>Ga0310811_10008075_pt1 | contig 13528 bp, 13 predicted proteins | sample YCmetagenome_FD_207642 | JGI IMG/M metagenome (GOLD analysis project Ga0310811, IMG submission 207642) | Soil microbial communities from experimental microcosm in Duke University, North Carolina, United States - YC | ecosystem: Engineered > Artificial ecosystem > Soil microcosm > Unclassified ... | reverse complement strand
AGGGCCTCGAGTACGACCAGGTCATCGTCGTCGAGCCGGGTGCCATCGCGGACGCCGAGCACGACGCGCTGCTCGGACTGCGGCGCCTCTACGTCGTGCTGACCCGCGCCGTCACCCGGCTCACCGTGCTGCACGCCAGGCCGCTGCCCGCGGAGCTGGCGGTGTGAGAGCTCTCAGTCGTCGATAGCGTTCCGCCACCGAGCCACCAGCTCCGCGTCCACGTTCCCCGACCAGTCGGCCCCGTCCCGCACCGCCGACCCGACGTGGAAGTCGCGCAGCCCCGCGGCCCGCAGCACCGGCACGTCGGCCGGCTGCAACCCGCCGCCGACCAGGATCGCCAACCCCTGCTCGCCGAGCGCCGCCTCCCGGGCGGCCTCGGCCCGCAGGACCGCGACGCCCTGCCCCGCAGGAAAGGGACCGCCCGAGGTCAGCACCGTGTCGAGCCCGGGAAGCCGCCGGATCGCCTCGTACGCGGCGGCCCGGTCCGCGACGTGGTCCATCGCCTTGTGGAAGGTGAACGGCAGCCCGTGCCACGCGTCGCGCACCTTCTCGATCGCGGCCAGGTCCACCGCCCCCGCGCCGTCCAGCCAGCCGAGCACGAACTGATCCGCCCCCGCCTCCCGCAGCCGCCGCCCCGCGGCCGCGATCTCCGCCGCCCCCTGCGCCCCGCCGATCGAGAAGTCCTCCCGCAGCCGCAGCATCACCCGCACCGGCACGTCCACCGCCGCGCGCACCTGCTCGACCGTCTCCAGCGCCGGGCAGAACCCGGCGAACTCCATCCCGCTGACCAGCTCGATCCGGTCGGCCCCACCCTCCACCGCCGCCCGCGCGTCCCGCGCGTCCACGGCGATGACTTCCAGCAATCCGTTCGGCATGCCACCACCCTGCCATACCCCCGCGTACCGACTGTGCGGAGGGTGACGGTCCCGGGACGCTCCACCCCGCGAACCGCAAGGACGAGCCGCGAGAACCTGACGGGCCGTCGGACGCCGCGTACAGGCCGTGACTTCTCCGCGACGCGGGCGGGGCGGGCGTGCATGTGCGCGCGCCGTGCGACCCGTGCGCCGGGCGCGCTCCCCCCGCCGGGCGGGTCCTTGGGTCACCGCGGGCCGCGGCGGGCATATATAACAGGACTCGGCGATCAGATGAGGGGCGGCGACGGTGCGCAGCGGATACGAGTTCGGAGAGTACGGAAGGCTCACGGCGCGGCCGGACCGCGACCCGGAGCACGTGCTCGCGGGCTTTCTGAGCAAGGTCGCGGACACCGCGGCGCCGCAGCTGTCCCCGGCGGCCCGGCATCGGCTGCTGGACACGCTGCGGGCGACGATCGAGCAGGAGCGCGCCGAGCAGGGGACGGACATCCGGGCGCTGGACCGGATCCTGGCCGGGCTCGGCGACCCGGTGACGCTGGTGGACGCCGAAGTGCAGCGCGACCCGGAGTCGCAGAAGGCGCTCGAGGCCCGGCTGACCCGGGCCAGCTCGAACAGCCCGACGCCCGCCAGCATGGACGCCGACGTGGTCAAGCAGCTCGCGCCGGACGGGCACGGGCACGGACCCGTCCACCCGGTCGGGCTGCCGGGCTCCGGGCCGGAGATCTGCCTCGACCCCGACCCGTTCGGGATGGCCTTCGAGTACCGGCCGGAGACCGTCGGCGCGCTCGGCGGGGGCCAGCCGGCGCCCGAGGGCGGTCCTGCGCCCGCGGCCGCGGCGTCGGCGCCGGGGGACTTGGCGGTGGCCGATCGGATCCGCACGTTCTGGGACGGCGGACCGAAGATGCACCCGGTGGAGTCGCTGGCCATCGTGCTGCTGCTGGTCGGCGCGATCATGGGCAACTGGCTGGTGCTGCTCGCCGCCGTGCTCGTCGCGTTCGCCTCGCGCTTCTACAGCCCGGCGGAGAAGTGGCTGCTGCTCGTCGGCATCCCGGTGATCAGCTTCCTGCTCTTCACCCTCGGGTACTGGCTCAACACCCACGGCAAGCCCGGCGGCACCACGAACAAGCCCGCCGACCTGCTGGACGGCGTCGACTCCTTCTTCGGTCCGCTGCCCCGGATGATCGCGCTGCTCGGCGCGGTGTTCCTGGCCTGGCGCCTCGGCCGCGGCGTGATCCGGCGCTCCTGACCCCGCCCGCAGCCCCGCACCGCCGCGCCGGCATCCTGCCGGCAGCCCACCGGTCGCCCGCCCGTCGCCCGCGGGTTGTGTCACCGGGAGTCCGCGGGCTCGTGCCGCGTGTGACAAAGCGGCGTGACCACGAGCGCGCGGACAGCTAGCCTTAACTCGTCAGGGTGAACGCGCCAGCGGCGTGTGCCCCGCGAGCAAACCACGATACGGATGAGGTAGCCCCCGTGCCGACCGGCAAGGTGAAGTGGTACAACGCCGAAAAGGGCTTCGGTTTCATCGCTCGGGAGGACGGAGGCGACGTTCACGTCCACTCCTCCGCCCTGCCGCCCGGGGTGACCGCGCTCAAGCCCGGTCAACGCGTGGAGTTCGGCATCGCGGACGGCCGCAGGGGCGAGAGCGCCCTCAACGTGCAGTTGCTCGACGCCAAGCCCTCGGTCGCGGCCGCCCAGCGCAAGCCGCCCGAGGAACTCGTGGTGATCGTCGAGGACGTGATGAAGGTGCTCGACCACGTCTCCACCACCCTGCGCCGCGGCAAGCACCCGGACCGCGAGCAGGGGCGCAAGGTCGCCCGGCTGCTGCGCGCGGTGGCGGACCAGCTGGACGTCTGAGCCCGGACCGAGGCGGAGCCGGCCGGCTCTCGAACGCAATGGCGAAGACCGTGGCGCGCGCGGTGGCGAAAGCCGCGGCGCGGGGCCTGGCGAATTTCGCGCCGGCCGACCGCCTTACGCGAAGAGCCGTTCGAGGGCCTTGCGGCCGTCCTCGCCGAGGTCCTGGGAGAACTCGTTGCAGTAGAGGTCGATATGGCTCTGCGCGACGGCCGGGTCCATCTCCTCGGCGAGCGAGAGGACGTACTCGCGCGAGTCGCCGGGGTGGGCGAAGGCGTGCTCGACCGAGGCGCGCAGGGCCGCCGTGACCTGCGCGATCCTCTCGGGTCCGAGCGTGCCGCGGGCCACGATGACGCCGAGCGGGATCGGCGCGCCGGTGGTCTGCTCCCACCAGTCGCCGAGGTCGGTGAGGCATTCGAGCCCGAACTTCCGGAACGTGAAGCGGGCCTCGTGGATGACCAGGCCGGCGTCGACCTCGCCGTCGCGCACGGCGGGCATGATGTCGCGGAACGGGAGTACGACGATCTCCGGGTCCTCGCCGCGTTCCGCGATCCACTGCCGGAAGAGCAGGAACGCGGTCGACTTCAGGCTCGGCACGGCCACGGTGCGGCCGGTCAGCGAGCCCTCACCGCCGCCCAACGCCAGCACGAGCGGCCCGCAGCCGCGGCCCATCGCGCCGCCGCAGGGCAGCAGTTCGTAGCCGTTCGCCCGGGCTTCGGGCAGTGCCGCCGCCGAGATCTTCATGACGTCAAGGCCCTCGGGCGAGGCCAGCCAACCGTTCGTCAGATCGATGTCCGCGTATCTGACGTCGACCTGCGGAGCGTCCGGGACCAGGCCGTGCGTCCAGGCGTGGAAGAGAAAGGTGTCGTTCGGGCAGGGGGAGTGGGCGAGCGTCAGCACGCTTCGAGTCCTTCCGCGATCGGGGTGGCGGCGGCGGTGAGTGCGGCGAAGGCCAGGCCCAGTTCCCAGGCGTCCCGGTCCCGCTTGCCGACGAAGTTCGAGACGGCCCGCACCTCGGCGAACGGCAGGTCGAACAGCGCGGCCGACGCGGCCACGCCGTAGCCCTCCATCGCCTCGCCGACGGCCTGCGGGTGACGTGCTGTCAACTCGGCCGCGCGCTCGTCGGTGCCGGTGGCGGTGTTCACGGTCAGGATGGTGCCGACGACGGCGTCGAGGCCGGGCACGCGTCCGCCGTCCAGGGTCGAACTGCCGAATCCGAGCTCGTCGACGGTCAGGAATCCGTCCGGGCTGTCCGCGCCGAGGTCGGCGGCGACCACGCGGCGGGCCAGCAGCAGCCCGCCGAGCTCCGCCTTCCCCGGGAACGCGCCGCCGATGCCGACGCTCAGCACGGCGTCGTAGCCCGGGTCGAGGGCGAGCGCCCTCGCGGTCGCCGCGGCCGACCGCGCCGAGCCGGCGCCGCCCGCGAGCACGGTCACGCCGTGCGGGGCGCCGGCGGGCAGTCCGCGTCGCACGGCCTCGGCTTCGGCCTCCACCGCGGTGACGATCAGGATCCGGTTCACGCCTCGACGCTACACCGCGCCGGTCGGATGACCGGCGCCCGGGCTGATCGGATGATCATTGTGGCCGTCACTGGGCCACCACGGGCCATCAGGCCATCACGGGCCATCGCGAAAGAGCTTCGACCGATCAGCGCGCCGCCTGCGCCGGAGTCGCGTTCTGCATGGACCGATAGTCCGTCAGCGACTTGCCGGTCAGCAGCGTGACCACCGAGAGCCACACCGCGCACGTGCTCAGCGCCAGCACCGGGTGGCTGCTCGGCATGATCAGTCCGAGGGCCGCGCCGAGCACCCAGCACAGCTGCATCAGCGTCTCGGACTTGGCGAACGCGGACGTGCGCACGGCCTCGACCGTGTCGCGCTGGATCATCGCGTCCAGCGAGAGCTTCGCCAGCGAGGGCAGCAGGCCGGCCAGGCCGCAGCACAGCAGCACCATCGGCAGGTTGTAGTAGAACGCGGTCATCACCGAGACGATGGCGCTCAGCGCGATGCACGCCGCGACGATTCCTTCCGGCGCCCGGGCCTTGAGCCAGCCGCCGACGAGCGAGCCGAGGCCGCCGCCGATCGCGATCGCGCCGGCCACCAGGCCGATCGCGGTCAGGTTCTTCAGGCCGCCGATCGAGTTCGTGCGCAGCATGAAGGCGAAGTACAACGCCATGTAGCCGGCGAACGCGCGCAGGGCGCCCGTCGCCCGCAGCGCCATGATCACGCTGAGGCCGACGGCGCGCAGCCGCTTGTCCGGCAGCGTCCGGGCGATCTTCGTCTCGTGCGGGTCGAGGCCGCGGTCCTTGCGGCTGAGCCGGGCCCTGATCTCGCCCTCGTCCGAGTCGACGTGCTTGGGCAGCCGCAGAGCCAGCGCCGTGCCCGCGAAGAAGACCAGCGCGGCCAGCAGCAGCGGGTACGCCTTGTCCAGCTTGCCGAGACCGTAGCCGATCGGTGTCGCGGCCAGCGTCGCGAACAGCGTGAAGAGGTTGATGCGCGAGTTGGCGCGGACCAGGCTCGTGCCCGGCGGCAGCACCCGCGGGATGACCGCCGAGCGGCTCACCCCGTACGCCCGGGACGCGGCGAGGATGCCGAAGGCCGCCGGGTACACGGCCAGGCTGCCGCTCGCGATCGTCTTGGCCAGCACCAGCGCGAGCAGCGCCCGGATCAGCGAGGTGAGCGCCATCGCGAAGCGCCGGCCGCCGCGCAGCCGGTCCAGCAGCGGGCCGATCACCGGGGCCAGGATGACGAACGGGACCATCGTGACCAGCAGGTAGAGCGCGACCTTCGGCCTGGCCTCGTCCGGCTGCAGGCTGAAGAACAGCGAGGACGCCAGCGCGACGGTGACCAGCAGGTCGCCGGTGGCCACGACGGCGTTGAGCTCGATCACGTGCGAGAGACCGGACTCCCCGGCGCCCTCGGCCCGGGTGATCCGCTGGATCCGGCCGTACACGGCGCCGCCGACGTCGGCGCCCACATCGGCGCCGTGCTTGACCGCCCCGGCCGTCTGCTGCATCCACGCGGACCCGCGCCCGGGCTTCGCGGCGGCCTTGGCCGCCCCGACCACCTCGGTCTGATGCAGGTCTGCGGGGTCACCGAGCAGCGTCTCCTCCAGCGGCGGCCCGCCAATGGCCGCCCCCTGGGAATCCACGGCTCGCGTGGCGTCGTCCGGACCGCCCATGCCTCTACCTTCCCCCTCCACTGCGATACCGCTCAAGTCTCCACCCCGTGAAGGTCGATTGTCATCACGGCTGTTACCGAACCCGGACGTCCGCTGCCCGAAGGCAGACTGCAAACCGTGGACGGTTGGCGCTGGCGAGGCGCGGAACGACTACCATCGTCAGCGTGACCACCGCCACCAAGCCCCGCTCCAGCCGTACTCCAGTGCTCGACTCGGCCTGCGCCGAGGCGGTCGATCTCGCCCTGGCGGCGGCCGAGGACGTGGCGGGCATCGGGAATGTCGGCGAGCACCTCGGCGTGCAGCCGGAGGGCGAGCGCGTCGCCACCCACTTCTTCGTCGCCAACGAGCGCGGCTACGTGGGCTGGCGCTGGGCCGTCTCCGTGACCCGGGCCTCCCGGTCGAAGCTGGTCACGGTGGACGAGACGGTGCTGGTGCCCGGCGAGGGCGCGATCATGCCGCCGCGCTGGCTGCCCTGGAGCGAGCGGCTGCAGCCCGGCGACATCGGCGTCGGGGACCTGCTGCCCACCGCCCCTGACGACGTCCGGCTCGAGCCCGGCTACACCGGCGCCGACGATCCGGAGATGGCCGCGCCGCAGCAGGACGAGCGCTGGGAGCTGCGCGACTCGCTGCCGCTGATCGGCTTCGAGCTCGGCCTCGGCCGCCCGAGGGTGCTCTCCCGCGAGGGCCGCGAGATCGCGGCGGAGCGCTGGTCGCAGCTGCGCGGTCCCGAGTCGGACATGGCCCAGGCGGCCCCCGCGCGGTGCTCCACCTGCGGATTCCTGGCCCCGCTGGCCGGCGCGTTCCGGCAGGCGCTGGGCGTGTGCGCGAACGAGTTCTCCCCGGCGGACGGCCAGGTCGTCGCGCTGAGCTTCGGCTGCGGCGGGCACTCCGAGGCCGTCGCGGTGCCGGAGCCGCGCGAGCTGCCGGAACCGGTGCTGGACGAGTTCGCGATGGAGTCCGCCGAGCTCGGCCACTCCTGAGCCGCCAGGCGGCGGCTGCGGGCCCGCTGAGGCCGTATCAGCTCCCGTGGGCGGGAAGGCCGGGCCCCCGGCCGCTCAGTCGGCCGACGGGGCGTCAGCCCGGCTCGCGGCGTCCCGCGCGATCGCCCGGTCCCGCCGCTTGACGTAGAGCAGGCCGAGCAGCCCGAGCCCGGCGCCGCTGACCGCGATCCACGGCCACCGGCCGTGGCCGGCGTTCGTCAGCGTGCTCTGCATCGGCAGCAGGATCACGGCCGCGATCGCGAACAGCACCGTGCCGATCAGCACGATGCGGCCGAGGTCGACCTCCATCGGCTCGAGCTCGCGGGTACCCCCGTTCGGCGGCTGCTCGGTCGGCTTGTCGGATCCAGCGGGAATGGGCACGTGGCCAAGACTAGCCCGCCGGACGCTGTCCGCAGCCACTAGGAGCCGCCATGGCCGCGCCGCCGGTCCTCGACGCCGACACCAGCTCCCACGAGCGGCTCTTCCGGATGCACGAGCGGGGGACCACGGTGCTGCGCGAGGTGCGCGGCGGCCTCGCGACGTTCTTCGCGCTCGCCTACATCGTGGTGCTCAACCCGCTGATCCTCGGCTCCGGCAAGGACCTGTACGGCCACACGCTCGACACCGCGCAGCTGACCGTCTCCACGGCGGTCGTCGCGGGCGTGATGACGATCGTGATGGGCCTCGGCGGGAACCTGCCGCTGGCCATCGCCGCCGGGCTCGGCCTCAACGGCGTCGTCGCCTACACGATCGCGCCCACGATGTCCTGGCCGGACGCGATGGGCCTGGTCGTGCTCGAGGGCATCGGCATCTGCCTGCTCGTGGTCACCGGCCTGCGCAAGATGATCATGGATGCGATCCCGATGCCGCTCAAGCGGGCCATCGGCGTCGGCATCGGCCTGTTCATCGCGCTGATCGGCCTGGTCGACGCCGGATTCGTCACCCGCGTGCCCGACTCCGCGCAGTCCACCGTCCCGGTGCAGCTCGGCACCGACGGCGAGCTGTCCGGCTGGCCGGTGCTGATCTTCTGCCTCGGCGTGCTCGCCACCTTCCTGCTGTTGGTGCGCAAGGTGCCCGGGGCGATCCTGATCTCGATCGTCGGCTGCACGGTGATCGCGGTGATCGTGAACAACGTCGCGCACCTGACGGCGGCGGACTGGGGCCTGATCCAGCCGAAGATCCCGCACCACCTGTTCGCCGCCCCCGACTTCGGCCTGCTCGGCAAGTTCTCTCTGTTCGGCGGCTTCGCGCAGGCGGGCGCGGTCACGGCGGTCGTGTTCATCTTCACACTGATCCTGTCCGACTTCTTCGACGCCATGGGCACGATCGTCGGCGTGACGGCCGAGGCCGGGCTGCTGACGCCGGAAGGCGAGGTGCCGGGGATCAGCCGCGTGCTGTTCATCGACGGCCTCGCCGCGGCGGCGGGCGGCGCCGGATCCTGCTCGTCGAACACGACCTTCGTCGAGTCGGCCGCGGGCGTCGGCGAGGGCGCGCGGACCGGCTTCGCCGGCCTGGTGACCGGCGCGCTGCTGCTGCTCACGGCGTTCATGACGCCGCTGACCGGCATCGTGCCGCAGCAGGCCGCCGCGCCCGCGCTGGTCGTCGTCGGCTTCCTGATGATCACCCAGATCCAGTACATCCCGTGGGACGACTGGTCCATCTCGATCCCGGGCTACCTGGCGATCGCGCTGATGCCGTTCACGTACTCGATCACCAACGGCATCGGCGCGGCGGTGATCTCGTTCGTGGCCATCCGGATCGTGCTCGGCCGGCTGCGCGAGGTCCACCCGCTGATGATGGTGGTCGCGCTGCTGTTCGTCGTCTACTTCGCGCTCAGCCCGATCGAGCACTGGCTCAACGTCCGCTGAGTCGCGTCTTTGGATCATCCGTGCTGATCATCCGCCTCTCGCGCATCAGATGTAAGACCCCGAATCGGGAATAGCCGGTTTCCGTTTAGCGCTGCTAATGATGTAACCTGTACATCGTGTGATCTACGTCATGCCTGCAACGCCTGAGGGGGCCGCCTGTGAGCGAAACCGTCCTGACCGAACCCGAATCCCTCTCGCCCGAGCCCGAGCCCGAGCCGACGACCGCTCGCAAGCCCGACCCCCGGGGCGGCCTGTTCCGCTCCCTCCGGAACCGCAACTACCGGCTCTTCGCCGCCGGCCAGGTCGTGTCCAACACCGGCACCTGGATGCAGCGCATCGCCCAGGACTGGCTGGTCCTGACGATCACCCACAGCGGCACCGCCCTCGGTATCGTCACCGCGCTGCAGTTCCTGCCCATCCTGCTGTTCTCCGTCTGGGGCGGAGTGCTCGCCGACCGCTTCCCGAAGCGGTTCATGCTGATGCTCACCCAGAGCGCGATGGGTGTGCTCGCCGCGATCCTCGGCGTACTGACCGTCAGCGGACACATCACCGAGTGGCAGATCTACGCGTTCGCGCTGCTCCTGGGCACCGTGACCGCCGCCGACACCCCGGCCAGGCAGAGCTTCGTGGTCGAGATGGTCGGCCCGGAGGACCTGCAGAACGCCGTCGCGCTCAACTCGGCCAACTTCAACCTGGCCCGCGTACTCGGCCCCGCCGTCGCCGGACTGATGATCGGCGCTTTCGCCTCCGAGATCGTCGGCAGCGGCTGGGTGTTCCTGATCAACGCCCTCTCGTACGTCGCGGTCGTCAGCGGCCTCGCGATGATCGACAAGCGCGCGCTGCACTCCGAGAAGCGGGCCCGGCGCGGAGGTGGTGGCCAGCGTGAGGCCTTCCGCTACCTGCGCACCCGTCCCGACCTGCTCGCCGTCATGTGCACCATCGCCGTGTTCGGCACCTTCGGCCTCAACTTCCCGGTGCTGCTGCCGCTGTACACCACGGAGGTCTTCCACGCCGGCGCCTCGGCCTACGGAGTGATCTCGGCGGTCATGGCAGTCGGCTCGCTGCTCGGCGCCCTGCTCGCCGCGCGGCGCGGCGCGGCCAGGGTCCGCCTCGTTCTGGTCGGCGCCCTGCTGTTCGGTATCGGCGAGACCGCGGCCGCCGTGATGCCGGACATCGTGTCCTACTCCCTGCTGCTCGCGCTGACCGGAGTCTGCGGCCTGACCACCGCGACCACCGCCAACGCGATCATGCAGACCACCGTCGCACCGGAGCTGCGCGGCCGGGTGACGGGCGTGTACGTGCTCGTCTTCATGGGCGGCACTCCGCTCGGCTCGCCGATCGTCGGCTGGCTCGCGGGCCAGATCGGCGTGCGCTGGACCCAGTCCCTGTGCGGCGCGCTCACCGCCGTGGCCGCGCTCGGCGCGGCATACTGGCTGGCGAGGACCACCGATCGGCAGATCCGGACCCGCCTGCTGGCCCGCCCGCACATCGCAGTGGTCGCCCGCCCTGCATGATTGATGAGTCGACACTCACCAATCAGCTCCCTCGGGAGGTGCGCGATGCGCCTTTTCGTCGCGGTGGTACCGCCGCGGCCCGTCCTGCTCGAACTGCGCGCGGCGCTGACCACGCTGCCGCACACGGACGGGAACCTGCGGTGGCGCCACCCCGAGAGCTGGCACATCACGCTCACGTTCCTCGGCGACGTGCCGCGGGAGACGCTCCCCGAACTCACCGAACGCCTGGCCCGGGCCGCGTCCCGGGCCACACCCATGGAACTGTCCGTGGCCGGCGGCGGCCAGTTCGACTCCCGCGTCCTGTGGGCGGGAGTCCAGGGCGACCGCGACCGCCTCGGCCGCCTGTCCGAGACGGTCGCCGCCGCCGCCCGCCGCTGCCGCCTCAAGATCGACGAGCGCCCCTACCGCCCGCACGTCACCCTCGCCCGGGTCCGCAACGAGTTCCCCGAAGGCGCCGAGGCGGCGGTGGCCCAGCCGCAGACGGACCTGCAGCCCTACGTCGATCGGATGGCCGCCTTCCGCACCCCGCGCTGGCTGGTCAAGGAGATGGAGCTGTTCGAGTCCGTCACGCCCACGACGTCGGGCCGGGCCAGCATCTACCTCACCCGCGGCCGCTGGCCGCTGACCGGCCGCTGAGCAGGTGGCCGACCGGCCGCAGGCAGCTTGCCGAGGAGGGGCTGAGCGGGTTCCCGAGCCGGTAGAGCCGCCCGGCACGATCAACACACCGCGGGCGCGCCTATGCTGTTGAGGTGGACCCGCGCATCCGTACCCGAATCGTCACCGCGACCCTGCTGGCGCTCTTCGCCCTCGTGCTCGTCGGCACGCTGCTCAAGCACATCCACTGAGGGTCCCCCGGCCGGTTCGCGCCCGTCGCCGCCGAAGAGGCGCCAGCCAGAGCGGACCCGGTGCGTAGCGCCGCACGCTACCGGCGCTCGACGCTCCCGTTTCCGCCGGCGCTGTCATCGCTGTCAGCCGCACGCGCGCCCGCCGCCGCGTGCGTTGCCGTCACCGCCACCGGCGCCGGGGCGGTGTCGCTGACGACCTCGACCGACCTCGCCGACATGCCCCGCGCCGCGTCGGCGGAGCGGCTCGGGCCGACCAGGGCCATGGCGAGGGCCACCGTCACGAGTACCGCTGTGCCGATGACCAACGCCATGCCCGAGGCGGTCGAGAGCAGCGAGCTCATCCTGAGTATGCGCGGCATGATCGCGAAGCTAGGCGACCATTCATAAGGAAACCTCAGGACCGCGTTACACCGAGATGAGAGTCGCCGCCGATCAGCCTCCTACCTGCCGTTTGATCAGCCGTTGATGCGCTCGACGACGTAGTCGATGCAGGCCGTGAGCGCCTCGACGTCGTCCGGCTCGATGGCCGGGAACATCGCGATGCGCAGCTGGTTGCGGCCGAGCTTGCGGTACGAGTCGGTGTCGACGATGCCGTTGGCGCGCAGCGCCTTGGAGACGGCCACGGCGTCGATGCCGTCGGCGAGGTCGATGGTGCCGACGACCTGGGAGCGCTGGGCGGGCTCGGCGACGAAGGGGGTCGTGTAGGACGTCTTCTCGGCCCAGCTGTACAGGCGGGACGAGGAATCGGCCGTACGGGCGACGGCCCAGTCGAGGCCTCCGTTGCCGTTGAGCCAGTCGAGCTGATCGGCCATCAGGAACAGGGTGGCGACGGACGGGGTGTTGTACGTCTGGTCCTTCGCCGAGTTGTCGATGGCGGTGGGCAGGTCGAAGAAGGTCGGGATGTACCTGCCGGAGCCGGAGATCTCGGTGACGCGCTCGAGGGCGCGGGGGGAGAACACGCCGATCCACAGGCCGCCGTCGGAGGCGAAGACCTTCTGCGGGGCGAAGTAGTAGACATCCGTCTGGGTGATGTCGACCGGCAGGCCGCCGGCGCCGGAGGTGGCGTCGACCAGGACGAGGGCGTCCTCGTTCGCGCCGGCCGGGCGCCGGATCGGCATGGCGACGCCGGTCGAGGTCTCGTTGTGGGTCAGCGCGTAGACGTCCACGTCGGCGGCGGCCTCGGGCAGCGGGTGCGTGCCCGGCTCGACCTTGATGACCTGCGGCTCGGCCAGCCACGGGGCGGCCTTTGCGGCGGCGGCGAACTTGCTGGAGAACTCGCCGAAGTGCAGGTGCTGCGACTTCTCCCGGATCAGACCGAACGCGGCGATGTCCCAGAACGCGGTGGAGCCGCCGTTGCCGAGCACCACCTGGTAGCCCTCGGGCAGCGAGAAGAGCTGGTCCACGCCTTCGCGGACCCGCTTGACCAGGTTCTTCACCGGCGCCTGGCGGTGCGAGGTGCCGAGCAGCTGCGAGCCCTGGGCGGCCAGCGCGGCCACGGCCTCGGGGCGGACCTTCGAGGGACCGCAGCCGAATCGGCCGTCCGACGGAAGGAGGTCAGCGGGGATCTTGATTGCGGGGGTGTCCGACACGATGCGTGCCTCCGGCGTTCGAGAGGGGACCGCCGGCACGGCCGCGCCGGCGGGAGAAGACCCCGGCTCAGTGCCGTCAACGCACTGATGAGTCCGGCGGAGCCGGGCCTTCTTGGGCGTCGTCGTCCGAGAACGTGAAGGAGAGGTTACCGGAATACACGACGCCCCACACCCCCGGAGCGGGGAATGCGGGGCGTTCGGCGGAGCCGTCTTGCCTAGTGGACGATCATGGTGTCGAAGCCCTCGACGTCCTGGATCTTCCGGGTGCCCGGGCCGATGTAGCGCGCGGACGGGCGCACCAGGCGGCCGGTGCGCTTCTGCTCCAGGATGTGCGCGGCCCAGCCGGCGGTGCGGGCGCAGGTGAACATCGAGGTGAACATGTTCGCCGGGACCTCGGCGAAGTCCAGCACGATGGCGGCCCAGAACTCGACGTTGGTCTCGAGCACGCGGTCCGGGCGGCGGGCGCGCAGCTCCTCGAGCGCGGCGTCCTCGAGCGCCTTGGCGACCTCGTAGCGCGGGGCGTCGAGGTCCTTCGCCGTACGGCGCAGCACGCGGGCGCGCGGGTCCTCGGCGCGGTAGACGCGGTGGCCGAAGCCCATCAGCCGCTCGCCGCGGTCCAGGATGTCCTTGACGTACTTCTTGGCGTCGCCGCTGCGCTCGATCTCCTCGATCATGTGCAGCACGCGGGACGGGGCGCCGCCGTGCAGCGGGCCGGACATCGCGCCGACCGCGCCGGAGAGCGAGGCGGCCACGTCGGCGCCGGTGGAGGCGATGACCCGCGCGGTGAACGTCGAGGCGTTCATGCCGTGCTCGGCGGCGGAGGTCCAGT
>Ga0310811_10008074_pt1 | contig 13528 bp, 12 predicted proteins | sample YCmetagenome_FD_207642 | JGI IMG/M metagenome (GOLD analysis project Ga0310811, IMG submission 207642) | Soil microbial communities from experimental microcosm in Duke University, North Carolina, United States - YC | ecosystem: Engineered > Artificial ecosystem > Soil microcosm > Unclassified ... | reverse complement strand
GCCACGCCGCTCGACACCTGGAAGACCTGGGCGACCAATGTCACGGGCGCGCCGGTCAATTCCGGCCATTTCCTCACCGAGGAGAATCCGGAGGAGACGGCGAGGAAGCTGAGGGCGTTTTTCCTGGCGGCGTAGCCGCCGTCGACCGTCACACCCACGAAGGCGGGTGTCCAGCACGCCGCGGCCCCTCGGTTGAATGCCTGCCTCTCGGACTACTGGATCATCCGCTTTCGCGGATGATGACGGGCAAGGATTACCGCCTTGCCTGGAAGAATTCCCTGAGCAGCGCCGCCGAGATGCTTTCGCCGACCGCGGAATAGACCTCGGGCGCATGGTGGCAGGTCGGCGAGGCGAAGAACCGCACGCCGGAATCGACCGCGCCGCCCTTGGGATCGGCGGCGCCGTAATAAAGCCTGCGGATCCGCGCAAAGGAGATCGCCGTGGCGCACATGGTGCAGGGCTCCAGCGTGACATAGAGGTCGCAATCGGTCAGCCGCTCGCTGCCGATGATGCCGGCGGCCTGTCGGATCGCGAGGATTTCCGCATGCCCGGTCGGGTCGCGGTCGGTCAGCGTCCGGTTCCCGGCGGTCGCGATCACCTCCTGGCCGCGCACGATCACGCAGCCGATCGGCACTTCGCCGGATTTCCCGGCCATTTCGGCGGCTTTCAGTGCCAGATCCATGAAAGATGCTGCGGTCATGTCTCGTATTGCCTGAATAACTCTGCTACTAAACTGCCCTTCAGCAAAAGTGGATACCGGTTTTGCGTGAGAATACGGCTCCAAAAACGAGCCGTGCGCATGATTGCCATGCCAGCCTTTCCGCCGTTTCGACCGTATCCGAAGTGAGAGTTTCATGCCCCGCGATTACGATAAAGACAATGCTTCCTCGCGCGGCGGCCGTCGCGACCGGCCGTCCGGCGGCAAAGGCCGCTCGGGCGTACCGCGCGGGCCGGAGAAGAAGTTCGCCAAGCGCGGGTTTGGCAAGCGCGAGGATGGTGAGAGGCAGTTTGCAGGCGCCGGCCGGGATGGACGCCCGCCGCGTCGCGACCGTAGTGACGAGGCGCGCCCGGCTCGTTTCAACCGGGACGAGGGTCCGCGCCGTGACGACCGCCAACGCGGCGAACGCGCGGGCGGCTACCGCGACGACCGCGCGCCACGCGGCGGTGACCGTGAACGTAATTTCCGTGAAGAGAGCCACGGTGAACGCGGCGAGGGCCGGGCCTCGGGGCGTTTCAGCGAGAAGAAATTCGGCGACAGGAAGCCTTACGCGCCGCGTGGCGACCGCTTTCGCAAGGACAGCGACCGGCCGCAGCGTGACCGGCCCTATGGCGACCGCCCTCCGAGGGAAGATCGCGGACCGCGCAAGGATTTCGGCCGTCGCGACCGGGACCGAGGCGATCTGAAGCCGTGGCAGAAGCGCGATGACAGTTCGCGCCCGTCCCGCGATGGTGCGCGAAGTTTCGACAAGCCGAAGTTCGACCGGCCTCGCTCCGACAAGCCCCGTTATGACAAAAGACGAGATGACCACGGCGGCGAGGAGCGTCCTCGGTTTTCCCGACCGCGCGAGGATCGTCCCCAAGGCGATCGCCCATTTCGTGAGCGTCCCAGGTTCGATGGTCCCCGCGAAGATCGTCCGAGGTTCGATCGTTCGCGTGATGATCGTCCGAAATTCGACCGGCCACGCCGGGACCGCGACGGCGCGCCTGGAAGAAACGAAGGCCGTACCGATTGGCAGGAGCATCCGCGCAGCGATCGTCGTTCATCCGATCGCTTTGCCGATCGTCCGCGCCGTGACAATGAAGACGACAGCAAGGTCTTCGCCAAGCGGCCGGCCTTCGGCGGCCGTGGTGCCTATCGCGAGCGCAATGCCGATCCGGATCGGCGTGCGCCGCGGCCCGCGCCGAAGCCGAAAAAGACCGGCGAGCGCATCGCCAAGGTGGTGGCGCGAGCGGGGCTCGCTTCGCGCCGCGATGCCGAGGAATGGATCGTGCAGGGCCGCGTCACCGTCAACGGCCGCCTGATCAATTCGCCGGCGCTCGATGTCACCGCCAATGATGTGGTGGCGATCGACGGCAAGCCGTTGCCGCCGCGCGAGCGTACCCGGCTGTTTCTGTATCACAAGCCGCGCGGCCTGATGACGACACACGACGATCCGGAAGGTCGCCCCACGGTGTTCGACAATCTGCCCGAAGGATTGCCGCGGCTGATCAGCATCGGCCGGCTCGATTTCAACACCGAGGGGCTGTTGCTGCTCACCAACGATGGTGGCTTGGCGCGCGCGCTCGAACTGCCGGAAACCGGCTGGCTGCGCCGCTACCGTGTCCGCGCCCACGGCGAGATCACGCAGGCCCAGCTCGATCAGCTGAAGAACGGCATTGAAGTCGATGGTGTCAAATACGGGCCGATCGATGCGACCTTGGAGCGCGACCAGGGCGCCAATGTCTGGCTGGTGTTTGCGATCCGCGAAGGCAAGAACCGCGAGGTGCGCAACGTGCTGGCGCATCTCGGCCTCGAGGTGAACCGGCTGATCCGGGTATCCTATGGCCCGTTCCAGCTCGGCGAGATCGCCGAAGGTCAGGTCGACGAGGTCCGGACACGGGTCTTGCGCGAGCAGCTCGGCGAAAAGGTCGCAGCCCTTGCCGGTGCTGATTTCGCCATGCCCTCGCAGCGCGAAAGCCGTGAGGAAGATGAGGCGCCGCGCGGCAAGAAGCCGTTCAAGCCGGCGGGGAAGAGCGCACTGATCGCGGACCGCAAGGGCCGTCGCGTGCTGGTACAACGTACCGGAAGCGAAGAGGCACGCGCCCGCAATGAAGAGGAAGCCAGCGGCTATGGTCCGCCGCGTCGTCCCAAGCGCGGCTATCACGGCAAACGCGATCTGAAGCCACGAGATTAGCGGATGCGCGTGGTTGCCGGACGATTGAAGGGCCGTAGCCTCGCATCGCCGTCGTCGCGCGAGATCCGGCCGACCGCGGATCGCCTGCGCGAGTCCGTCTTCAACATCCTGACCCACGCCTATGACGATCCCATTCAGGATGCGCGGGTGCTCGACCTGTTTGCCGGTACCGGCGCGCTCGGCATCGAGGCGGTGTCGCGCGGCGCGAAATTCGCGCTGTTCGTCGACAATGGCGCGGAAGCTCGCGCGCTGTTGCGCAACAATGTCGAAGCGTTGGGGCTTGGCGGCGTCACCAAGGTGTTCCGCCGCGACGCCACTAACCTTGGGCCCGCACATCCGGTCGAGCCGTTCTCGCTGGTGTTTCTCGATCCGCCCTATGGCAAGGGCCTCGGCGAACAGGCGCTGGCCTCGTTGCGCGAAGGCGGCTGGCTGACGCCGGCCGCGCTATTGATCGTCGAAGAAGCCAAGGCCGCGGGCTTCGTCACGCCGCAAGGTTTCGAGGAACTGGAGCGACGCGCCTATGACGATACGGAATTTGTGTTTTTGAGAGTATCCGGTTCGTAGCAGCTACTAAGACACCGTCATTCCGGGATGGTCCGAAGGACCAGACCCGGAATCTCGAGATTCCGGATCGCCGCTTCGCGTCGTCCGGAATGACGGCGGCTGACCTAACGCTACCTCCGCCCGAACAGCTTCTCGATATCCGAAAGCTTCAATTCGACATAGGTCGGGCGGCCATGGTTGCACTGGCCGGAATTCGGCGTCTCTTCCATCTCGCGGAGCAGTGCGTTCATCTCTTCCGGCTTGAGGCGGCGGCCGGCGCGCACCGAGCCGTGGCAGGCCATCGTCGCCGCAACATGCATCAGTCGGCGTTCCAGCGGCAGCGCCTCGTCCCATTCCGCCATATGCTCGGCGAGATCGCGCAACAGCGAAGCGGCGTCAGCCTTCCCGAGCAGCGACGGCGTCTCGCGCACCGCGACCGCGCCGGGGCCGAAGGAATCGATTGCGAGCCCGAATGAGGCCAGTTCTTCTGCACGGTCGACGAGCTTCTCCACCGTGGATTCGTCGAGTTCGACGATCTCCGGAATCAAAAGGATCTGCCGCTGCACGCCGTCTCTCGCCAGCGAGGCCTTGAGCCTCTCGTAGACGATCCGTTCATGCGCGGCGTGCTGGTCGACCACGATGAGGCCGTCGCGGGTTTGCGAAACGATGTAGGTTTCGTGAATCTGGGTACGCGCTGCACCCAGCGGACGATCGAGCAGATCGGCGGGTGAGGCCTGCTCGAAACGCACGTCGGCGGTCGGCGTGCCGACATCGAACGCCGCCTGTGGCGGTTCGGCGAATGCAGCCGTGGCGGCAGCACCGAACCCGGTGCGCGGACCTGCCGGCGAGATTCCTTCAGGGAAGGCCGGCGAACGCTGCCAGTCCCAATTGACCGGGCCGGTCGTGCGCGGCGCGAAGGCCGGACGAAACGCGGAAATCGCGGCACCATCGACATTGGCGGCGGTGCGCTTGCCCTCGCGGGCGAGACCTTCCTTCAGTGCATGCATGATCAGGGCGCGCACCAGGCCGGCATTGCGGAAGCGCACCTCGGTCTTGGCCGGATGCACATTGGCGTCGACTTCCTGCGGCGCCAGCGTGACGAACAGCGCCACCACCGGATGGCGGTCGCGCGGCAGATAGTCGGAATAGGCCGCACGAACCGCGCCCAGGATCAACTTGTCACGCACCGGGCGGCCGTTGACGAACAGATATTGCCCGAGCGCGTTGGCCCGGGTCAGCGAGGGCGCCGCCGCGAAGCCCTCGAGCAGCACGCCTTCGCGCTCCGCGCGCACCTCGATGGCGCTGGAGCGAAAGTCCGCACCCAGGATATCGCCGAGCCGGGTCAACCGTCCCGGCGCGCCGGGCAGCGCCGCAGCCCAGGTGACGGGCGCGCGTTCTTCACCGGCGAGGCTGAAGGCAATGTCGGGCCGCGCCATGGCGAGACGCCGCACCACCTCGCGGATCGCTTCGGCCTCGGTGCGGTCGGTCTTGAGGAATTTCAGCCGCGCCGGCGTGGCGTAGAAAAGATCGTTTACGTCGACGCGGGTACCGTGCGAGAGCGCGGCCGGAGCGACCTCCGACTTTTCGCCAGCGTCGACCGAAAGCGACCAGGCATGCGGTTCGCTGGCGTGTCGCGTGGTCATGGCGAGCCTCGCCACGGCGCCGATCGACGGCAAGGCCTCACCGCGGAAGCCGAGCGTGCGGATGCGCAAAAGGTCCTCGTCGTCCAGCTTGGAGGTGGCGTGGCGCTCCACCGCGAGCGCGAGATCGGCTTGGGTCATGCCGCCGCCGTCATCGGTGATGCCGATCCGACGCCGGCCGCCACCATCGGTGAAGATGTCGATCCGGCTGGCGCCGGCATCGATGGCATTCTCGACCAATTCCTTGACCACGCTCGCGGGCCGCTCGACCACCTCACCGGCGGCAATGCGGTTGACAAGCTGTTCGGGAAGCTGGCGGACGGGCATGGGTTCCAATGTAGATTCGACGCTTGCCGGATTCTAGCTGCTGCAGCGCCAAATGCACCGAAAGAAACCGGGATTCGCACCGCTCAGGTGTGGCTCACGGTCGAGATGCCGAAGCTGAGCGTGCAACTGCACCGCAGGATTGTGACGCCGGATCAGCCGGTATACAGTTTAGAAAAATTACAATCTGCCGGGAGGATGCCATGTGCCACCTGTTCGCGCACCAGCCGCAGCGCGATTACGAGTCGCAGACCCGCAGCTTGCGGATCGGCGGCCATTGTACATCGATCCGTCTGGAAATGTCGTTCTGGGACACGTTGGAAGAGATTGCAGCGAAAGAGAACATGACATTGGGTAAGTTTCTCACCAAGCTCCATAACGAGGTGCTCGATCACCACGGCGAAGTGAACAATTTCGCCTCGCTGCTGCGCTGTTCCTGCCTGATCTATCGGTCGAAGAGTACGGCGGTGCCGCCATTCCGCGACAATGCGGCCGCGATCCTCGACGCGGCCGAATAGTCGAAGCGTTACGATCCCCTGCGCCTCTGCCCTTATGGGAGAGGCCGGATCGCATCGAAAGATGCGATCCGGGCGAGGGGTTTGTCTCCAAGGGCGAATATCTTTCGACTTACATTCATTGTCTGCGCGGATAGAACCCCCCCCATCCGGCGCTTCGCGCCACCTTCTGCCACAAGGGGAGAAGCAACACGCTGTGAGCTTGAAGTGTTCAGCGAGACGACATCTCCTAAATTTCTTTCTTCTGCATCGCGCCGGCGATGTGATCCGCCTGCCGGATCGCGAGCGAAACGATCGTCAGCGTCGGGTTGCAGGCCGCGCCGCTGGTGAACTGGCTGCCATCCGACACGAACAGGTTCTTGATGTCGTGGGTCTGGCCGAACTTGTTGACCACGCCATCCCTCGGCTTCTCGCTCATCCGGTTGGTGCCCATGTTGTGGGTGCTCGGATAAGGCGGCGTCGGATAGGTCACGGTGGCGCCGACCGCGTCATAGACCGCGGAGCCCTGCCGATAGGCGTGCTGGCGCATCGCGACGTCGTTGGGATGATCGTCGAAATGCACGCTCGCGACCGGCATGCCGAACTTGTCCTTCACCTTCGGATCGAGCGTGATGCGGTTGGTCTCCTGCGGCATGTCCTCACCGACCAGCCACATGCCCGCCATCCGTGAATAGGATTCCATCGCGTTAGTGAACGGTCGTCCCCATGCGCCGGGATTTAAGAATGCGGCGAAGAAGGGCAGGCCGAGCGACAGCGTCTCCATTTCATAGCCGCCGACGAATCCGCGCTTCGGATCGTTCTTCGCTTCATCGCGGACGATCCCGGCCATGGTGGTGCCACGATACATGTGGACCGGCTTTTCGAAGCTCGCATAGACGCTGCCAGTCATGTGCCGCATATAGTTGCGGCCGACTTGCCCCGATGAGTTGGCAAGGCCATCCGGGGACATGCTGGACGCGCTGTTGAGCAACAGGCGTGGGCTCTCGATCGAGTTGCCCGCAACTGCCACCACGCGAGCCTTCTGGCGCTGCATGGCGCCGGACCCGTCGGCATAGACGACGCCGGTCACCTTGCCGCTCGCGTCATGCTCGATCTTGATGACCATGCTACCGGGGCGGACTTCGAGATTGCCGGTTGCTTCTCCCTTGGGGATCTCGGTGTAGAGCGTCGACCATTTGGCGCCGGACTTGCAGCCCTGGAAGCAGAAACCGATCTGCTGGCAGGAACCCCGGCCGTCGCGCGGCTCGCTGTTGATCGCCATCCGTCCGGTGTGGACCTCCTGATAGCCGAGCTTCTTGGCGCCGGCTTCGAGCACCTTGAAATTGTTGTTGCCCGGCAGACCGGGAATGCCGTTGGTGCGGGTGACGCCCATCTTGTCTTCGGCCTTGGCATACCATGGCTCCATCTCGGCGAGCGTGACCGGCCAGTCCAGCAGGTTGGCGCCGGGCAGTTCGCCATAGGTGCTCTTGATCCGGAATTCATGTTCGTCGAACCGGAGCGACGCGCCCGCCCAGTGCACCGTCGAGCCGCCGACCGCTTTGACGATCCATGCGGGCAGGGTGGGAAAATCCTGGTGGACCCGCCAGGTGCCGGAAGTGCTGCGAGGATCGGACCAGGCGAGCTGAGCGAAGCTGTCCCACTCGTCGTTGATGAAATCCTGGTTCTCGATGCGGGGGCCGGCTTCCAGGATCACGACCTTGATCCCCTTTTGCGCGAGCTCGTTACCGAGCGTGCCGCCGCCCGCGCCGGAGCCGACAATCACGACGACGCTGCTGTCATTCTGATCGAATTTTGCCATTTGAGTTGCTCCTGACTATGTCGCGTCGAAGTGTTCAGGCCTTGGGCAGCCAGTCGATGTCGGCAAAGCCGCGATGGATGTAGCCGCCATATTCGGCGGAAGAGCCCTCGTAACCGAACTTCGGCCACAGCTCTTTCTGGTTGTAGAGCGACACGATGAGGTTGCCGCGGACCTTCTTGAAGAAGTCGCTCTGCTCGATACCCTGCAACAGCACCACGCGGTCGGCTTCCCACGGCACTTCGGCGTAGGGGACGCCGTGACGGTCGCGCGCATCCTGGTCGAGCCGGCTGACGCCATTATTGATCATGTCCTTGACGGCAGGATCCTTGGCGGCCATGCCGTCCCATGGCTTCACGGCGGTGATGTAATAGCTGTCGAGGAGGAAATCGTGCGGATAGATGTCACGCGCGACCTTCACCATCGTCTTCAGCGTCGCCGGCGAGAGCGCGGTGGCGTCCTCGGCCCAGGCATCGCTGATGCCAAGGCCGGTGCTGGTGGCGACTGCGACCGCTGGCACCGTTGACGCTGCGCCCTGAAGAAAGATACGGCGGTTGTATTTGCTTCGACGATCGACTTCCCTCATGAGCTTCCTCCATTGAATGCTTGTTGATTGTGGATGGTTTCATCTCTTTTGTTTGAGCATGATCTCCGCGCAAACGCATTTTGCGTTTGTCGCGAGGGAAAACCGGTACCTACTTTTCCGGATCATGCTCTAACCGAAGCGGCCGCCTTTCTGGATTACTTCGATCTTGTAACCGTCGGGATCGGACACGAAGAAAAAGCGCGCCAGCGTCGCGCCGTCGTGCTTGAAATCGCGCAACGGTCCCGGTGAAAGCTTCTCGCGCTCGAAGCGGGCATGTTCGGCGTTGACGTCGTCGACGACCACTGCGAGATGGCCATACCCGTCACCGAGCACATACGGCTCCTTGCGATCGAAATTGACCGTGAGCTCGACCTCGAAAGGCGATGAGGGATGGCGCAGGTAGATTAGCGCGAAGTCCGGAAATTTCAGATGGTCCGCGATTTCAAGTCCAAAGGCGCGAGCATAGAAGTCGAGCGACTTCTTTTCATCGAGGACGCGGATCATCGAATGAACCGGCTTGGCCATTATTTCAGCTCCTTGAGATAGGCGATGACGGCGGCGCGGGTCTCGGGCTTGGCTTGGCGGTAGGACATCACGGCGCCGGGAATCACCGCTTGCGGATTGGTCAGCCAGCTGTCCAGTTTGGCTTCATCCCAGACGAAATCCGCTTTGGCGAAGCCGGACGAATAGTGGAAACCTTCCGCGATGCCAGCCTTGCGGCCGATGATCTTGAACAAGGATGGGCCTTGCCGCACCGGATCGGTCAGGTTCGTGGTGTGACAGGTGCCGCATTGCTGCTTGAACAGCGTTGGGCCGTCCAGCGGCTTGGCGGCTGGCAATGGCATCTGCGCAAGAGCCGTCGTCGCGAGCAAGACTGCGGCGCAACATCCGAAACCAACGGTTGATAGTGCGCGCAGCCCCGTCATGTGCAGCACCTCCCGAGCGTTTTCGAGCGAAGCGGACATCGGTTCGCATCGAGAAAGCGCGTCAGAGCAACAATCCAAAGCCGGTTCTGGTTTAATCAGAACCGAAAAGGCTTTGGCGTGCACGGAGCTTAGGTCTGGAGAAATTGGCGTTGGTAGTAGCGGGCTGTTTTAGTGCAGAACAAAACGCGAGCTGTGCAGTTGGCTCCCGACAAATCAGGCATGTCTGCTGTCCTAATAAGTCTACCGTCCTGGTCAGCCGCTCGTGGCGCTTTCGAGCGACGCGGTACCGGTTCGCGTGAAGAAAACGCGTCAAACCGAGTCTATCAGCACCGATCAGGCTCTAATCGTCGAAGCCGCGCGAGCCGCGTCCGGCCTTGATGTCGCTGCGGCGCTTCTTGCCTTCGAGCCGACGCTTCTTGGAGGCGAACGTCGGACGGGTGGCGCGGCGCGGCGTCGGCCGCACCATGGCCTCGCGCAGCAGCGCTTCCAGGCGTTCGATCGCGTCGGCGCGATTGCGCTCCTGGGTGCGGAAGCGCTGCGCGTGGATCACGATCACGCCGTCCTTGGTCATGCGTTGGCCGGCCAGCCGGGCAAGCCGCAGCGCAGCATCTTCAGGCAACGAAATCCGGCGCGTATCGAAGCGCAATTGCGCCGAGGTCGCGACCTTGTTGACGTTCTGTCCGCCAGGGCCGGAAGCACGCTGAAACGTGATCTCGATATCGTCGTCGTCGATGGTGAGATTGCGGGAAATCCGCAGTGGCATGGCGTCACCGGCAATTGGTCGGGAATCGGTACGCCCAGAATAGCGGTTTTGGATCAAAGTTGCTTTGGCGTGCTCCGTCCGGTTTCCTCCCCCCTTTGCGGGGTCCGAGGCGCGCGAAGCTCGCTCTCGAGACCAGGGAGGGGGAGCCACAAACGCCACCTTCTCAGCCGTATCCATCCCCGCCCCTCCTCCACAAGGGGGGAGGGAGGGGAAGGGGCGATGGCGGTACCAGAAAGAGCGGCGGAATCGTCAATCTGGCTTAGCAGGTGGCGGCGTTGCTGTTGTGGGTTCGGCGGCAGCCTGCGGCTGGCGGCCGACGACCACGGTGAGCAGGCCCTGGCCCCACAGGCGCTTGGCGACGGATTTGGCCTGGTCGAGCGTAACAGCATCGATGATGGCGTTGCGCTTCTCGATATAGTCGATCGGCATTCCGTCGAGCTGATATTGCAGCAGCGCCGCGGCGAGCTTGGCGGAGGTGTCCAGCGCCAGCATCTGCGAGCCCTTGAGATAGGACTTGGCCTGGTCCAGCTCGTCCTGGGTCGGGCCGTCGTCGGCCATGCGGCGGACTTCCTTGTCGATGGCTTCGACCGTGTCGCCGGCGCGATCGGCACGCGTGCCGGTATTGCCGATGAACAATGCGGAGTGCTCCATCCACACCAGCGACCCACCGATCGAATAAGCGAGGCCGCGTTTCTCACGAACTTCGTGATAGAGCCGTGACGACAGGCTGCCACCGCCGAGAATGTGGGTGACGATGTAACCTGCCATGAAATCCGGATCGTGACGGCGGATGCCGGGGGCGCCGAACATCACGACGGTCTGCGGCACGTCGAGCGGGATCGAGGCGCGTTGCGGCGGCTTGACTGCGACCACATCGCTCACCGGGGTGAGATCGGCCTTGGCGGGCAGGCTGCCAAAGGTCTTGTCCAGCAGCTTGCCGAGCGTATCGGGGTCGACATCGCCGACCACGGCTACTTTCAAGGTGTTCCTGGCCAGCACGCGCCGAACATAATCCTTGAGGTCGTCGATGGTGATCTTCGGCACGCTGTCCAGCGTGCCGCTGGGCAGCCGACCATAGGGATGATCGCCGAAAGCCATCGCCAGGAACTTGCGGGTGGCGAGCGCCTGCGGATTGGTGGTCTCGCTCTGCAGGTCCGAGAGGACTTCCGAGCGTATCCGTTCGACATCGCTCGCGTTGAAATGCGGCGATGTCAGCGACATCCGCAACAGGTCGAAGGCTTCGTCCTTGGTGTCCTTGAGCATGCGCAGCGAGCCGCGGAAATAATCCCGCGTCGCGCTGAAGCTCAATTCGATGGCGCGGCGATCAAGCCGCTCATGGAAAGTTTTGGAATCGAGGTCGCCGGAACCTTCATCGAGCAGACCGGAGACCAGATTGGCGACACCGGGCTTGTCGGCCGGATCCTGTGATGCGCCGCCGCCGAAGGAATATTCCATCGAGATCAGGGGCACGGTGGAGTCCTGCACGAACCAGGCTTCGATGCCGCCGGGCGAGACCAGGTGTTGGATCTTGGTAGCCGCCTGCGACGGCGTCGATAGCAGCGGCATGGCGGCAAGGGAGGCGCCGAGGGAGGCACCAAGCAGGAGGACCGAGCGCCGCGTGTAACTCCAGGGATGGCTCACGAGCGCTTCTCCTCATGTTTCGGCGTCGTATCTTTGATGAGGTAGCCCGTCACCGAGCGCTTCTTGTCGAGCCATTTTTGCGCGGCCGCGCGTACCTCGTCGCCGGTCACTGCCTTGATGCGGTCCGGCCAACTCCTGATATCCTCGATGCTCGAACCCGTAGTGAGCGCGGCGCCATACCAGCGCGCCAGCGTGGTCTGGTTGTCCTGGGCGTAAATCGCGGAGGCAACGAGCTGAGTCTTGACGCGTTCGAGATCTTCGGCGGGAATCGGATTGTGGGCGATGTTCGATATCACCTTGTCGATCGCCTGCTCGATTTGCGGGAATTCGACGCCGGGTTTCGGCGAGACCGCGATCATGAATTGTGTCGGATCGAGCGAGGTTCCCTGATAGCCCGCGCTGGCGCTCACGGCGAGCGGGTGGTCGACCACAAGGGCGCGATACAGATAGGAGTCGCTGCCGCCGCCGATCAACTGCGCCAGCACGTCAAGCGACGTGCCATCGCTGGCGGCTGCGGTGGTGGCGGAAGGCACCAGATAGTAGCGCAACAGTTTCGGCTGTTCGACGCGAGGGTCGGCAAAGGTTACGGTGCGCGCTGCGATCGGCTGCGGTTCCTGGGGGCGAATCCGCCGCGGCGGGATCGAGGGCTGGGCCGGGACCTTGCCGAAGGTCTGTTCCGCGAGGCTGTGGACTTCCTTGGCATCGACGTCGCCGGCGATCACCAGCGTCGCGTTGTTCGGTGCGTAGAAGCGCTTGTAGAACGCCAGCGCATCTTCCCGGTCGAGCTTCTCGATCTCGTGGTGCCAGCCGATCACCGGGCGGCCGTAGGGATGATTGAGATAGAGCGCCGCCATGATCTGTTCGATCAGCCGCGCCTCCGGGTTGTTGGCAACCCGCATATTGTATTCTTCGAGCACGACGTCGCGCTCGGGCAGCACGTTCTCGTCCTTCAAGACGAGGCCGGTCATGCGGTCGGCCTCGAATTCCATCATCTTGCCGAGCTGTTCACGCGGTACGCGCTGGTAAAATGCGGTATAGTCCGCGGTCGTGAACGCATTCTCGTTGCCACCGACCTTCAGCACGGTCCGCGAGAACTCGCCGGCCGGGTGTTCGCTGGTGCCCTTGAACATCAGATGTTCAAGGAAGTGCGCAAGGCCGGATTTGCCGGGCGTCTCGTCGGCCGAGCCGACCTTGTACCAGATCATCTGCGTCACCACCGGCGTGCGGTGATCCGGGATCACCACCACGTGGAGCCCATTGGCGAGTGTGAATGATGCCGGGGGAGGCGACGTCACCGTGGTCTGGGCAAAGGCGCTCGGTACGAGGAAAGCGAAGGTCGAAACCAGCGCAGCGAGAACAGAAACAGAGTAACGGTGTGAAAGCATTATGACCTGTCTGAAGGCCCGAACCGAAGCGTCCGGGTTGAAAGCCCCGCGGTAGTATATCCCCGGTAAAGAACGCCTGATGTCACGAAGTCGAGCGCTAGATCATGCTCCGGAGAGCGGGCACCGTCTCCCCTCGCGACAAACGCGCAACGCGCTTGCGCGGAGACCGTGCTTGAACATAAGGACCGGAAACCGCTGAAAGGCGCGATCAATCATCGCCATACTTGCCGGCAGCCGGGTTGTATTCCTTGTTCAACGATTTCATCGGACCGGTGCCATAGGCAAAGTTCGGCGACGGTGTCTGGTAGCCGACCGGCGGTTGAGTCAGGGATTCACGCGGCGGCTCTTCCTTGAAGGTCGTGCTCTCGGAAGTGTTGCCGTGGAACATTTTGAACAGGCCGCCACTGTAGCCGAGTTGCGAGGGGCTGAGGGATGCCGCGGCGGGATCTCCGGGTTGCGAACTGTCCGAGGCCCCGGGCGCCCTGGAAGACCCCTTGGCCAGCCTGCCTTTATTGA
>Ga0310811_10008072_pt1 | contig 13529 bp, 12 predicted proteins | sample YCmetagenome_FD_207642 | JGI IMG/M metagenome (GOLD analysis project Ga0310811, IMG submission 207642) | Soil microbial communities from experimental microcosm in Duke University, North Carolina, United States - YC | ecosystem: Engineered > Artificial ecosystem > Soil microcosm > Unclassified ... | reverse complement strand
ACGCCCGCGGTCCTCTGACCATGAGCCTGAGCGGGCGGGATCCTTCGACAGGCTCAGGACAGGCGCCCGCGGTCCGAAAGACATGAGAGGCAGGCTCTCTTGGGCGCCTTCCGGCGCCCGTCCTTCCTCGGCCGCACGGCGGCGTGGCCGCAGGAGGTGCAGGCGTCGATCTCGAAATCGACCCAGTGGGTCGGCGTGCCGCACGCCTCGCAGGGCAGGCCGCGGCGCGACTGGGTGCGGCCGAAGCCCGGCGCCTGGCACTTGGGGCAGAGGCATTCCAGGCGCTTGGCGAGCCTCCACGACAACGCGCGCAGCACGCGCATGCGCGTCGGGTTGCGATGGGCGCGCATGTCGGCGATGACGATGGCCAGCCCCTCGCCCGAGCGCCTGGCTTCGCTGTCCACCGCAACGACGACATCCTCCAGGCGGGTCAGGTCCTTGATCGGCCTGGTGGGGTCGGTGCTCGAGATCACGAACACGCCGTAACGCGGAAAGCCCATCGCCTTGACTGCCGCGGGCACGGCGGGATCGCCGGCCTGGAAGCGATGGAGCCGCCAGTTGGTGCGCTCGGTGCCGAGTGTCTCGATCAGCCGCACGCCTCGCTTGCGGTCAACGAAGGCCATGATCTCGACGCCGCTCGCCACGAACGGCACACGGGCGATCGGACCGTAGCTGCCCTCGCTCGCCACCGCGCAGTCGACCTCGAGCGCATGGAAGGCGAGCTCGGCCTTGAGGAAGCAGGTCTCGACCAGCGCATCGGGCCGCGGGACCTCGCCCGAGAAGGTGCCAAGCGTATCGGTGTCGACGTCCGGCGCCACCGTGATGTGGGCGCCGAGCAGGCGTCGGAACGGCGGCTCCATCGCCTGTTCCTTGGCATGGATCGTCGACAGGCCGATCGCCTGGCCAGCGTAGGGATGTCTGCGGGACGCCACGGTGACTGCCGCCGGTGCAGCCTTCGGCGGCTACTCCGCGGCTACCGGAACGGCCTGGCGGGCGAGCTGCTGCTCGACCAGGGTCGCCCAGTAGGAGGCGCCGATCGGCAAGATCTCGTCGTTAAAGTCGTAGCCCGGGTTGTGGACCATGCAGCTGCCGACGCCGTCGCCATTGCCGATCCAGATGTAGCAGCCGGGCCGCTTGAGCAGCATCCAGGCGAAATCCTCGCTGCCCATCGCCGGCGTCGGGTTGCGATTGACGTTCTCCTTGCCAACCAGGGCCCCCGCTGCCTGAGCAGCGAATTCGGTTTCCTTCTCGCTGTTCACGGTCGCCGGATAGCGCCGCTCGTAGCGCCACTTGGTGACCTCGGCGCCGAAGCCCGCGGCGACGTTGCGCGCGATCTTCTCGATGCGCTTCTCGATCATGTCCTGCACCGGCTTCTTGAAAGTGCGGACGGTGCCGCGGAGCACGCATTCCTGCGGGATCACGTTCCAGGTGTCGCCGGAATGGATCTGCGTGGTCGACACCACGGCCGTGTCCATCGGATCGATGTTGCGCGCCACGATCGACTGCAGCGCCGTCACGATATGGGCGCCGACCACCACCGGGTCGATGCCATGGTGCGGCATCGCGCCGTGCGCGCCGACACCCTTCACCACGATCTCGAAGATGTCGTAGGCCGCCATCATCGGGCCGGGGCGGACGGCGAAGCGGCCGACGGGGATGCCCGGGATGTTGTGCATGCCGTAGACGCCCTCGACAGGGAACTTGTCGAACAGCCCCTCCTCGACCATCACGCGGCCGCCGCCCTCGTTCTCCTCGGCCGGCTGGAAGATGAAATAGACCGTGCCGTCGAAGTTCTTCGTCTCGGCCAGGTACTTGGCGGCGCCAAGCAGCATCACGGTGTGGCCGTCGTGGCCGCAGGCGTGCATCTTGCCGGGAATTGTCGACTTGTGGTCGAAACTGTTGGTCTCATGCACGTCGAGTGCATCCATGTCGGCGCGCAGCCCGATCGCCCGCTTGGACGTGCCGGAACGCAGCACGCCCACCACGCCGGTCTTGGCCAGGCCGCGATGGACCTCGAGGCCGAACGATTTCAGCTTGTCGGCAACGATGTCGGCGGTCCGCACTTCCTCGAAGGCCGTCTCAGGGTGGCTGTGGATGTCATGCCGCCATGCGGTCATGTCCTTGTGGAACGAGGCGATGCGGTTGTTGACCGGCATACAAATTCTCCCGGTATTGCGCTGGCAGGCAGGATCACAGGCATGCCGGATGGCGCGCCAAACGTCAACGGCCCGCGTCGTAGCTGCGCTCGTCGACAGCGAGCCGGCCCTCCTCGATCGCATGGCAGGCGACCGTGCCGCCCTCGATCGGCAGCGCCCTGGGCCGTTCGGCCTTGCAGCGCTCGTTGGCGAAGGGGCAGCGCGGGTGGAACGAGCAGCCCGATGGCGGATTGATCGGGCTCGGCACCTCGCCAGCCACCGGGGCGCGCTGGCGGCCGGTCATCTCGAGGTCGGGGATCGTGTCGAGCAGCATCCGGGTGTACGGGTGCTTGGGCCGGCGGAACAGCGTGTCGGTCGGCGCGACCTCGACCAGGCGGCCGAGATACATCACGCCGACCCGCGTCGAGATGTGATAGACGACCGCGAGGTTGTGCGAGATGAACAGGTAGGTGAGCTGCAGGCGGCGCTGCAGGTCGACCATCAGGTTCAGGATCTGCGCCTGCACCGAGACGTCGAGCGCCGAGGTCGGCTCGTCGCACACGAGGAACTCGGGCTCGCTCGCCAGTGCGCGGGCGATCGAGATGCGCTGGCGCTGGCCGCCGGAGAATTCGTGCGGGTACTTGCGGCCGTCGGCCGGCGTCAGGCGGACCTGGCGCAGCAGATCGCCGACCCGCTTCTCGAGGTCGGCCTTGTTCTTGGCGAGATCGAACGCGCGGATCGGCTCGGCGATGATATCGAACACCCGCCAGCGCGGATTGAGGCTGGCATACGGGTCCTGGAAGATCATCTGCATGCGCCGACGCAGTGCCGCCGTCTCGCTCTGGCTGCGGCGCTGGGCCATGTCGTTGCCGTCGAACAGAATCGAGCCCGCGGTCGGCGGATAGAGGCCGACCACCAGGCGCGCCACCGTCGACTTGCCGCACCCCGACTCGCCGACCAGCGAGAAGGTCTCCCCCTTGGCAATTTCGATGTCGATGCCGTCGACCGCCTGCACGATCTGGCGCGGCCGCCCCTCGAGCGTGCGCACCAGCCACGGCGCCGACACGTCGAAATAACGCTTCAGCCCGGCGAGGCGGACGAACTGGCCGGCACTGCCGTCAGGCATCGGCCATCTCCGGCGCGACCGGCGCGCCGACGCCGCCGCGATCATGCAGCCAGCAGGCGGCGCGGCTGGTGCCGGCCGACATCAGGTCGGGCCGCTCGATCAGGCAGCGCGCCCCGCGCTCGGCGCAGCGCGGGTTGAAGGCGCAGCCACGCGGGATCTCGGTGAGACGCGGCATGGCGCCGTCGATCTGGGTCAGCCGGTCGTGGCGTACGCCGAGGCTCGGGATCGAGCCCATCAGCCCCTTGGTGTAGGGGTGCTTGGCGTGCTTGACGACGTCGCGCACCGGACCGATCTCGGCGATGCGGCCGGCATACATCACGGCCACGCGGTCGGCGGTCTCGGCGATCACCCCCATGTCGTGCGTCACCAGCATCACCGCCGTGCCATGGTCCCGGCAAAGTCCCTTCAGCAGCGCGATGATCTGCGCCTGGATCGAGACGTCGAGCGCCGTGGTCGGCTCGTCGGCGACGATCAGGCGCGGGCCAGCGCACAGCGCCAGGGCAATCACCACGCGCTGGCGCATGCCGCCGGAAAACTGGTGCGGATAGTGATCGATGCGGCTTTCGGCTCCGGGGATACCCACCTCTTTCAAGAGATCGAGCGCGCGCTGGCGCGCCGCCGCAGCCGACAGCGGCAGGTGCGTCTGGATGGTCTCGACCAGCTGGCGGCCGACCGAATAGAGCGGATTGAGACTGGTCAGCGGGTCCTGGAAGATCGCGCCGATCCGGGCGCCGCGCACCTTGCGCATCTCTTCGTACGGCAGATTGTCGATGCGCCGGCCCTCGAGGCGGATCTCTCCGCCGGCGACGCGACCTGGCGGTTCGAGCAGGCCGATGATGGCGTTGCCGGTCAGCGACTTGCCGGCACCCGATTCACCCACCACGCCAAGCACCTCGCCGGGTGCGATGTCGAACGACACGTCGTCGACCGCCAGCAGGGTGCCGCGCCGGGTCGGGAACTCGACCCTGAGATTCTTCACTTCGAGGAGCGGCGGGTTGTTCGATGCGACGGCCATCCGGATGCGATCCTAGCGCAGCTTCGGGTTCAAGGCGTCACGCAGCCAGTCGCCCAGCAGGTTCACCGCCAACACCAGCGCTGCCAGCGTGATGCCCGGAAACACCGTGATCCACCAGTCGCCCGACTGCAGCACCTCGTTGCCGAGGCGGATCAGGGTTCCGAGCGACGGCTCGGTCGATGGCAAGCCGACGCCGAGGAACGACAGCGTCGCCTCGGTGATGATGGCGAGGCCGAGATTGAGGGTGGCGATCACCAGCACCGGTCCGGTCACGTTGGGAAGCACGTGGCGCACCATGATCAGCAGCGGCGACAGGCCGATGACGCGCGCCGCCTGCACATACTCCTTGTTCTTCTCGACCATGACCGAGCTGCGCACGGTGCGCGCATAGCTCACCCAGAAGGACAGGCCGATGGCGCCCACGATCACCAGCAGGGCGATCTCGTCATGCCGCTTGACCGAGATCAGGCCGCGCACCACGCCGTCGATCAGCAGCGCCACGAGGATCGCCGGGAACGTCAGCTGGACGTCGGCGATGCGCATGATCACCGCGTCGACCGTGCCACCGAAATAGCCGCTGACCAGGCCGAGCGCGATGCCGATCAGCATGGCGACGAGCACCGAGGCGAACCCGACTTCGAGCGACAGGCGGGTGCCGTACATGATCGACGACAGCACGTCCCTGCCCTGGTCGTCGGTGCCGAGCGGAAACGTCCAGTCGCCGTCGGCCGAGATCAGAACCGGCGGCTTCAGCCCGTCGCTGAGGTTGAGCGTGGCGGGATCGAATGGCGTATGGGGCGCCAGGATCGGCGCCAGGAAAGCGATGGCGAAGATGAACAAAGTCAGGAGCGCTGCCGCCACCGTCATCGGCGAGGATTTGAAGCTCCACCAGATGTCGCTGTCGGTCACCCGATGCAGCCAGCCGGCCATGGCCGTCCCGTTCGCCATCTCAGTGCCCCGCCGGCCGCGCGCTGCCGGCGCCGCGCAGGCGCGGATCGACCGCCGAGTAGAGCAGGTCGACCGTCAGATTGATGACCACGAACAGCAGCCCGATCAGCAGCAGGTAGGCGGCCATGACCGGGATGTCGGAGAACTGCACCGACTGGATAAAGAGCTGGCCGACACCCGGCCAGGCGAACACGGTCTCGGTGACGACGGCGAAGGCGATCAGCGAGCCGAGCTGCAGGCCGAACACGGTGATCACCGGCACCAGGGTGTTCTTGAGCGCGTGCCCGAAATTGATCGCCCGGTTGGTGAGGCCGCGGGCGCGCGCGAACTTGATGTAGTCGGTGCGCATGACTTCGAGCATCTCGGAGCGCACGAGTCGCATGATCAGCGTGAGCTGGAACAGGCCGAGCGTGATCGATGGCAGGATCAGCGCCTTGAGGCCGGAGAGCGTGAGGAAGTTGGTCGTCCACCAGCCGATCTGCACGGTCTGCCCGCGACCGAATGACGGCAGCCAGTGCAGGCTGACGGCGAAGATCAGGATCAGCAGGATGCCGACCAGGAAAGGCGGCAGCGAGACGCCGAACAGCGACACGGCCTGCAGCAATCTGCTCGACCAATGACGTGGATAGAGCCCGGTATAGACCCCCATCGGGACGCCGACGAAAAGAATGAACACGGCAGCGCAGAATGACAGTTCGAGCGTCGCCGGCACACGCTCGAGAATCAGTCGGCCGACCGGTTCGGAGGTGCGGTAGCTGAGGCCGAAATTGCCCTGCGCTGCATTGGTGATGAAATGGAAGAACTGAATTGGCGCCGGATCGTTCAACCCGAGCTTGTCGCGCAGCTCCGCCCGCGCCTCCATGGTCGTGTCCTGACCGACCATGGCGTTGATCGGATCGCCGACATAGCGGAACAGGGAGAAGGCGACCAATCCCACCGCCAGCAGCACGGCGATGGATTGCGCAAGTCGTCGCAGGATGAAGGCAAGCATGTCAGGTCGATTGGCCTGGCGGCAGCCCTAGCAGGATTGGAGCCAAATAGCAGCTTTTTCCTCCTCCCCAGCTTCGCTGGGGGGGTGCCCCGTCATACGGGGCGGAGGGGTCATGAGTCACAAGAGGCAGCGGTGCCATGACTCATGACCGCTCCGCCGCCGTGTCGGCATTTTGGCCGCAGACGGCCAAAAGCCTTAGACGGCGACACCTCCCCAGCAGAGCTGGGGAGGCGGAAGAAATGCCCCTTACTTCACCGTCACGAAGCGCAGCGGGAAGGTGTTGTCGGCCGGCTGGACCAGATCGATGTTCTTGCGCGCCGCCCACACCAGCGCCTGCTGGTGCAGCGGGATGTAGGCGAAGTCGTCGACATAGAGCTTGGTCGCCTCGGCGATCATGGCGTCGCGCTTGGCCTTGTCGGTCTCCTGCTCCATCTTGTCGGCGAGCGCGTCGAGCTTGGGATTGGAGTAGCCGCCGGCGTTGAACTGACCCTTCTTGGTCTCCTTGTTCGGAGTCTGGATCAGCGCCTCGAAGACGTTGTGGACGTCGTAGGTCTGGGCCGGCGACCAGCCCAGCATGTAGAAGTCGGTCTCGCCCGGCGACAGGTCGCCTTTGCGCAGGATCTTGGCGAAGTAGAGGTTGCGGCTCTGCGCCCGCAGATTCACCTTCACGCCGATGCGGGCGAGCATCGCAACGACGGCCTGGCAGATCTTCTCGTCGTTGACATAGCGGTCGTTCGGGCAATCCATGCCGATCTCGAAGCCGTTGGGATAGCCGGCGTCGGCCAGCAGCTTCTTGGCCTCGTCAGGCTTGAGCAGCGCCGGGCGCTTGTCGAGGTCCTTCATGTAGCCGTTGATGCCCGGCGCCACCATCAGGTTGGTCGGGAAGGACTGGCCGCGCATCACGGTACGCTTGATCGCCTCGACATCGATCGAGCGATGGATCGCCTCGCGCACCCGCTTGTCCTTGAACGGGTTCTTGCCCTTGACGTTGGAGTCCGGCAGCTCAGGACGCTCCTGGTCGAAACCGAGGAAGACGACGCGCGTCTCGGGGCCCTCGAGCACATTGACGTTGGCGTCCTTCTTCAGCGACTCGGTGTCGGCCGGCGGCACCTCGTAGGTCATGTCGATGTCACCCGACTTCAGGGCGGCGACGCGCGTCGCCGCATTGGCGACCGGCGTGAAGATCACCTCGGTGAGGTTGTGGGTGGGCTTGTCCCACCAGTTGGGATTGTTGACCAGGACGGTGCGCTCGCCGGCACGCCGCTCCTTGAGCATGAACGGACCCGTGCCCATGGCGTTGCGGGTGGCGAAGTTCTCCTCGTTCTTGGTCATGTCGGCCGAGTTGACGGCGTTGTTCTTCTCCGCCCAGGCCTTGGACATCATGACGATGTTGGCCCATTTGTCGACCAGCAGCGGGTCGGGATACTTGGTCGTTACCTCGACCTTGAGGTCGCCAACCTTCTTGATCTCCTTCACCGACACGAAGTTGCTCTGCATGTTCGAGCCCGGCCCGTTGGCACGGTTCAGCGAGAACACGATGTCGTCGGCGGTGAGCGGCGAACCGTCATGGAACTTCACGTTGGGACGGATGTCGAAGAACCAGGTCGTCGGATCCTTCTGGCCCCACTTCTCGGCCAGCGCCGGCTCCAGCTTGAGGTCCTTGTCGCGCCGGACCAGCGGATCGTAGATGTTCTGTGTGAAGGTCAGGAGGAAGGTCTCCTGCCGAGCGTAAGGATCCATCGAGCTGACGTCGCCCGAGTTGGCCCACTTGAAGGTTTTGGCGTCGGCCGGACCGGCCAATGCGAGACCGGCGCAGGCGAACGCCGCCAGCGCAAAAGACTGCCTGAGATTGAAATTCATCCTTGAGTACCCCTTGATGGCGCCTGTCCAGGGGGCGCCTTTGATCTCCCCGCTCCCTGAGCTATGCGCGCACGCATACCTGAATCTCAAATTGCACTGGCGCTGAGGGGGCGTCAATTGCCCAAAAAATTTGCATGCCGGGGGCAGTTGGATTCGCGGAGCTAGGCCCGGTATCGTAGCCGCCCTCGCTTCTCCTATGTCGCTTTAACAGGGTGCCCCCATGAACGACGTTTCTCGCAGCTTTCGCGGCAATTCCAACGCCGCCCGCGACATCGCGCACCACCTGCACCCCTACACCAACTTCAAGAAGCACGAGGAGACCGGCCCGCTGACCATCGTGCGCGGCCGCGGCATCTACGTCACCGACGACGACGGCAAGGAATATATCGAGGGCATGGCCGGCCTGTGGTCGGCGGCCCTGGGCTTCAGCAACGAGCGCCTGGCCACGGTGGCCTACGAGCAGATGAAGCAGCTGCCATTCTACCATGCCTTCAACCAGCGCAGCCACGAGCCCGCGATCAACCTCGCCGAGAAGCTGAAGCAGATGGCGCCGGTCGAGATGTCGAAGGTGTTCTTCGCCAACTCGGGCTCCGAGGCCAACGACACCGTCGTGAAGATGGTGTGGTACATGAACAATTCGTTGGGCCGGCCCAACAAGAAGAAGATCGTTTCGCGGCTCAAGGGCTATCACGGCATCACCGTGGCCTCGGGCAGCCTTACCGGCCTGCCCAACAACCATCGCTCGTTCGACCTGCCGATCTCGGGTGTCATTCACACGACGACGCCGCACTACTATCGCGGCGCCCAGGCCGGCGAAACCGAGGACCAGTTCGCCACGCGCTGCGCCGAGGAACTGGAGGCGCTGATCATCAAGGAAGGCGGCGCCGACCATGTCGCCGCCATGATCTGCGAGCCGGTGATGGGCGCCGGCGGCGTGATCGTGCCACCCAAGGGCTACTACGAGAAGATCCAGGCGGTGTGCCGCAAGTATGACATGCTGTTCGTCGCCGACGAGGTGATCTGCGGCTTCGGCCGCACCGGCAATGTCTGGGGCAGCCAGACCATGAACATCAAGCCGGACATCCTGACCTGCGCCAAGGCGCTGTCGGCCTCGTTCCTGCCGATCTCGGCCGTGATGGTGAACGAGAAGGTCTACCAGGCGCTGATGAGCGAGAGCGACAAGATCGGCACCTGGGGCCACGGCTTCACCTACTCCGGCCATCCGGTGGCGGCCGCCGTCGCGCTGGAGGCGCAGAAGATCTACGACGAGATCGACCTGTTCGGCCATGCCAAGCGCATGAGCCCGGTCTTCACCAGGCACATCCAGTCGTTCGCCGATCATCCGCTGGTCGGCGAGGCGATGAGCGTCGGCATGGTCGGCGCACTCGAGGTCGTCGCCGACAAGAAGACCAAGACGCCGTTCGACATGGCGACGGTCGGCGCGGGCAACCGCGTCTACAACCATGCCGTGGCGCGCGGCCTGTTCATCCGCAACATGGGTGATCGCGTCGCGATCTGCCCGCCGCTGATCATCAACGAGACCGAGCTCGCCGACCTGTTCGGCCGCCTGCGGCAGTCGCTCGACGCGACGCTGGCCGATCTCAAGTCGGAAGGCCATTTCAAGGGCTGAGGTGAACGAGCGGCCGCCGCCGTTCGGCACCAGCCAGCGCATCCGCAACAGGGCGATCTGGGCGGTCGCCCTGTTCGCGGCCTCCCTGCCGCCGGCCGCGGTCGGCTTCGGCATCGCCCAGGCGACCGAGGACCAGGTCAACATCGCGACGCCGCTCGCCCTCCTGTTCTGGGTGGGCGGCTTCCTGTTTGCGCTGTGGACGGCGTTTCCGACCCTGCGCTACTGGGACGCCCTGCCGCTCGGCACGCGCTGGCTGGGCGCGCTGCCGCTGCTGTCCGTGTCGATGTTCCTGACCGCTGTGCTGATCGGCGCGATGGTGATGTGATCTCATTGGGACCGCGAGCGTCCCGCCCGCTCATGCTCATCGGACCGCGGGCGTCCCGCCCGCTCATGGGGTTGGGCGGTCGGCATGCTCTCGGGCCGGAAGAGAGTAATGAGCGGGCGGGACCCTTCAGGCGCCCGCGGTCCGGAAGACTCACTTCCCCGACTCTTTGCGCAAGTAGGCAATGATGTCGGCGCGATCCTCGGCGGTGGCGACGCGGAAGTTCATGCGCTGGCCCGGGATCAGGGACTGCGGATTGGTGAGCCAGGCATCGAGCGTCTTCTCCTCCCACACCACGGTCGAATTCCTGACCGCCGTCGAGTAGCTGAAGTTCGCCGCACTGCCCGCCTTGCGGCCGTACACGCCGCGATGCGCCGGGCCGACCCGGTTGGCGTCGAGCGAATGACAGCCGCCGCAGCGCGACTCGTAGAGCTCCTGGCCGTGCGCGGCGTCGGCCGCGACGGTATGACCCGTCGCGGCCGGCAGGAGCGCCATCGCCAGCAGCGACAGGCCGACGCGCATGATCAGACGCCGAAGCTCAGCGCCTTGGCCGGCAGCGGCTCCTGCAGTGCGCCGGTCAGCGCCGTCCAGTGCATGGTCTCGTCCTCGCCGAGCCGGGCCGAGATCTGCGCCAGCGTACGGTCGTTGAACGACGGTATGACGCCCACATAGGCGTTGGCCGCGCCCTTCTCGAGCCTCTGCGCCAGCCGCAGCACGTCGGTCTGCGTCTTGAGCGAAGCGGCGTTCAGGGCTTTCGCCACCTCGGCGTCGCTCTTGGCCACCACCGGCGTGCCGCCCATCTTGCGGATCGTCGCGACGAGCGCATCGCGATGCCCCTTGTGATGCGACTGGAACAGCACGGCGACCTCGAGCACCGGCTTTTGCAAGAGGCCGCTCTGCGCGCCGAGCTGATAGGCGCTGATCGCCTCGTGCTCGAGCGCGAGCGCGACGTTCAGGATGCCGATGTCGGCGGCCCCGCTGCCGGTGTTGGCAAGCGCCACCTTCTCTTCCCCGGCCAGCAGCGCGACCGCCGAAGCCGACAGCAGCGTGACGCCGGACGCGCGCAACAGGCCGCGACGGCGCAGATCGATCGAACGAGACATGAAATCCTCCGGGCGTTGGCTAGGAGCACGGCAGATCGCCTGCTCTGTCCCGCTTTACGCGCGCCATCCCCCGGCCGGATGGCACACGCCGCCATCACGTGCGAGTGAGCCGAATGCGAAGATGCGAACGCGAGGACGTGATGCGCTCTCATTCTCCCCCAGCTTCGCCGGGGAGGTGTCGCCGTCATGCGGCGGCGAGTCATGGTTCATGCTGGACCGCGGGCGTCTCGCCCGCTCGTGCTCATGAATCATGAGCGGACGGGACGCCCGCGGTCCAACATGAGCGCGCTCCGCTTTGACCCTGTCGATGTCGCCCGATAAAGTCATCGCCAAAGCAAGATGACTGGAAACGCCCCGACCTTCGCCACGCTGCTTCTGCGCGTCTTCCTGCCGTTCGCACTGGCGTACTTCCTGTCCTACATCTTCCGCGGCGTTAACGCGGTCATCTTCCCGTACCTCGAGCGCGACGTCGGGATCACCGCGGGCGATCTTGGCCTGCTGACCTCGGCGTTCTTCCTGTTCTTCGCCGGCTGCCAGCCGCTGCTCGGCGTGATGCTCGATCGCTACGGGCCGCGCCGCGTGCAAGCCGTGCTGCTGGCGCTGGCGGCGCTCGGCTCGGCGCTGTTCGGCCTCAGCCTGTCGCTCGGTGAGCTGGTCCTCGCGCGCGCGCTGATCGGCCTTGGCTTCGCCGGCGGCCTGATGGCCGCCATCAAGGCCATCACGCTGTGGTATCCGCCGCAGCGCTGGGGCCTGATCACCGGCTTCCACATGATGACGGGCGGCCTCGGCTCGATGGCGGCGACCTTGCCGATTCAATGGTCGCTCTCGATCGTCAGCTGGCAGGGCCTGTTCTTCTGGCTGGCCGGCTTCTGCCTCGCCACGTCGGCTATCCTGGCGATCGTCGTGCCCGAGCGCGTCGCCACGCATGCCGGACCGAGCGATTCCGGCGCGTCCTTGCGCGAGCAGTTCCGCATCACGGGCACGGTCCTGTCCGACGGCTTCTACTGGCGCATCCAGCCCCTGCTCGCCGTCCAGCAGCTCGCCTTCATCGGCTGCATCTCGTTGTGGATCGGCCCGTGGCTGCGCGACGTCGGCTGCTTTGCCGACAAGGATGTCCGTGCCGACATCCAGCTCTATGCCGCGGCCGCGACGACGATCGGCTTCGCCATGAGCGGCGTGGTTGCCGGTGCCTTCCGCCGCGTCGGCGTGAGCGGCTTCGCATCGGCCGGACTCATGAGCGTGGCGTTCGCACTGGTCTGCGGCTGGCTCGCCTTCCTGCCGTCGTTCGAACCCGTCATGGCTTGGCTGCTGTTCGGCTTCCTCGGCGCCTGCCCTATCCAGTACATGACCGTGATGGTGGCCGCGTTCCCGACCCACTATGCCGGACGGGTCACCACCTCGAGCAATCTCGTCGTCTTCAGCGTGATCTTTGCCGGCCAATGGGCAATCGGCAGGATCGTCGATCTATGGCCGCGGACGGCGACCGGCTATTCGCCCGACGGCTACACCTGGGCGTTCGGCGGCCTGTTCATTCTGCAGCTTGCTGGTCTTCTGTGGCTGGTTCTGTCGCGGGCGCATCCGATGGCTCGTCCGCATTTCGCCGCGGCAGATTGAGCGACGATACGAGGTCGCGAACCTCCTGGCGGGCCGCGACATGGCTCAAGGTCAGGGACGGCCCGCTGCCGCCGCGCTTGAGATCGAGCAGGGTCAGACCGTTCAGGAACAGCTCCTTGTAGATCACGCGCTCGCTCAAGCCTGCGGCGACGCGAAAGCCGATGCGCTTGGCGAGCGCATCGAGCACCGTGCTCATGTCGCGCTTGTTGCGTGCGGCGAGCGACGACAGGCGATTGCGCATCACCACCCAGTCGACCGGCCGACCACCCTGCACGGCGCGCAGCTGGCGCTGCTTCCATACCGCCTCGGCATAGATCGACGGCCGCACGATCTTGAGCGTGTCGGGATCGATGCGCGCCAGCAGATCGAGATCGATGAAGCTGTCGTTGAGCGGCGTCAGCAGCGTGTCCGCCCAGGTATGGGCGAGCCGCGACAGGTAGGTGTCGCTGCCCGGCGTATCGACGACCGCGAAGTCGACGCTGTCGATCACCGGTTCCAGCGCCGCCTCGAAGCGGGTCCGCTCGTCGGCCTGCGCTTCGCTGCGATCGGACAGGGTCGAGATCGGAACAGACGCGTGGATCGGCATCGGCAGCTCGATGCCCTTGCGCCGCGCGTAGGCGGCGCGGTTCTCGAGATAGCGGCCGAGCGTGCCCTGACGCGCGTCGAGGTCGAAGGTGGCGACGCGCGCGCCGTCGTTCAGCAACGAGACGGCGATGTGCAGCGCCGTCGTCGACTTGCCCGAGCCGCCCTTCTCGTTGCCGATCACCAGCACATGAGCGCGCGCG
>Ga0310811_10008071_pt1 | contig 13532 bp, 8 predicted proteins | sample YCmetagenome_FD_207642 | JGI IMG/M metagenome (GOLD analysis project Ga0310811, IMG submission 207642) | Soil microbial communities from experimental microcosm in Duke University, North Carolina, United States - YC | ecosystem: Engineered > Artificial ecosystem > Soil microcosm > Unclassified ... | reverse complement strand
CTCTCCTGGGGCCCGATGCACGGGCTCGCCGTCATGCGCTCGATCGAGCAGACCACGCGTGAGCAGCTCCAGATCGAGGAAGGGGCGCTCTACCCGTCACTCCATCGGATGGAGGACAAGGGCTGGCTCGACGCGGAATGGGGGCTCACGGAGCGGAACCGCAAAGCGAAGTTCTATCGCCTTACCGCAGCCGGACGAAAGCACCTCACCACGGAGCTCACGCGCTGGTCGCGGTATACGAGTGTCGTGGGCCTGGTCCTCAACGCGCGGAGTGCCGCGGGAGGGACACGATGACCTGGATCGACGATCGCTGGCGCGTGATCCGACGCGTCTTCCGCTTACCCGCGACGAAGGATCGCCTGCGCGCCGAGCTCGACGACGAGCTGCGCTTTCACATCGACGGGCGCGTCGAGGACATCATGGCGCGCGAAAACCTCTCGCGCGAGGCGGCGGAACGCGAGGCGAAACGACGCTTCGGCGACGTCGCCGCGTATCGCGCCGAGACTCGCTCCATCGATGACACGATGCTCGACCGGAGAAACCGCATGGACTTTCTCGACGCGATTCGTCGCGAGACGCGCCACGCGGCGCGCTCGCTCGCGAGGACTCCATCGTTCGCGGTGATTGTCGTCGTCACGCTCGCGCTCGGGCTTGGCGCGGCGACCGCCATCTTCACGCTGCTCGACCGTGTCGTGCTGCGCCCGCTGCCCTATCCAAACGCCGATCGGTTGATCCACATCGGAAGCCTGTGGCCGAAGACGTTCCCTGATCAGGAGTATTCGATCTCCAAGGGGCAGTACTTCTACTTCAGGAAGAATAGCGGCGTGCTCGCGGATCTCCTGCTCTACGATGAAGACATGCTGCCGATCCCCGGCGACGGCGTGCATCCAGCGGAGCGCGTGAACACGATCCTCGTGAGCCACTCGACTTACTCTCTGCTCGGCATTCGCGCGCTGCACGGACGTCTGACCGCGGTCGAGGATGAGCTCACTCGCGAGCCGCAGGTCGCGCTCCTCTCGTACGAGTACTGGCAACGACGATTCGGAGGCGATCCTCACATCCTCGGCCAGCGCCTCGGATTGGGAGGCGATCTCAGCGCAACGATCGTCGGCGTGCTCACGCCGGGCGCGCACGTGCTCGACGACGCACCGGAAGTCTGGCTTCCGAACAATCTCAACCCAACCGACAAGCCGCTCAACAATCACACACATCACGCGATCGGTCTCCTCAAGCCCGGTGTGAGCGTCGAGGCGGCGGCCGCGGACATCAAGCGCCTTCAGGATCAGTTTGCGGCGGACAACCCGAACACCTACTTCAAGGGCTTCGTCGAAAAGACTGGCTTCGCGATGCACGTGTCGTCGCTTCGCGATCATGTGCTTGGCGCCGCCGCGGTGCGCGCGTTGTGGCTCCTGTTCGCGGCGGTCGGTCTGGTGTTGTTCATCGCCGCGGCGAATGTCGCGAACCTATTCCTCGTGCGGATCGATGCGCGACGCCGCGAGGTCGCCGTTCGAACGGCACTCGGCGCCGGCCGCACCGAGCTCGCCGTGTACTATCTCTCGGAGAGCGTGCTCCTCGCCCTCGTCGCCTCGGCGGGCGCAGTGCTTCTCGGGGCTGGGCTGCTCCACGTCGCGCTCGCGATTGCGCCGCAAACGCTGCCACGTTTAGCCGAGGTCTCGCTCGATTGGCGAAGCGTCGCGTTCTGCGTGGTCATGGCGACAGCCTTCGGAGTTTTGTTCGGACTCATGCCGCTGACATCGGCGAAGGTGGATGTCGCGACGCTGCGAGATGCCGGGCGAGGGCTTACAACGTCGAAGCGCCGCGAGCTCGCGCGCCGAACGCTCGTCCTCGGCCAGGTAGCGCTCGCCGTCGTTTTGCTCAGCGGCGCCGCCGTCGTGACGAAGAGCTTCGCGAAGCTTGCGCACATACAACCCGGGTTCAACCCGGTCGGCGTCGTGTCGATGGACGTCATTCTTCCGAACACACGCTATCGATCGTTCCGAGAGGCGGGACCGTTCTGGCACGCGCTCATCCAGCGTGTGGAGGCGTTGCCCGGCGTCGAACATGCTGGAGCGACTGAAGCGCTTCCACTCGCCGACGGATTTGGCTGCACCGGCGTTCTCACGGACGTGATCGGCCCCGACGGTCCCGAGGGGAACTGCATGCCGCTCGCGATCGTGACGCCAGGCTATTTCGAGACGATGGGAATCAAGCTCCGTGGGCCCGCACCCACATGGTCCGACGCGGAGGCGGGCGTTGGTCCAGTCGTCGTCAGCCGAGCGTTCGCGAAACGATTCTGGGGCACGGCCGATCCAATCGGTCACACCGTGAAGCCACTCAGCAGCGATCTCCCTCCATTTCCAGTAGTCGCCGAAGCCGAGGACATTCGCGGAAAGAGCCTTCAGCAGCCTCCACCGGAGGTCGTGTACACTCCAGTGATTCCGCGCGTGGGCACGAAGTACTACGAGGGCGGTCGGTCGATGTCGATGGTCGTCCGCGCGCCATCGTTGAGCCAAACATCTCTCGTGAGCTCGATTCGAAAGGTTGTCGCGGAGATCGATCCACAGGTTCCGATCGCGAACGTCGCGTCGATGGAGCTGGTTGTCTCTCGATCGATGGCTCAGCGCTCCTTCACGATGCTGCTGCTGATCCTCGCGGCGAGCATCGCGCTCGTGCTGAGCGCCGTCGGGATCTACGGCGTCATCTCATATCTCGTCGGCCAGCGCCGCGCCGAGATCGGGATCCGCATCGCGCTCGGCGCGCAGAAGGCTCAGGTCTCACAGCTCGTCGTTGGCCACACGATGCGACTCGCGATTGCCGGTGTCGCAATCGGTCTCGTCGTCGCGCTGTTTACGACTCGACTCCTCGGCTCGATGCTCTACGACGTGAGTCCGAACGATCCGCTGTCGCTCGGACTCGCCGCGATCGCGTTACTGATGGTCGCGCTCATTGCGAGCGTCGAACCGACGAGACGAGCGACGCGTGTGGATCCGGTGGAGGCGATGAGATAGCGCATCCCCCTTTCCGCTCTATTCGGCTCGAAGAGCCTCCAACGGATCGACCTTGGTTGCGCGCATCGCTGGCAACCAGCTCGCAAACGCCGCGACGGCGAACAGCGCGAGCGCGACCACGGCAAACGTGAGTGGATCGTACGACGAAACACCGTAGAGCACGCCTTGCATCAGGCGCGTCAGTGCCAGTGCGCCGACGAATCCGATCGCGACGCCGATGCCGGCGAGGCGAAGACCACTGCTCACCACCATCCCAAGCACGTCGCGGCGCTGCGCGCCCAGCGCGATGCGGACGCCGATCTCGCGCGTGCGCTGCGTGACCAGATACGCGAGCACGCCATAGATGCCCAGTGCGCCGAGGATGAGTCCCATCCCGCCGAAGAGGCCGAGCAGGACCGTGAGCAGTCTCGGGCGCGCGACCGCTTCGCTCACGACGTCCTCGAGCGTGAATGCCGCGGTGAATGTCTGCTGGCCGTCAATCGTGCGAATTGCGTCCTCGATTCGCTTGATCATGACCGCCGGATCATCGCGCGTGCGGACGACGAGGTTCACCTTCACGCGCGAGATCTGATACACACTGGCGTAGATGCGCGGCGCGGGCGTTTCGTCGACGTTCGTCTGGCGAACGTCGCCCACGACACCGACGATCGTCAGCGCGTCCCGGCCAAGACGCAGCGACTGTCCCACTGCGCTCTGACCCGGAAAGTATTTCTTCGCCAGTGTCTGATTGATGACGACTGCCACCGGGGCATTCTCGCGATCCTGCGGCGAGAGATCGCGACCGGCGACGAGTGGAATGCCCATCGCGTTGAAAAAGCCATCGCTGGTGAACATCAGCGTTGCGCCAGGGCGTTGGCCGTTGGGTCCTTCAGCCATGCCGGGCGGAAGGAAGGAAATGCTCTCGCCATCGCCACGGAACGGGAGATCGCGAATCGCACCGGCGGCGATCACGCCGGGAAGCGACCGCACCTTGTCGAGCATCTGGCGATACGTCGCGCGGATCTCGGGGCCGCCGGGATGACGCGCAGTCGAAATCGTGTAATTCACCGCGACGCGATGGTCGGTGGAGAATCCAAGATCGACCTGCAAGAGCTTGATGAAGCTGCGCGTCATGAGCCCAGCGCCGACGACGAGAATCATCGCCAGCGCGACTTCAGTCACGACCAGCATTCCGCGAAGGCCGCCGGCGCCGTGCGTGCTGCCGCGCGCACCCTCGCGTAGCGAGTGCTGAAGCTCGGGCGACGATGCGCGGATCGCCGGCACGAGACCGAAGATCAACCCGGTGATCAGAGAGACCGCGACGGTGAAGATCAGCACCTGTGCGTCGAGGCCCACGTCTTCCGCTCGGGGCAGCTGCCCGCCTGCGAGACGCAGCAGCAACGCGCCGCCAACTTTTGCGATCAAAACGCCGCAGATGCCGCCGGCGCCCGCCAGAACGAAACTCTCGGTCAGCAGCTGGCGCACCAATCGCGATCGCCCCGCGCCGAGTGCGGCGCGAACGGCGAGCTCGCGTTCACGCGCCGTGGCGCGCGCGAGAAGCAAGCTCGCGAGGTTCACTGACGCGATGAGCAGCACGAAGCCGACAGCGCCCAGCAGCACGAGCAGACTCGTTCGAACCTTGCCGACCATCGAGTCCTGCAATGGCGCGGCGGACGCGGCGCCGAGCAGTCGATCTTCCGGGTACTCCCCGGCCAGACCACGGGCGATCGCGTTGAATTCGCCGCTCGCCTGCGCCACGATGACGCCTGGCTTCATGCGCGCGACCATGCTCATCGTGCGCACGGGCCGGATGCGCGGGATGGCGTCGTCGGGAATCGTGGAATACGAGATGTAGACGTCGACGTGCGACGACGGGAACCGGAAGGATTCCGGCATCACACCGACGATCTCGTACGAGTCGCCTCCCAACGTGACCCGCCGTCCAATCACGGATCGCGCGGCCCCGAACTGACGTTCCCAGAAGGCATGCGACAACACGACGAGACGATCGTTCGAACCACGGACCATTTCGTCGTCGCGGGGAACGCGGCCAAGAGCGGCCGGGACTCCGAACGTGTTCCAGAAACCTGGCGAGATGAACGTGGCGGACAGGCGCTCCGGCTCGCCGGTCCCGGTCAGATCAGTGCCGCTCTGGCCGTCGCTGAACCAGTAGCCGCCCAGATCGGCGATGAGGCTGCGGCGTGCCCGCCAGTCGTCGAGATTGACCGCGGAGATCGGCCCTGGGTCGCTCGATACGCCGTCCTTTGTGCTGTTTTGCCAGACGCGGAGCAGTTGTTCAGGCTGGGGATATGGCAGCGGCTTGAGCAGCACGCCGTTGACGACACTGAAGATGGCTCCGTTCGCACCGATACCGAGCGCCAGCGTGACGATGGCGACGGCGGTGAATGCCGGGTTCTTGGCAAGGCTGCGAAGGGCGAACCGCGTGTCCTGCGCTAGTTCATCGAATCGCTGGGCGAATCCTCGAGAGCTCGTCGCCATAGGTCCCTCTGCCGATATGGTGAAAATTCAGCACACTCGGCATGATAGGGCGGCGCGGGCTGGCACGCAATAACGAATCGTCCCTTTCGAAAACTGCCGCTCGGGACGTCCTAACGACTCTGATACGGGCACTAACCGAGGGAACGGACACTAACGGGGTGACGGAAAAGACGAACAAAAAAGAACGCTCCTTTTTCAAAGGCGTTCTTCCGAAGTCGAGTTAAGGCCCGTGCTTTTTTCCGTTAGTGCCCGTATCGAACGAAGTTGCTGTTTGTCTTTAGCCCTTTCGCAGCTCGATACTGCCGCTACCGGTCGACATCCGAATGAGCGGACCGCCTTGGCCGATCGTGCCGCGAACGTGCTGAGCATTCAGGCGGCCTTGCACCTTGATCTCGAAGTCAGAGCGGAGTGTCCCAGTCCCGCTCGTTGCGTCGATGCGTCCATTGAAGCTCGTCGGCAGCGTGACGTGAATTGAGCCGCTGCCCGAGATGAAGCGCATGTCGCCGTCGATCGGGCCGCTTTTCATGCGCACATCGATGTCGCCGGTGCCCGTGTTGGCGCTGACTGAGCCGCGCGCGGTAGTGACCGAAACACGGCCAGTGCCCGTGCTCGCCGAGACGGGACCGTTCGCGCCGTCGACCTGGATGTCGCCGTTGCCGGTCGAGACGTTCACTCGGCCAGCCGTTTCGCCGACGTGAATCGAGCCGTTGCCCGTCATCGCCGTGACGTCTGCACCGGCGCGCTCGACGGTGATCTCACCGTTGCCCGTCATCGCGCGCAGGCGAAGGGATCGCGGAATCGACACCGTGTATTCGACGCGCACGCGTACGTCGTGATTGCCGTTTCTTCGATCACGGCAGGACGTCTGCTGATCATAGAGCGTGCAGATCTCGACGGCCCCGTCGGTCTCACGCACGTCGAAAGAGACGTCGCGAATCGATCCACGCGAGCGCGGGACTTTCACCGCGCGCACCACGATGAGGTCACCCGCCGCCTCGCGCACGCTGATCGGTCCGTCACCGTTCTCGATGGTCAACGTCGAGCCGCTGGTCATCTGCTTGGACCAGGTGAACGTCGATTCGTCACGGCCTTGCTGCGCGCTGGACGCGCGCGACAGCAGCAGCGAGACGCCGACGGCGGCGACAGCGCGGAGGGAGATACTCATCGTCCTACAGTTGCGAGTGGGGTCACCTGATCCGACAACCGGGGCTCGCGAAAAGTTTGAATTTTCGTCAACGGATCCAGTACAGCGTGGCGAAGAACAGCACGAACTTGAATGCCACGATGATGGGCACGACAGTCGTCACGAGCAATGCCGTCCGCACGATCGTCGTCAGACGTCCGCTGCCGTACACGACGCGCTGTGCGACGTAGGCGTAGGTGCTGAACAGCAGCAGCATGGATAGAGCGTAGGGCAACTCGCTGTCCGATGGCTTGAAGCTGGTCGTCAGCATCAGCAGCCTGTAGTAGCCGGTGAGCGCAACCCCGGTCGTCGGAATGACGAGCAGGAAGAATCCGACGAGATGCGTCGCGAAAACGAGATGCTCGGCGAAGAACCGTCGCGTTCCGACGTAGAGAATCGCGAGCACGAGCGCGTAGAACGGGATCAGGGCGACGACGATGAGCTTCGCCACACCCTCGGTGGCGCTGTCGTAGCGAGCGGTGAGCGATGAACGAAGTGCGGCAGCGCGAGCGCGTTGGCCCGGTGTTGCCGTCTGAACAAGCTTCGGGTATCGCTTGACCATGACGGCGCGTGTCACGCCTCGGTAGCTCATTTCGTCGAGCTGTGTCGACAGCGGCGCCGTGAGCACCGTGATACCGAACTGCGCCACCAGAATGAAGTACAGCAGGTTGCAAAACAGAAAGACGCGGAACGGCGGGAGATACCGATGCCGCTCCGCGCCAAAGTAGGCGGCGGTGAGCTGTCCTGGCCGGAACAGCAATGCGCGAAAGCTGCCGATCAGCGCCGAATCGAGATCGGTGATCGCCGCCGCGGCTTCGCGAAGAAAATGTTTGACCGACAGATCGTGTCGGTCGACGAGCGCGCTCCCGCAGTTCGAGCAAAACGGGCCCACACCGTGCGCGCCGCATCTGGCGCACTGGAGAGGCGTGAGGCCGCCCGCGGGAGCCGCCGTCGATGTGGTCACCCCGCTTCGTCCTCGAGCAGGCGGCGTTTGCGATCCACACCCCACTTGTAGCCGGCGAGCGAACCGTCCTCCCGCACGACTCTGTGGCATGGCACAACGACGGCGAGGCGATTCGTCGCACACGCGCGCGCTACCGCGCGAACGGCGCGCGGGTTTCCGATGGCTTCAGCGACGTCACGGTACGACCGCCGTTCGCCGGCCGGAATGTCGCGCAGCGCCTTCCACACCCGCTGCTGAAACGCGCTGCCGTTCATGTCGAGCGGAACGTCGGAAGACGGCGTTCGGCGCGGATGTTCGATTCGTTCGACCACTCCGCGAACCCAGGCGCGGTGCCCGTCGGTGCTGCGCTCGATGCGCGCGTTGGGAAAATCCGCGTGCAGCGCGCGCTCGACGTCAGCGTCGTTCGCACCGAGCTCGACGGCGCAGACGCCGCGATCTGTGGTGGCAACGAGGACGCGTCCGACCGAAGTCTCCGTGATCGTGTAGCTGATCTCGACACCGGCGCCGCCACGACGGTACGCGGCCGGCGTCATGCCCAGCAGCTCGTCGCTGCGCTCGTAGACGCGGCTGCTGGAGCCGAAGCCCGCTTCGTACGTCGCGCGGCTCACCGTGTCGCCCGCGCGCAGCCGCGTCTTGAACAGGCTTACGCGGCGCGCGTCCTGATACTCTTTGGGCGAAACGCCGACGATTCGCTTGAAGGAGCGCTGCAGGTGCGACGTGCTGAGCCCGGCATGCGCTGCCAACTCGCTAAGTGAGACGGCACGATCCGGGTTCGCGTCGAGATATTGGACAGCGCGCTCGATCGCCTCTCCGCCCGCCGATTCCGCGCGCGGCGAGCACCGGAGGCACGCGCGGAAGCCCGCGTCCTCGGCGTCGTCCGGCGTCGTGAAAAAGCTGACGTTCTCACGAAGCGGCCGGCGCGACGGACACGACGGTCGGCAGTAGATGCGCGTGGATCGGACGGCGTAGACGAAGCGCCCGTCGTGTCGCGCGTCGCGCGCGACGACAGCGCGCCACGCTTCCGCGTCGGAGATCCGGGTCGAGCTCGTTGTCGTTTCGGCTACCATGGTCGCCATGATTTGCTCACTGTGGAAGGCGACCGCAAGCTACGGTACCGCCAATGCGCCGGACTATCCGGAGATTGCTGTCAAACTGGAAAGACGACAGGCTAGATGTTCTTAATCTCGCCAATGAGCCCCGTCAGCGACGACTTCGCGTCGCCGAACAACATGCTGGTGCGCTTGTCGTAAAACAGCTCGTTTTCGATGCCGGCGAAGCCGGCCGACATGCCGCGCTTGAGGACGATCACCGTCTTGGCATGATCCGCATTGAGAATCGGCATCCCATAAATGGGCGACGACTTATCGGAACGCGCCGCCGGATTCACGACGTCGTTCGCGCCGATGACCAGCGCGACGTCGGCGCGATCGAACTCGCTGTTGATCTCATCCATGTCATACAGCTTGTCGTACGGAACGTTCGCCTCGGCGAGCAGGACGTTCATGTGGCCGGGCATGCGGCCGGCGACGGGGTGCACCGCGAACTTCACTTCGCCCCCGCGCTTCTCGACGAGCTCGGAGAGCTCGCGAACCGCGTGCTGTGCCTGCGCGACCGCCATGCCGTAGCCCGGGATCACAATTACCAGCTGTGCGTACGCGAGCTGAATCGCGGCGTCCTCGACGCCGATCGAGCGAACCGTCAGGCCCGCCGCGGACTTGCCGCTTGCGGCGGCCGTCTCGCTGCCGAAGGCGCCGAACAGCACGTTCGTGAACGAGCGGTTCATCGCCTTGCTCATCAGGATCGACAGGATGAAGCCTGACGCGCCGTCGAGCGAGCCGCTGATGATGAGGATGACGTTGCCGATCGCAAAGCCCATCGCGCACGCCGCGAGGCCCGAGTACGAGTTGAGCAACGCGACGACCACCGGCATGTCCGCGCCGCCGATCGGCATGACGAGCAGCACGCCGAAGACGAGCGCCGCGCCGATCATCGCGAAGAACACCCACTCCTGCGACGGATCGACGATCGAGTAGACGAGCAGGGACAACAGTCCCAGGAAGATCACGCCATTGACCAGGTTCTGGCCCTTGTACGTGACCGGCTTGGACGTGAGCCATTCCTGCAGCTTGCCCGCGGCGACGAGCGTGCCGCCGACCGTGATCGAGCCGAGCATGACCTCGAAGCCGATCGCCACCATCCTCGCGTGCGTCGGAATCGTGCCGTCGACGATCTCCGTGTGATACTCCGCGACGCCGACGAGCGTCGCCGCGAGCGCGCTGAGCGTCAGCGACAGCGCGATTCGCTGCGGCATCGCCGTCATCGGCACCCACTGGCCCATCGGGTAGCCGATGATCACGCCGAGCACGAGTCCGCCGACGATCCAGCGATAGTCGACGATCGTGTGATTCAGCAGCGTGCCGACGATGGCGAACAGCATGCCGAAGGCGGCCAGCTGCATGCCGCGGCGCGCTTTGTCGGGACGCGTCAGGCCGCGCAGTCCCAGAATGAACAGGACCGACGCTATGAGATAACTGGCTTCGATGAAGATGTCGCGCATGCGGGGGGAAGCGGGAAGAGGGAAGCGGGAACTGACGGGAAGGGTTCGTCAGATCGCCGAACTACGGCGCCGCGTGCGTGACTCCGTTGCTCTTTGCTTTGTCTTCGCCCTTTTTGCTTCCGCTCTTGAACATCCGCAGCATTCGGTCAGTGATTAGAAAACCGCCGACGATGTTGCTCGAAGCACAGACAACTGCGACGAACCCGAGCAACGTGGCTACACGGTTGTGCGCCGCGCCCGCGGCGATGAGCGATCCGACGAGCGAGATGCCGGAGATCGCGTTGGTCGCTGCCATGAGTGGCGTGTGCAGCAGCGGCGGCACGCGCGAAATGACCATGTAGCCGACGAACGCGGCGAGAACGAGGACGTAGATCTCCAGTAACTGCACGTTGGACCTCTCGTGAGCGGTGAGCGGAACTACGGCCGCGCGGTGGACCTTCGGTCAAACGACGACGGCCGCCATCAGCGAAGGGCTTTGCCGTCGTGGGTCATCATCATGGCGCCCGTGATCTCGTCGGTCGGCTCGAGCACCAGGGCGCCGTCCTTCACGAGATGCTTGAGCAGCTCGAAAATGTTGCGGCCGAACATCTGGCTCGCGTGAAACGCCACCGTTGAGGCCAGGTTGACCGGCCCAATGATGGTGACGTCGTGTGCCTGCACGGTCTCACCGGGCTTCGTGAGCGCGCAATTGCCGCCGGTTTCCGCGGCGAGGTCCACGATCACGGAGCCGGCGCGCATCGACGCGACCATCTCCTCCGTGATCAGCGTCGGCGCCGTGCGTCCCGGGATCTGCGCCGTCGTCACGACGAGATCCTGATCCGGAATGTGCTTGGCGATCGCGGCGAGCGTATTGACCTGCTCCTCCTGCGTCTGCGTTCTCGCGTAGCCGCCAGCTGTTTCCGCCGTGGAAGTCACCAGCTCGTTGGCCACGAACGTTGCGCCCAGGCTGAGCACCTGTTCGCGCGCCGCGGGACGAACATCGAACGCCGAGACCACACCGCCGAGGCGCCGCCCGGTGGCGATCGCCTGAAGACCGGCGACGCCGGCGCCGATGATGAACACCTTGGCGGGCGAGATGTTGCCAGCCGCGGTCGTGAGCATCGGCAGAAACTTGCCGAGCGCCGCGGCGCCGATCAGTACGCCCTTGTAGCCGGCCACGGTGCTCTGCGACGACAGCACGTCCATCGACTGCGCGCGTGTGATGCGCGGCACGAGCTCGAGGGCCAACGCAGTGACGTTGCGGTCGGCGAGAGCCTTCACCGTGTCAGCGCTATGGCCGGGGCGAAGCAGCGACAGGAGCGTCGTGCCCGTGTCGAGCAGGGCAATCTCGCCGGCGCTCGGCGGCTGCACCTTCGCGACGATCGTCGATCCGCGGAAGACGCTTGCGGCGTCTGGGCAGATCGTCGCCCCCGAGCTCTCGTACATCTCGTCGCGAAACCCGGCGCGGAGCCCCGCTCCGCGCTGCACGACCACTTCGAGCTTCAACTGTTTGACCAACCGAGCCACACTGTCCGGCGCGAGCGCGACTCGCTGCTCGCGCGGAGCGGTTTCTGTCGGAACGCTGATTCTCATTTAGGAGCGACTGGGTGGCGCGAGGATGCCTCGTCCGTCAAACGCGCGCCATCGGAAGACTGCTGAACGCCCCAGAACCTACGTCTCAAGCGCTCCGGCGCAAATTGGGCCCATTTGCGGGCCCCGACTGAACGACACGCGCATCACAGACGGACACGGTCAGAAGCGGACGGACACGGCACCGAAACCCGTAACTCTTTGATACGACGACCGCTCGGGACGCGATTCGTGGCATCCCGAACGGTTTTCATCAAGAAAGGAGTCTAGGGTGTGCAGTGTCTGCCCGTATGTGTCCGTGCCCGTCAGTGATGCGGCCAGCCGCATTCCCGAACCAACGACGCCTCCACCAGGTGGGTCGAGCGCGCGGCGCACCGCCGTTTCGCGACCACGGCGGCTGACGTCGAACGCGAGGATGCCGGCGATGCCGGTGATGGCCAGTGCAGCGCGACGCGGCCGCGGCCCTGTTTGTGCCACGGCGACCGTAGGTTTCAGACGTCCTCTCTGGCATCCTCTCAGGAATCTCTGATGCGTCGTTCGATCGGCTCGCTCGCGCGAGCGCTGGCGTTCTCGTGCGTCGCGGGCGTCGCGCCCGCACAGCGACCGGAGCTCCCGCTCAAGCACGCCCCGCAGCCCACGAGCGCTGCGATCTCCGCCGCCGACCTGATGACGCGGCTGTACATCTTCGCCGACGACTCGATGATGGGCCGCGAGGTCGGCACGGTCTATCATCTCAAGGCGACGGACTACATCGAGCGCGAAGTACGACGCATGGGACTCACTCCAGGCGGCGACAGCGGGACGTTCTTCCAGAATCTGCCGGTATTCGGGCACGGTATCGCACCGAATAGCTCGCTCACGATCGACGGAAAAAAGTTCTCGGTGCCCGCCGATTACATCCCGCGCGACAACAGCCTGTTCGGCGGCAAGGTGCGCTCGATCGACGGCGCGCAGGTGATCTACGGAGGCGTCTTCGCCCCGCCCGGCGACACGACCCAGGTGATTTCTCCGTCAGAGGCGGCGGGCAAGGTCGTGCTGTTCACGGTGCCGAACGGTCCGGATGGAAAGCCCCTCGTCCAAGGGTACCGGCAACCGCTGACAGCGCACTATCGGAACGCAGCGGCCGTTGCAGTCGTAGCGCTCGAAGGCTTCAGCGAGGAAGAGCGAAAAGCGCTTCTCGAGCCGTCGATGACGCCGGCGCAAAACCTGAACATCGCGTTGCCCGGTTTCCTCTACGTCAACCCATCGATGGCAGACGCCATGCTCGGCGCGAGTGTGTCGAGCGCGCAGCGCGGCGCCGTCGGCAAAACGATTCACGGCAGCATCGCATTCGACTCCGTGCACGTGCCGGCGCGCAACGTCATCGCGATTCTTCCAGGCAGCGATCCGAAGCTCAAGAACGAGTACGTCGCGATCGGCGCGCACAACGATCACATCGGGTTCAATCACTCGCCGGTCGATCACGACTCATTGCGCGCCTTCAACTCGGTGGTGCGTCCCCGGGGCGAGGACGATCCGGAGCGTCCCGCGCGGCCGGAGGAGGAAGCGAAGATCCGACAGATTCTGGACAGCCTGCGGAAGATTCATCCGCCGCGGCTCGACTCGATCTACAACGGAGCCGACGACGACGGGTCAGGAAGCGTCGGGCTGTTGGAGATCGCCGAGGCGTTCGCGAAGGGCGAGCCGAAACCGAAGCGGTCGATCGTGTTCGTCTGGCACGCCGGCGAAGAAGAGGGCCTGTGGGGCTCGGAGTATTTCACGGATCATCCCACC
>Ga0310811_10008070_pt1 | contig 13532 bp, 10 predicted proteins | sample YCmetagenome_FD_207642 | JGI IMG/M metagenome (GOLD analysis project Ga0310811, IMG submission 207642) | Soil microbial communities from experimental microcosm in Duke University, North Carolina, United States - YC | ecosystem: Engineered > Artificial ecosystem > Soil microcosm > Unclassified ... | reverse complement strand
TCCTCTCCCCAATAGGGCAGGGCATTCGCCTATGGGCGCGCCTGTCATTCTCCCCCCCAGCTTCGCTGGGGAGGTGCCCCGTCACACGGGGCGGAGGGGTCATGAGCCACAAAGGACAGCGGTGCCATTGGCTTATGACCCCTCCGTCGCCGTGTGACGGCGACATCTCCCCAGCACAGCTGGGGAGGAGAATGAAGAGCGCTCCATCGAATGCCCTGCCCACCAGGGGGAGAGGAACATGAGCTGTGATCGGCGGATACAGCTTCGTTTGCCATCACTCCCTCAACGCCCGCAGATTGACCACCGACACCGGGCGGGTCATGCCGCGGATCGGGCGTTCGCCGAGGTCCTCGATGTCGGCGATATCCTCGACGGCGGCGGCCAGGCGGCCGCTCACCAGGATCTGGCCGTCGCTGGCATCGGCGCACAGCCGGGCCGCGAGATTGATCACCGCGCCGATCGCGGTGTAGTCGAAGCGATCCTCGAAGCCGATGCGCCCCAAGGTGGCGTAGCCCTGCGCCAGGCCGAAGCCGATGCCCAGCCGATGGCCGCGGCGCTTCCAGGTCGGCACCAGGGCGGCGACGGCGGCGCGCATGGCGATCGCCAGCTGGGCGGCGCGCTGCGGGCCGTCAGGGCACGGCAGGGGATCGTTGAAAAACACCAGCATGCCGTCGCCGGTGAAGCGATCGAGCGTGCCCTCGTGCTTGCGGATCAGCGGCCCGACCGCGCCGTGATACTCGGCCAGCACCGCCATGATGTCTTCCGGCTCGGCGGTCTCGGAGAACGCCGTGAAGCCGCGCAGGTCGCAGAACAGGGCGACGATCTCGCGGCGGTGGTTCTCGAGCACCTTCTCGTCGCCGCCCGACACGATGGCCTGGGCGAGCTGCGGCGCCAGGAAGCGGCGCAGGCGTCCGACGCGTTCGAGCTCCTCGACCTGGGCCTTCACCTTGGCCTCGAGGCCGCGGTTGAGATCCTGGACCTCGTCGTGCAGGGCCTTGATGCGCAGCATGGCGCGCACCCGCGCCACCAGCGCGCCATGGTCGATCGGCTTGGTGAGGTAGTCATCGCCGCCGGCATCGAGGCCGGCCACCACGTCGGCCGGGCTGGCCCGCGCCGTCACCAGGATCACCGGGATGAAGGGCAGCGCGCCGTTCGCCTTGAGCCGGCGCACGACCTCCAGCCCGTCGATCCTGGGCATCATGATGTCGAGCAGGATCAGGTCGGGCAGCAGCCCGGGGACGCAGGCCAGCGCCTCCTCGCCATCCTTCGCGGTGACGACGTCATAGCCCAGCGCGGTGAGGCGCATGCGCATGATCTCGACGTTGTCGGCGACGTCGTCGACCACCAGGATTCGCGCCGGCGTGCGCATCAGCGGGCTCTCATCCGACGATGCCCCGGACCTTGGCCAGCATCTGGCGCGGGCTGTAGGGCTTGGCGATGTAGTCGTCGCAACCGGCGGCGCGCGCCTTGTCCTCGTCGCCCGACAGCGCGTAGGAGGTCACGGCGATGACGGGGATCGCCCTCAAGGCCGGATCCGCCTTGATGCGCCGCGTCGCCTCGTAGCCGTCCATGACCGGCATCTGGATGTCCATCAGGATCAGGTCGGGCCGGTGCTCGGCCGCCTTGGCGACGCCCTCGGCGCCATCGTGCGCCTCGACCAAGTCGTAGCCCGCCATGCCCAGAAGATCGCGCAGGATCTGGCGATTGTCCTCGGTATCCTCGACCACGAGAATCTTCTTGGTCATTCGGCGGCTTCCTTGACCGGCTGGGCGTTGACCGGCAGCGAGATGGTGAAGGTCGAGCCCTTGCCGAGCTCGGACTCGACGGTGATGCGCCCGCCATGCAGCTCGACGATGCGCCGCGAGATCGACAGGCCGAGGCCAGTGCCGCCCTTCCTGCGCGTGCTCGTATTGTCGACCTGCTGGAACTCGTCGAAGATCCGCTTCTGGTCGGCCGGCGCAATGCCGGCGCCGGTATCGACGACGGCTATTTCGAAGCGATCGCCGGCCCGCGCGGCGTGGATCTCGACGCCGCCCTGGTCGGTGAACTTGATGGCATTGCCCACCAGGTTGAGCAGCACCTGGGCCAGCCGGCGCGCATCGCCGATGCCCATCGGCAGGTCGGGCGCGACGCTGGAGCGCAGCTCGAGGCCCTTGGCGCGCGCCAGCGACTCGGTGGCCGACAACGCGGTCGAGACCATGTCGACGACGCTGTAATGCTCCATCGCCAGCACGAGCTGGCCGGCCTCGATCTTGGACAGGTCGAGCACGTCGTTGATCAGCCCGAGCAGATGCCGGCCGTTGCTCTGCACCCGCTCGAGCACGCCCTGCGCCCGCTCGCCGACATTGCCGTAGAGCCCGTCGACCATCATCTCGGTGTAGCCCAGGATGGCGTTCAGCGGCGTGCGCAGCTCGTGGCTCATGTTGGCCAGGAACTGCGACTTGTGCTGGCTGGCGATCTCGAGCTGGCGGCTCTTGTCGCGGATCTCGTTGATCAGGCGTACGTTCTCGATGGCGATCACCGCCTGGTCGGCGAACACCTGGACGAGCTCGACCTGCTTGTCGCTGAACGCCTCGACGCGATCGCGCGCCAGCGCGATCACCCCGAACAATCGGCCATCGCGCATCATCGGCACGCCGAGCATCGAGCGCACGCTCTGGATGCGCGCGGCATCCTTCGGCATGTAGTCGGCATCGGCTTGGGCGTCGGCCAGGCGGATCGCCTTGCCGGCCAAGGCCACGCGCCCGACCAGCGTGCCCGGCCCCGGCAGGATCGGCGTGCGCGCTTCGGCCTGCTGGTAGAGCGGGTGAAGTCCGTACCCCACCTTCCAGCGGAAGGCGCCGTCCTCGAGCTGGAAGATGCTCGCCGTCTCGGCCCGGCAGCGCCGGGTCGCCGTCTCGAGCACGGTCTGCAGCACCGGCTCGAGATCGAAGGTCGAGCGGCCCATCACCTTCAGCACGTCGCTGATCGCGGTCTGGTACTCGAGCGCTTCGCGCAGCTCGACATTGCGCGAATCGAGCTCCTTGAACAGGCGGACGTTCTCGATGGCGATGACGGCCTGGGCGGCGAAGGTTTCGAGCAGTTCGATCTGGCGCGCCGTGAAGGCGCCCGGGTTGGGCCGGCGCAGCAGCACGCAGCCGATGGCGCCGCCCTCGCGCAGCATCGGCGCGGCGAGCAGCGCGCGGACCTTGGTGCGTTGGGCCAGCTCCAGGGTCTTGGCGTGCTCCACCGGATCCAGCACCGCGACATCGGGCACGTGCACGGTCTTGCCGTCGATCGCCGCCCGGCCCGTGGTCGAGCTGCGGTCGAGCGGGATGCGCTCGCCGAGCAGCGCCGGCATCGAGCCGTCGTGCGTCGCGATCAGCTGCTCGTTGCCTTCGCGCAGGACGATCAAGGCATCGTCGGCGCCGCAGAAGCGGCGCGCCGCGCCGGCCACCGCCGTGAGCACCGGCTCGACATCGGTCGGCGACTGCGAGATGACGCGCAGCACCTCGGCGGTCGCGGTCTGCTGCTCGAGCGCCTCGCTGAGCTCGGCGGTGCGGCGCTCGACGCGCTTCTCGAGGTCGGCATAGGAGGTCTGCAGCGCCTCGGCTGTCCGGTTGAACTGGTTGGCGAGCGATTCGAGCTCGTCACCGGTCTTGATCGACAGGCGCTGGTCGAGCACGCCGTCGCCGACCCGCCGCGCGCCGGCCTCGAGCGCGCGGATCGGCACGACCATGCGGCGCGCCAGCAAGGCGCCAGCGCCACCGGCGATCAGCACGCCGAGGATCAGCAAGGCGAGTGCCCGCAAGCCGGCATCGAGCACCGGCCGCTCGGCCTCGATCGTCGGCACCTCGACGAACACCAGCCAGCCGAGTGCCGGAATCAGCGCGTGCGCCGACAGCACGGACACACCGGCGCGATCGACGGCGCCGACCGCGCTGCTGGTGTGCTGCTCCTCCGGCCGCTTCAGGGCGGCCGCGACCTGCGCCAGTTCGCCCATGTTGGTGCCGCGCAGCACCAGGGAGATGTCGGGATGGCCGATCAGCCGGCCCCGCCGGTCGACGACGAAGACATAGCCCTCGCTGCCGACCTTGATCTGCGAGATCGGGTCGAGAATGAATTTGAGGTTGATGTCGGCAACGGTGACCCCGCCGCGGGTGGCCGAGGTCCTGCCGCCGTTGGCGACCGCCATGGTGAGGTAGGGCTCGCTCTCCCGCCGGTATTCCACCGGGCTGAAATAGACGCGATGGGCCATCGCCTCGACGAAGGCCGCCTCGGTCGACCGGTCGACGCCGCTGCCGACCACGTTGATCGACACCCGCGACACGCGCAACTGCTCGCGACCTTGGGCGTCGAGCTGCATCAGCTCGGTGATCGCCGGCACCCGCTGCAGGAGGCGAGAATAGTCGAACTGCCGCTGCTCGAGCGGCAGGCTGGCCCAATACGCCTGGGTGACCCAGCCGAGCTGGCGCTCGATCTCGCGGATGAAGGACTCGATCTTCTGGGCCGCCGCCTCGGCCTTCTCCTGCTGCACCTCGATCGAGGCCCGCCGGTTGTCCTCGTAGACGAAGTACATGTCGAGGGCAGCGTTGATCACCAGCACGCCGGTGACCAGGCCGACGAACAGTACGACGTACTTCAGGAACAGGCCGCGCTTCATCCGCCGTCTTCAGCCGCTCGACGCAGGCTGGCGAATGGCCGGTCGGGAGCGAGCCATCGCTTCATCGAAGGTTGTTATCCATCCGGTTCCATACTGTAGGGCCAGAAGCGACCTTTTTCGAGGGTGGGGTCATGGTCCCAACCGCTTATGACCATGATCATGACCCCAGCCCCGCCAGGATGACGTCGGGGGCGTCGGTGATGATGCAGTCGGCGCCCAGGGCGATCAGGGCGCGGGCCTCGACCGGGTCGTTGATGGTGTAGACGCCGAGCAGGTAGCCGGCGCGCTTGATGTCGTGCGCCCACAGGGCGGCGAGCTTGCGGCCGTTGACGTTGAGGCCGATCGCCTCGACCGCCCGGGCGCGGGCGAGCCAGTCCGGCACCTGCTCGCCGAGCAGCAGCGCCCGCGCGAGCTCGGGCGCCGCCTCGCGCGCGGCGAGCAGCGCGCCGTCCTTGAAGCTCGACAGCAGCGGCGCCGGCAGGTGCGCCGGCCAGCATCGGCTGAGCGTCTCGACCGCGGCCCGCGCGGTCACGGCCTCGCGGCCCGGGCACGGCTTGATCTCGACATTGCAGCCGAGGCCGAGCTCGCCCAGACAGGCGATCGCCTCGGCGAAGGTCGGCACGCCGGCCGGGAGCTGGGCGCGGTCGGTATCGACCACCAGCCGGTCGACCCCGGTCGTCCGCGCCAGCGACTCGTCGTGCATGATGATCGGCACGCCATCGCGCGTCACCTTGACGTCGAGCTCGATCCACGTCGCCCCGCGCCGTTTGGCTTCGCGAAACGACTCGAGCGTGTTTTCGGCTGCGTAGGCAGCCGCCCCGCGATGACCCACGACATTCGGCAGTTGCAGCATTGACCCCTACACCGCTAAGTCAGCGTGCCGCGATAGACCATGACCCCCTCCCTGTCGACCTTCCCCGATCGCTTCCGCCTGCACGGCCGCACCGCCCTGGTGACCGGCTCGGCGCGCGGGCTCGGCTGGGAGATGGCCAAGGGCCTGGCCGAAGCCGGCGCCCGCGTGCTGCTGCACGGCCGCGCGCGCGAGCGGCTGGCGCCGCGCCTGGCCGAGCTGCAAGCGGCCGGACACACCGCCGAGGCGCTGGTCTTCGACATGGCCGACCGCGCCGCCATGGCGGCCGAGCTGGCGCGGATCAGCGCAATCGACATCCTGATCCACAACGTCGGCGAGCGCGATCGCCGGCCGATCCACCAGATCGAGCCCGAGGCGTTCGCCCGCCTGATCGATGTCGACCTGGTCGCCGCCCATGCCCTGGTGCGCCTGGTCATGCCGGGCATGATCGAGCGCCAATGGGGCCGGCTGATCCTGGTCACCTCGATCGTGGCGTCCCTGGCCAGCCCGGGCAGCGCCTCCTACACCGCGGCCAAGGGCGGGCTGGCGGCGCTGACGCGGGCGCTGGCGACCGAGCTCGGCGCCACCGGCATCACCGCCAACGCGATCTCGCCCGGCTTCTTCGCCACCGAGACCAATCTGCCCCTTGCCTCCACGGCGGCCGGCAACCGCCTGCGCGAGCGCTGCCCGGCCAAGCGCTGGGCCGAGCCGTGGGAGATCGCCGGCGCCGCCCTCTTCCTCGCCTCGCCGGCGGCGTCCTACGTCAACGGTCACACGCTGATCGTCGACGGCGGCGTGTCCGCGAGCTATCTCGCCTGAATGCACGGCTTCGACTCGACCCGCGATGCGCTGAGCCAGGGCATCGTGGCGGCGATCCTGGTCGGCATGTTCGCGCTGCTCGCCGCCGACCGCGTGCATCGCGTGCTGGTCCCGATCGGCGCCGTCGCCCTGGTCTGGCTGATCTCCTACTTCACGCCGTTCAAGCTGATCTCCTTCGAGGCGGCCCAGCAGGCGGTCGACCTCAACGTCATCCTGCTGCTGTTCGCCATGATGGCGCTGGTCGGCGTGCTCAAGACCACCAACGTCTTTCCGTGGGCAGTCGACCGGCTGCTCGAGCGCTCGCGCGGCAATCCCAGCCGGGCGGCGCGCCTGATCATCTGGTTCACCGGCATCCTGTCGGCCATCCTCGACAACGTCACCACGGTAATCTTCACCTATCCGATGGCGTCGGAGATGGCGCGGCGCCTCGGGATCAACGGCGCCGCCTTCTTCCTGCCGATGGTGATGGCCGCCAACATCGGCGGCACCGCCACCCTGATCGGCGATCCGCCCAACGTGCTGATCGGCGCCGACCCGCGCACCGGCCTGTCGTTCATGGATTTCATCTACCATCTCACGGTGCCGTGCACGCTCATGATGGTCGCGCTGGTATGGTACAGCCGGCGCTATTATCCCGACGACATCGGCCCGCCGGCCGACGCCGATCATGCCGGCGCCGCGACGCCGACCGGGGCGCGCCTGGTGAACGTGCCGCTGCTGCGCACGACCTGCTGGGTGACGGCCCTGATCTTCGTGGGCTTCATGACCCACACCCTCACCCACATGCCGGTGGCGGTGCCGGCGGTGATCGGCATCGCCGCCATCCTGCTCGCCCAGGACTACTACTATCTCAAGACGCACCGGCCGACCGCCGAGGAGCGCCAGCACGGCGTGCTCGCCATCCTCGAGCGCGACATCGAATGGCCGACCTTGGCCTTCTTCCTGTTCCTGTTCGTGCTGGTCGGCGCGGCGGTGCAGACCGGCCTGATCGAGAGCCTGGCCCGGGCGCTCGCCTGGGTGATCGCCGGCGTCTCGGCCGGGCTCGCTTTGTCGCCCACGGCGACCTTGCTGGTGGCGGCGCTGCTCATCCTCTGGGTGTCGGGCTTCCTGTCGGCGGTGATCGACAACATTCCCTACACCGCCGTCACCATCCCGCTGGTGGCGAGCCTGCTCGGCCAGCTGCAGGCCGGACCGGACGGCCAGGTGCTGTGGTGGGCGCTGTCGCTCGGCGCCTGCCTGGGTGGCAACGGCACGCTGATCGGCGCCTCGGCCAACGTCACGGTGACCGGCCTCGCCGAGAAGGACGGCAAGCGGATCTCGTTCAACGAGTTCACCGCCTTCGGCGCCCGCGTCGCCGCCATCACGCTGGTGATGTCGTCGGTCTATCTCGCGCTGTGGCTCTACGTCGGCTCGGCCCCGGTCAACATCGCCGGGGCCGCGCTGCTGCTCGTATGGTTCGCGCTTCAGCGCTTGCGGAACAGCAAGGCGCCCAGCGCATGAGGCCTGCTCATGCTCAGAGGACCGCGGGCAGCCTGCCCTGAGCTTGTCGAAGGGTCCCGCCCGCTCATGAGTCTTCTGGGCCGCAGCATCTTGCCTGCTCATTATATCGCATGAGCGGGCAAGATGCCCGCGGTCCGCTGACATCAGCATGAGTGCCCCGGCCAATTGCACAAAGAGGTTGCGCCAAAAAAAGCGCGGGCATTTCCAGCCATGAGGTCTTGACACATGAAAACGTCGATCTTTTCAAAGAGTTGACTCATGGCGCCGGTCGCCCTGCCCGGCGAGGAGCAGGGAATTGGAACAGGGAAAGCAAAAAAATTATCAGGTAATTTTGCTGCACCACATCAGGGAACTTGAAACATCAGAACAGGGAATGCCTTGAGTCAGGGACGGGCGGATTGCGTCGAGGCTGGCGATCATGCTCACGGTCGTGTCCTTGGCAGTTTCACGTTCCGAGCTATCACGGCACCGCGCCGGCGGGCAGGCGGGCCAGCCGGGGTGGCTCTGTTCTGCAGCCACAAAGCGTGTGCAATCAATTGCACGGCGCAGCACGGGGGCAAACCTATTGCATGGAATCGCATCTTCTCTTGTCATCCTGAGTTCGACGTTTGCGCAGCAAACGTCGTTAGCGAAGGATCTCATCTCCGCTGGATGCGAGTGTACTTTGGAACTTCTGGCGATGAGATCCTTCGCTTCGCTCGGGATGACAAGATAAATGAGCCTTCGGTCAAAAAAGTCACAGACTCTCAGGATGAGAAGGAACCCCCAGAGGGCCCGCAGAACGCCAATTGGTCCGATGACAACGCCCCCATTGCACGCCATAGTCGCGGCGTCATGAAGCTGATCCATCGTTCGCCGCGGGCCGCGCAGGCCGTCCGGACCGTTTCGCCGACCGGCGAGCTGTTCGTGGCGTCGGTGGTCGTGCTCATGATCCTCGCTTCGTTCGGCGACGCCCTCGACCCGGCGCTGTTCGGCGAGGCCGGGCTGGAATTCGCCCTGTTCGATTTCGGCGGGGAATTCTCCGTCCTGGCGATGCGCCACTGGCATCTGCTGCAACTCCTGCTGGCCGGCGCCGCGGTCGCGGCCGGCGTCGCCGTGCTGCGGGTCTTTGCCGGCCTGCGGCTCAAGGCCCTGCACCCGGCGCCGCGCCGGGCGGTCGACAAGGTACCGATAGAGCTCTGACGACACCCTGAAGCAATCGCCGACCGGTCCCAGCTGACCGGCGGCGCGTCGTCATCTGTTCATCGGAGATTCTCATGGAATTCGACTTCCTGTCGGGCGCCTTCCTGTCCAGCCTGCTCGCCATCGTCCTGATCGACCTCGTCCTGGCGGGCGACAATGCCCTGATCATCGGCCTGGTCGCGCGTAACCTGCCCAGGGACACCCAGCGCAAGGTCATCCTGTGGGGCACGTTCGGCGCCATCGCCGTGCGCGCCGCCATGGCCATCCTGGTGGTCTACATCCTCAACGTGCCGGGCTTCATGCTGGCCGGCGGCCTCGCCCTGGTATGGATCGCCCGCAAGCTCCTGACCCCCGATCCCGAGCGCGAGGCCGGCCACGCCGCCGCCCCGGCGACGACCTTAGCCGGCGCGGTGCGCACCGTGGTGATCGCCGATGCCGTCATGGGCATCGACAACGTGCTGGGCATCGGCGGCGCGGCCGGCGGCAGCGTTCTGCTGATCGTGCTCGGCCTCATCATCAGCGTGCCGATCATCGTGTGGGGCAGCCACCTGGTGATCCGCTTGGTCGACCGCTTCCCGTCGGTCATCCTGCTGGGTGGCGCCGTGCTGGGTTGGACGGCCTACACCATGATCGCGCGCGAGCCGTTGCTGGGGGCGTGGTTCCAGGCGCATGCAGCCACCAAGCCGCTGGTCGCCATCCTGGTGTTCTCGATCTCGCTCGCCCCCTGGTACACCGAGCGGCTTTCCGAGACCTCCAGGCCGCTGGTCGCCCTGCTGCCCGGCATGCTGGCCTGGATGCTCGCGGTCGAGATCGCCGGCTCCTTCTTCAAGATCCAGGTCGACTACCTCCTGGCCTCCGAGACCGGCGGTTACGCCCTCGAGGCGATCCGCTGGCTGGGCTGGCTGCCGCTCGCCGTCCTGTACCTGTGGCTGCGCGAGCGGATCGTGCTCAACGGCCGCCGGGCGGCGCGCAGCTAGCCAGCCGGCCAGCCAGCCAACCCAGCAAACGCCACCCGATCGCCGCCTGCGGCCACCTTGCCCCGCAGGCGGCCAGCGCCTAGGACGAGCCGATGCGAAGAAAGCTTCTACCGGGGCTCGTCCTGGGATTGCTGCTGTCGTCCCCGGTGTCGGCCTGGGCCGACGACATGAAGTATTGTGCTGAGCTGTCGGCGCTCTACCGCCGCTATCTCGGCAACACTGGCGAGGGCCGGCAATTCCCCGACGTGGCCGCCGGCGTCGCCATAAGCGACTGCGAGAAGGGCAACACCGCCGCGGGCATTCCGGTGCTGGAGAAGAAGCTGCGGGATGGGAGGTTCACGTTGCCGAAGCGGACGTGACCGCAGGGCCGGTGATCAGGCTCAACTGCGCAATCTGGACCAAAGTGAACCACTTCGCTCGTGACCGGCGGGCTACGCAGGGACAGAACTGAGTGACAACCGTCAGGTGCAAAATTCATGGAGTGCAGCCGCAAACGCTCGTGCGCCAGCACATTGCTGCCGGCCTAACGAGCCGACGGCGAGTTGGATTCTTTCGGACGACCGATGGTCCTGACATTGTGCGGCCAGATGCCTGGTGCTTGGCATGTGAAGAGCGGGTGCGCACAACGCGTGGCGAATGGGTTGATGAGGCCCTAGAACATCTTCAGCCTAAAGTCTTGTGCGGCGCCTGCTATGACATTGCGAAGGACTTCCACATGGGTGGAGATCCGTGGTCCTAGGTCGTGGTGTGGCTGACGGCGGCATCGGTCAGGCTGGCGCGCAAGCCGTTGGGGGTGAAGACTGCTCAGCGAGCGGGGTTGGTGGCGGAGATGCGCCGACCCAGCCGATCGCAGGCGTAGGTGGTCCTGCCGCCGAGCGGGTCGGTGACCAAGGCCATGCGATCGAGCGGGTCGTAGGCGTAGCGGATGGTGTGATGGCGTTGCCGTTTGCGTCGGCCCAGGTCGCGGGCTTGCCGGCCAGGGTGTAAGTGGCCGAGGTCGTGCGCACCAGTGTGCCGTTGGCATCCCGGCGGGTCTGCACAACAGGCGCCGCCGGGCCTGGTCTAGGGATTGTTCGAAAATTTCGTCCCAAAGATCATGTCAATTGAACTGGCCTTACCAATCAGCGCGCTGCCCTTCTCGCGGTCATCAAAATCGCCAACCAATTGATAAACCAGTAAGTCAGCCTGGCAAGCCATCTGCAGAATTTGTAGTGGGGGACGGAACGTTGTTGTACGAGACCAGCCAGTTCGAGCAATTGATTTCAATTGCTCGCTGAGATCGGTTCCCATACTTGCAAGCAGGGTACATGACCGTTCGGTTTTCAAAAGTTCAATGAGCGTATTCGACTCGATATCTTTGCACTCAATGAATCCGAAATATTTGATTCCCTCTTCGGATTGGATCATGAATTCTTCAGATCGCAGCCCTTCAGGTAGTTGGACCCGCTTTGCAAGAATTCGCCACAGACGATTGTACTTCACAATTCGAGTATTTGGTTGCCAGGAATCATCGCCCACCAGTAACCAATGCCGTGCGCGCGGTGACTTTGCCTGAACGAGAACTACAAGACTGTCGAACATCAACTCTTGTGTTTCTGACTTGTCGATGTCCGCGATCAGACAGGCGCCAGCTAGCACGCAGCCGACCTCGGTCGACGGCGGCAATCGCAGCACGTCATTTTTTATGGAGAGATCCGGACAGATGAGGCGCTTCATTGTGGTGTGCTTAGCCCATTAGTAATCAAAATGTCTACCTTGCGGATCGTTAAAGTGTGGCCCCCGATTCTGCGGATCATTGGGTCCATAGTAATGCCCTGCTGCATCGTCCCGAATAATAACAGTCCGCGGACGACCTCCCTCTCCCGGCACGGTGAACTCATAAATCCGTCCAGGCTGCGGGTTACCTTGGCGGTCCACATTTGGTCCTACAAGAGATGGTTGCATTGAAAGCACCACTCCTTCCGGCTCCTTCGGGCGAGAGGCTCGGGGGGTCTCACTCCGATAGGTGGAGGTAGGGTTAGCTGCCGCGAGCTGGGTAGCGCTTCGCCCGATGGTACTTCTGGTTGCCGAAGCCGCCGTCTAATGTCATTGCGAGGATCATCCCTCTCATTACCCGCTAGTTGAAAAAGTCCTCCCTGGTCGCTCTCTATGGTTCGAGAACCAGATCGCAGGACGCTCGCCGGCGGCACATCTGAATAAAGCGACAACGACAATCCAGTCAGTGAGAACTGCCAGCTGTTTTGCGCGTCTTGGACCAACCCGGCAGGATCCATATTCGGGCTCCCTCGATACCCAGGGCGCCGGGTTCGACACGACGGTGCAAGCACTCGACCTCGAAACCGTGCTGACGAGGGCCCTGCAGCCGCGTTTGCAACTGCTCGCGCTCGGCCGGGCGAGCGAAGCGGAGGTGCTGGGACCCGGTCGTGTCTATCTGCCCGACATGGTCGACCAGGTTCTGTCGGCGCGACAAGAATTCATCCAATCGATTGGAGACCATGGAGGGCGCTATAACGCCACCATCACCGATTTCTCGTCTTGCGCTCGGAAGTTCTCGGTCCACGGCCCGCCGTAGGCGGCATGCAGGGCGGCCAGCAGCTCCGTGAGATTGTCGACCTTCTTGCCGCCCTTCTCGAGCGTGTGGGATTGGGACCATGCCACGTCGTGGTTAGTGAAATGCAGCATGGCCTTGCGGGCACCATGGAACTTCACGACTGCCTCGACGGTTGCAGCGTCCGGGAAGTCATGCGTTCCCTTACCCGAGAAGACATAGTGCTCGGCATTGAAGAAGGTGATGAACCGCTCGGTGCAGTTCCGGATGCTGCCGTGATTCGGCATCTTCAGAACGTCGATGGCGACAGGCCCGGTCCCGAGCCCGAGTTCCATCCACGCCGTGATCACGTCGTCGCCGTGGGCATTACCGGTCAGGAGCAGCTTGCGCCCGCCGACTTCCACCAGCACGACGATCGACGACAGGTTTGGAATCGACCTGTCCTGGTGGGAAGCCGACTGGAACAACATTTGCAACGCGGCCTGCCGTTGCGGCCTGGCCGGAATGGAGAGGGCTTTGGCCCACTCCTCGCGCAGGGCGTCCAGCCGGTCCTGACGTGGCCCCAGAATCGTCACCACGGCGCCTTCGATGTTGTACTTCTGCTGTCCCGTCTTGGCCGACACGACGCCGTTGATAGGCGAGTTGCCGCTCAGGCCGAGCACGGCGAGATCCGAAGCCAGGGCGTTTCCCGCCTGGACCCCCTCGATGATCGCCGGCGCGAGCTCGTCGCCTACGCCCAGCATGACCGGATCGACAAGCGACTGCAGCGAGGCGGTCGCCGCTTCGCCGGCAGCGTTCGTGGGGCGTGGTCCGAGCAGGCTGTCGAGCGAATTGAACCAGAAACGGGAGAACTTCACCGGAGCAGGATCAGGATCGCCGGGGCGGGCGTCGCGGGCCGTGCCTATCAGGCCCTGCATTCCATGGATGTGGTCGACGTCGGCCGAGCTGACCATGCCCAGAGCCACGGGGATACTGGGGCCGGGATTTATCTCGCGGAGGCGGGGCAACAGGACC
>Ga0310811_10008069_pt1 | contig 13533 bp, 11 predicted proteins | sample YCmetagenome_FD_207642 | JGI IMG/M metagenome (GOLD analysis project Ga0310811, IMG submission 207642) | Soil microbial communities from experimental microcosm in Duke University, North Carolina, United States - YC | ecosystem: Engineered > Artificial ecosystem > Soil microcosm > Unclassified ... | reverse complement strand
TTCGCGTGCTCAACCCGCTCGCCGAAAACGAGGCGCATCTGCGACGGAGTGTGCTCGAGACGCTTGCTCGCCGCGCCGAACACAACCTCGCGCGCATGGAGGGCAATCTTCGCCTGTTCGAGATCGGCTCGGCCTTCGAGCCCAGCGAGGGCGAGTTGCCCAATGAGGAACTGCGTGTCGGTGCCCTGGTAATGGGGCGTCGTGTGCCTCCGCATTTCTCCGATCCCAAAACGCCGGAGTTCGCCGCGTGGGTGAACTACGATGAGTGGGACGCAAAGGCCCTTGGTCACTTGATCGCGACGACGGTCTATGCGGGCGCGACGATCGAGCTCGCCGGATCCGGGTCGCCGGATTTGTTGTGGGAGATTCGGGTCGACGGCAAACCTACGGGAAGCGTACGCAGGTTGGCGCTCGATGCGCCCGTTTGGGCGTCTTCCGCCTACGGCGTCGAGCTCTCACTCGGTGTCCTCGCGTCCGCCGCGGTCGCGCCGAGGGGAGAGTCCGCGCACCGAAAGTTCGAGTCCGCCCGCCCGGTCGTGACCCGATACCGCGAGTTGCCGACTACGCCTGCGTCGGAGTTCGATCTCGCCCTGCTCGTCCCGGAGGCCGTCCGCGCCGCGCAGGTCGAGGACGTCATGCGTCGCGTCTCCGGCCGGCTCCTCGAACGCGTCGAACTATTCGACCGCTATGTTGGCTCAGGCGTTGAAGCTGGCCATCGCAGCCTCGCGTGGAGGTTGACGTTCCGCCACGCAGAGCGCACTCTACGCGATCGGGAAATCGAGACCCGACGATCGGACATTCTTCGCGCCCTCGCCGACGAGCTCAATGTCAGACAACGCACAGGCTGACAATCACGCGATTCACGAGCTGGACACCCTTGTACGACACTTGGCCGACGAGCTGGCTGCGTTTCGTCGGCGGGCGTTGACGGCCGAGAGTCGCTTGAAGGAAGTGGAGAGCCATGAAGGAGGCGCTATGGCGCTCGACCTTTCGGCGCGCGTCAACCAGCTCGAGGAAGAGAACGAGCAGCTTCGGACCAGGCTTGACGACGCGGCCGCCCGAACCAGGCAGATGCTCGACCGCGTGAGATTCTTGCGCCAACAGGCGCAGTCGGGAGGTTGACCGGATGGCGACCAAGAAGAACACCACGCGCGTCACGATCCTCAATGAGGAGTATGCGCTTCGGACCGACACCTCTCCGGAACACGCGCGCGAAGTCGCTCAGTATCTGGACCAGGCGATCCGGCGCGTGATGTCCAGCGGCGCCGTCGTCGAGTCGAATCGCGCCGTGGTGCTCGCTGCCCTCCAAATCACCGCCGAGCTGTTCGACGCGCGAATGTCGATCGAAGCGACCAATGACTCGATCCAGACCATCAGCGATTACGTCCGCCCCCTCCTTCCGCCGGCAAAGCGAAACACGGCCGCCTCGCGGTAGACGTCGCTTCATTGCCTTTTGTGATGGGCGCAGGTAGGTTAGCGCTTTAGCGGGGCTTGTAGGTACAAGCGCGCTTTGTAGTTAGCGGAACCCAAGCTGGGCCCTTCGCCGGCGCGGCCCGGTTTCGCGATCTCGTTGCGCGCAACCAGTGAGCACGTGATTCCTCCTAATCCTGCGGCGCAGTCGCCGCGGTGGAGCATAGATCAATATGGACGTGATCGCGATCGCAGCCGCGCTTGGCGTATTCATCGTAGCCGCGCCGGCTTTTTTCATATTCGGACGTAGCGCGGGCCGGCGAACCGAGAACGAACGGCAGGCCGCCGCCAAAGCCACCGCGGAAGAAACGTCCAAGCGAATTCTCTCCGAAGCGGAGCGCGAGGCCGAGAATACTCGCAAGGCCGCCGTTGTCGCCGGGAAGGAAGAGCTGATCAAACTCCGCGAAACCTTCGAGATGGAAGTCCGCGGCCGTCGCGAAGAGGTCGAGCGGGAAGAGCGGCGGATCTCCGAGCGCGAAGGCGTACTCGACCGCAAGTTCGAAGTGCTCGAGCAACGCGACAAAGAACTTGGGCGCCGCGCGACGGATTTCGGTCGTCGCGAAAAGACCGTCGGCGAGCGCGAGCAGGAGCTCGAGCGACTGATCGCTGAAGAGCGTCGGCGGTTGGAGCAGATGGCCGGGATGTCGGCCCAGGACGCGAAGGCAGAGCTGATCCGCCGAATGGAAGAGGAAGCGCAGGCGGACGCGGCCAATCGAATCCGCGAAATCCGGGAATCGGCGAAACGGAACGCGGAGCGCGAAGGCAAGAAGATCGTTGCCCTCGCGATCCAGCGCATTGCCGCCGAGCACACGGCCGAGACTACGGTCTCGGCGGTCTCACTCCCGAACGATGAAATGAAGGGCCGCATCATCGGTCGCGAGGGGCGCAACATTCGCGCGTTCGAGCTCGCCACGGGTGTCGACGTCATCATCGACGACACGCCGGATACGGTCGTCGTCTCCTGCTTCGATCCCGTTCGCCGCGAGATTGCCCGCCTCGCGCTCGAGAAGCTCGTGTCCGATGGACGGATCCATCCCGGCCGAATCGAGGAGGTCGTCAACAAGTCGCGCAAGGAAGTCGACACGCAAATCGTCGAGACGGGCGAACAGGCGGCGTACGACGCCGGCGTTCATGGGCTGCATCCGGAGCTCGTCAAGCTCGTTGGCCGGATGCGCTGGCGGACGAGCTACGGGCAGAACATTCTGCAGCATTCCAAGGAAGTTGCCTGGCTCGCCGGCATCATGGCCGCGGAGCTCGGGCTCGACGTCAACATGGCTCGCCGTGGCGCGCTGCTGCACGACGTCGGCAAGGTCCTCACGCACGAGCACGAAGGCACGCACGTTCAACTTGGGGTGGAGGTCGCGACCAAGTACGGCGAGAACCCACTCGTCGTGAATTGCATCGCGGCGCACCACGACGACGTGCCGCACGAGAGTGAAGTTTCCGTGCTCGTACAGGCCGCGGACGCAATTTCGGGTTCACGTCCTGGCGCCCGGCGCGAAGCATTCGAGACGTACGTAAAGCGCCTGGAGGGTCTCGAGAAGATCGCGTCGAGCTACAAGGGTGTAGAGAAAGTGTTCGCCATCCAGGCGGGCCGTGAAGTACGCGTGATCGTTCTCCCGGACGACGTCGACGACGTTCGCATGACGTCGATGTCCGAGGAGATCGCGCGCCGCATCGAGGCGGAATTGCAGTATCCTGGACAGATCAAAGTGGTACTCATTCGTGAAACAAGGGCGGTAGACTTTGCTCGGTAACGGAACGGCCTCCCCCTCCCCCGTGGCGGCCGAGAAGAGCAACATCATCGACGGAGCAGCGCTCGCCGAGAGCGTGAAGAGCGACGTCGCGTCACGCGTCGCGGCGTTGAAGGCGCGCGGAGTCACGCCCGGGCTTACCGTCGTGCTGGTGGGCGATGACGCGGCGAGCGCCGTCTACGTCGGCGCCAAGGAGCGGACGTGCATCGAGCTCGGGATGAACGGCGAAACGATTCGCCGAGCGGCGTCGATCACGCAGGAGGAGTTGATCGGAATTGTCGATCGTCTCAACGCGGATCCGGCGGTGCACGGCATTCTCGTGCAGATGCCATTGCCAAAACATCTCGACTCCGACGCGGTGGTCCGCCGCATTCGCCCCGACAAAGACGTCGACGGATTTCATCCGGTGAACGTGGGCAAGCTGTTGATCGGTGAACGCGACGGTTTCGCTCCGTGCACGCCGGCCGGCGTCTTGTACATGCTGCAAGCGCACGGCGTGCAGACTGCCGGCGCGAACTGCGTCGTCATCGGTCGCAGCAACATCGTCGGCAAGCCGATGGCGGCGCTCATGGTGCAACCGGGCGTCGATGCGACGGTGACCATTTGCCACAGCCGCACGCGCGATCTGGCGCGTCACACGCGCGATGCGGACATCCTCATCGCCGCGGTCGGCCGCCCAGAGATGGTGACGCGCGACATGGTGAAACCGGGCGCCGTCGTGATCGACGTCGGCATGAATCGCATTCCCGATGCGACGAAGAAGAGCGGCACTCGTCTGGTTGGCGACGTCGCCTTCGGCCCGGTGAGCGGGGTCGCGTCGCTCATCACACCGGTACCCGGCGGGGTCGGCAAAATGACGATCGCGATGTTGATGACGAACACCGTGCGCGCCGCCGAGCAGCTTTCGTCGTGACGTCGCGACGTGGCGCTCGCTCCGAGCCCGCGTCGGAGCTCGAGCTGTTTCCCGCGGCGGAACCTGCGCCACGCATCGTTGAAGAGCCGCTGCCGAGCTACGTCGGCTCGGCGACCTACCCCGGCGAGACGGCCGAAGCGGCGATCGCCGTCTCCACGCTCACGGAAACCGCCCGCGACATTCTCGAGGGCGCGTTCATCCCGATCTGGGTGCGCGGCGAAATCACCGACTTCAAGGCGCATCGCAACGGGCATTGGTATTTCTGTCTTCGCGACTCGGCGGCGCAAATCCGTTGCGTCGTGTGGAATCGCGACCAGCGCCGGATTCCGGCGCCGCCCGACGATGGAATGCTCGTCGCCGCGTTCGGACGGCTCACGGTGTATCCGGCGCGCGGCGAGATGCAGTTCACCGTCGTTCGAATCGAGGCGGAAGGCGACGGGCTTCGTCGCAAGGCGCTCGAGATCACGCGCGCGCGCCTCGCCGCGGATGGCCTGCTCGCACCGGAGCGGAAGCGCGCGCTGCCGCGATTCGCGCGAACGATCGCGGTCGTCACCAGTCCGGACGGCGCCGCGCTCCACGACATCGTAGCGGTCGTCCGGCGTCGCCGGGCGCAGGTTCGGTTGGTGGTCGTGCCCGCGGCGGTGCAGGGGGACTCGGCCCCCGACGAGTTGTGCTACGCGCTCGACCAGATCAATCGGTGGCGCGGCGCCGACCTCGTCATCGTGAGTCGCGGCGGTGGATCGCGTGAGGACATGTGGGCCTTCAACAACGAGCGCGTCGCGCGCGCCGTCGCCGCCTGTTACGCGCCGACGATTTCCGCGGTCGGCCACGAGGTCGACCTCTCGATCTGCGATCTCGTCGCCGATCATCGCGCGCCGACGCCGTCGGCTGCGGCCGAGGCGGCGACGCTGTCGAAGACGGAGCTGGAGGCCGAACTGCGCCGAGCAGCGCACCGGTTGCGCGCGGCTCTCGCCGCCAAGTTCTCGGCCGATCGTGACCATTTGCGGCACGTGGCTCGCGATCTCGTTTCGGCGGCAGTTCGCCAGACCAGCGTGCGACGCGCGTCGCTCGAGCGAGTCTCCGGACGGCTGCACGCGCTCAGCCCTCTCGCGACCATGGCGCGCGGATATTCCGTCGCGCGCGGACCGGACGGTCGCGCGCTCACGTCCGTCGCCCAGTTCACCGAGGACATGCCCTTCGACCTCGTGCTGCGTGACGGTAGCCTCCCCGCCAAAGCATGGCCACGAAGCGATCCGGCGTCCTGACGTTCGAGCAGCGCCTCGCGCGCCTCGAGCAGATCGCTTCAGAGCTCGACGCCGAGAACGTCGACCTCGCGAAGGCGTTGTCGCTGTTCGAGGAGGGGATCGAACATCTGCGGAGCGCCGCGGCCGAGCTGGCGACGGCCGAAGCGACGGTGCAGCGGCTCGTCGAACGCGCCGACGGCACGTTCGGCGTCACCGACGCCGACTAGTCGCATGATCGACCGGTCGGCCGATCGAGCGGCCGTCGATCGCGCGCTCGTCGACGCGTGCGATCATGACGCGGGCTTTCCGCCGGAGCTCCTCGACGCCGTTCGCTACAGTCTCGTCGGCGGTGGGAAGCGCTTCCGCGCGCTGCTGCTCCTTTCGTCGTATCGCGCCGTCGGGGGCAGCGGCGATGCGTCACGGCTCGCCGCGGCCGTCGAAATCGTGCACGCCTACTCGCTGATTCACGACGACCTGCCGTGCATGGATAACGACGACGTACGGCGCGGCCGGCCAACGGTGCACCGCGCGTTCAGCGAGCGGGTCGCGACGAGGGCAGGCGTCGCCATGGTTCCCTTCGCGGCGCGAACCGCATTCACCGGCGCGATCAGCGTCGGTCTTACCAGCGAGGAAGCGGCCGCGGTGGCGCGTGAGGTGATGATCGCATCAGGCGCCGGCGGCATGATCGGTGGGCAATTGCTCGACCTCGAGAGCGAGGGACAACGGCTCGATCTCGATGGTCTGGAGCGGATTCACCGTGGGAAGACCGGCGCGTTGATTCGGGCCGCGGCTTCGATCGGCGGCATGGCCGCCCGGGGAACGTCCGAGCAACTGCAAGCGCTCGCGGCGTTCGGCGAGGCGATCGGGCTCGCGTTCCAGATCGCCGACGACGTGCTCGACATCACACAAACAACTGAGCGGCTGGGCAAGACGGCCAAGCGGGATTTGGATCTGAACAAGGTGACCTATCCGGCCCTGCTCGGCCTCGAGCCCGCCGCCGAGCGGGCCGAGAGGCTCGTCGATGACGCCCGGGCGGGGTTGGAGCGCGTCGCGCTTTTGACCGGAGAGCTCGACGCGCTCGCGCGGTTCGCCGTCGAGCGAGAGTCCTGATCCGTCGCTAGTTTTCGAATGCGAAACGCATGAGCCTCCTCGACCGAGTCCAGCTTCCCGCCGACCTGCGCGGCTTGGCCCGCGACGACCTGCCCCGACTCGCGGAGGACATCCGCGCGCGCCTCGTCGACGTCTGCTCCCGGACCGGAGGACACATCGGCGCCGGTCTCGGTGTGGTCGAGCTTACTGTCGCCCTCCATTATGCGTTCGACACCCCGCGCGACCAACTGGTGTGGGACGTCGGTCATCAGGGCTACCCGCACAAACTGCTGACGGGCAGGAACGAGCGGATGGAAACGCTGCGCCAAGAAGATGGCGTGTCCGGTTTCCTCAAACGCAGCGAAAGCGATTACGACACCTTCGGCGCCGGTCACGCCGCGACCTCTATTTCCGCGGCGCTTGGCATCGCCGCCGGACGCGACGTCCGTGGCGAGGATTTCAAGGTGGTTGCCATCCTCGGCGACGGCGCGCTCACATCGGGACTGGCGTACGAGGGATTGAACAACGCCGGTCATTCGGATCGCGACATCGTCGTTGTGCTGAACGACAATGAGATGTCGATCGCGCCGAACGTCGGCGCGATGTCGAAGTACCTCAACTCGATTCAGCGGAACTCGCTCTACAATCGCGTCCGCTCGGCGATCGGCGACTTCGTCGACCACGCGCCCGGTCCGCTGTCGTCGATCAGCACCCTCGTGCGCAAATGGGAGGAGAGCGTCAAGACGTTTCTCACTCCCGGAGTCCTGTTCGAGGAGCTGGGCTTCCGGTATTTCGGCCCGATCGACGGCCACGATATCAACGGGTTGGTCGACACCTTCGCGGCGGTGCGCGCGCTCAAGGGCCCGCGGCTCGTTCACGTGATCACGCAGAAGGGCAAGGGATTTCCCGCCGGCGAGAAGAGTTTCGAGAAATGGCACGCGCTCCCTCCGGGCCACGATCCCGCGACGGGTGCGCAGCGCAAACCGTCGACGGCCAATCCAGGCTACACGAAGGTGTTCGGAACCGGATTGGTCGAACTGGGAGCCGAGTCGAAGGACCTCGTCGTCATTACGGCGGCGATGCCGAGTGGAACGGGCACGGACGCGTTCGCGAAGCAATTCCCGAATCGCTTCTTCGATGTGGGTATCGCGGAAGGCCATGCTGTGACGTTCGCCGCGGGCCTCGCCACACGCGGCGTTCGGCCGGTTGTCGCGATCTACTCGACTTTCCTGCAGCGCGCGTTTGACGGCATCGTCCACGACGTTGCCATTCAATCGCTCCCCGTGATCTTCTGTATGGATCGCGCTGGACTCGTCGGCGAGGACGGTGAGACGCACATGGGCTTGTATGACATCGCCTACATGCTCGCCGTTCCCGGGATGACCGTCGCCGCGCCGAAGAACGGCGAGGAGATGCTCGGTTTGCTGCGCACCGCGGTTGCTCACCGCGAAGGCCCCTTCTCGATTCGCTATCCGCGCGACGCCTCGCCCGACCGTCCTCGCGCCGCGAGCGCAATCGAGCCGGTTCCGTATGGCACTTGGGAGGTCCCACGTCGAGGCGGCGAGTTCGCCATCTTTGCCGTCGGAACGATGGTCTTGGCCTCGATGCAAGCGGCCGAGCAGCTTGCCGCCGAAGGGATTAACGTCACCGTCGTGAATTGCCGGTTCCTCAAGCCATACGACGAAGTCACGTTGGCGGCGGTGCTCGCCGATCACAAGCACGTGCTCGTCGTCGAAGAGGGGACAGTCGTGAATGGATTCGGCGCGTTCATGTCCACGGTCATCGCGAGGCACGATCCGTCTGTGCGCGTGTCCGTGCACGGCGTACCCGACCGGATCATCCACGCCGCTCCGCGGGCCAGACAACTGGCGGCGTGTGGGCTCGATGCCGCGGGAATCGCCGAACGGGTCCGGGCGCTGCACGAGAGCGAGGCGATGGCCGGGTGATCCGCCTCGGCGTCGTCGGGCACCTCGGCTATACCGATCTTCCGGCGGTGCTGCGAACGCTGGGCGAGCTCGCTCCCGCGCTCGATCTCGAGCTGCACTACGAAGAGGAGCTCTACAACGTCGCCGGAGGACGCTGCCTCGACGATGTGTCGTCACTCGACGCGCTGCTCACCCTCGGCGGAGACGGCACCCTCCTTCGCGGCGCGCGCGTTATTTCGCCGCACCCAGTACCAATACTTGGCGTGAACCTCGGACGGTTGGGGTTCCTGACTTGCTGCAACGCCGATCAGCTGTCCAACGCCTTGATGCGCTTCGCTCGCCGCGACTACGTCGCGGAATCGAGAATGGCGCTGTATGCCCGGGTGATCGACGCGCGCGGCGTGGAACGCCGCAGCTGGATCGCACTCAACGATGTCGTCCTGCACAAGGGCGGGTTCGCGCGAGTCGTTCGGCTGAGCGTCGCCGCGAACGGCGAACCGATCGCGACATACGGAGCGGATGGCATCGTGCTGTCCACGCCGACGGGATCGACCGCGTACAGCTTGTCGGCGGGCGGCCCGGTCGTGTTCCCAACGCTCGAATCCATTGTCGTGACGCCGGTCTCGGCGCACACGTTGGCGATTCGGACCGTGATCCTTCCCGCGACCGTCGAAGTGACGCTGCAAGCGGATGCTGGTCCCGAGGAGCTTTTGGTAACGGTCGATGGCCAGGTCGGTACCAGCTTCCTCACCGGCGAGACGCTCAGCGTGCGTCGCGCCGACCGTGGGGTACTGATCATTCGCTTTCCGGGTATGGGCTTCTTCACAACGCTCCGGCAAAAGCTCGGCTGGGGCGGACTCGCCGAGCGCGACGGATCGACCTAGATGCTGACCGAGCTCCGGATCAAGAACTTCGCGATCATCGAGACGTTGACGCTGCCGCTGGCGCGCGGATTCAACGTGCTCTCCGGAGAGACGGGGGCGGGGAAGTCGATCATCGTCGGTGCGCTCGGGCTGCTCCTCGGCGAGCGCGCATCGGCGGATCTCATCAGGACGGGCGCCGAACGCGCGACAGTCGAAGGCGTGTTCGACGTCGGCGATCGACCGGAGATTCGGACCGCGCTCGACGAGCACGGCATCGATGTCGACGAGGAGACGGTCGTTCTCAAGCGAGAGATCGCGCCTGGACGGGCTCGCGCGTGGATCAATGGCACGACGGTGAATGCCGGCCTCCTCGCCGAGATCGGACGACAGCTCGTCAACCTGCACGGCCAGCACGAGGCGCAAACGCTGCTCGATGCCGAAGCGCAGCGCCGCATACTCGATGCGTTCGCCGGCGCGACCGACAAGGCGGCCGAAGTCCGCCAGTCCCACGACGAGCTTTCGTCGATCATCCGTGAGATTGCCGAGCTGACCAAACGCCGCGCCGAGGCCGAGCGTCGTGCGGATTATCTGCGCCATGTGGTGAAGGAGGTCGGCGACGCGAAGCTCGCCGACGGTGAAGACACTCGCCTGGAAGACGAGGCGCGGCGACTCGAGCACGCCGAGGAGCTGCGCGCGCTGGCCTCGGGAATCGCCGCCGCTCTCGACGGCGAAGAAGAGAGCGTTCTGCCAAAACTTTCGTCGCTGTCGCGCCAGCTTGCGTCGATACAACGCATCGACCCGTCGTTGTCGAGGCTTCAGGAGTCGTACGACGCCGCGTACTACAGCCTCGAATCGCTCGCGCGGGAATTGGAAGAATACGAGTCCACCGTGGAGCTCGACCCGGCGCGCCTCGAGGACGTGCGTCGCCGGCGCGATCTCATCTTCCGGCTCACGAAGAAGTACGGGGGTTCACTCGCCGACGTGATCCGTGCCGGCGAAGAGGCGCGTGCCGAGCTGGATCTCGTCGATTCGGCGGGGCTCGACATTCGGCAGCTCGAGACGCGTGAGCGCGAAGCGCGGGCCACGCTCAACGAACGAGCCGGGTCTCTCACCAAATTGCGCCGCGCCGGCGCCAAGCGACTCGCCGACGCGGTCGATGCCGTGCTGCCGGAGCTCGGCATGCCGGACGGTCATCTGACCGTTGCGCTCCAGCCGGCGAAGATGGTGGGCGCGTCTGGTGCGGAAGACGTCGAGTTCTGCGTCGCGCTCAATGTCGGCCACGAAGCACGCCCGTTGTCGCGCGTCGCGTCGGGAGGCGAGCTCTCCCGCGTCATGCTCGCGCTCAAGACGATTCTCGCTCGGCTCGATCGCGTGCCGACCTTGATCTTCGACGAGGTCGACGCCGGGATCGGTGGGCGAGTCGGACTTCAAGTGGGCGAAACGATGCGCCGCGTCGCCTCGCATCATCAGGTCTTTGCGATCACGCATCTCCCGCAAATCGCGGCGCGCGCGCACCATCACATTCTCGTGAGCAAAGGCGCGCGGGGTGGTGTGACGACCGCGGACGTTGCCGTCATGAGCGGCGACGCTCGCGTCAAGGAAGTCGCTCGGATGTTGGGGGGAGATCCGGAGAGCGAGCTGAGTCGCGCCCACGCGCGCGAGCTCCTCGATGCCGCGATACCGAACGCGCCTCCGCCGGGATCTTCGCGCGCTAGCGAAGAAAGACGCGCATCCCGATCTGCTCGCGCATAGTCTTCGCCACCGGGACCCCGGTTCCCGTGATCGTCTCGAGATGGCTGAAGGTCAGTTCCACGGGGAGTGGACGCCCCATCGGCCCACCCACCCCGACCGTCGAGTAGGCGAAGCCGAAACCGAGGGCCTGCGCCGTCAACGACGGGTTGCCGGCGATTCCGTTCCCATTCGAGCTCGGCGTGTATTGCTCCGCGGCGACGTGCGTCAGCATGTACTGCGCGTTGAACGTCAGATAGCCAGTGATCCTCACGCGCGGCGCGACGGAGAACCAGATCACGTCACCGGCGGAGTAGGAACCGGGCGACGGATCGGAGAGGGGAAGCACGGCATACAGGCCGTTGGGCACACGCGCGACGTCGACCGTTCCGAATTGTTTGGTGAACGAACCGACGGCGGTTCCGGAATAGCGTCGACTGAAGATCGCGTCCGCGGCCGCGCCGACCTGTAGCCCCGGCTGTCCGTACCCCGTCGCCACCTCGAATAGGCGATTGCGGTTTCCCGGCTGCCCAGTTGGAAATCGAAAGCTTCCGCTCACCGCGAAGCGAATTCCGTGCGTGGCCGCGGTATCGGCGAGGGTGTTGATCAGTTGATCCGTGATGCCGAGCGATACGTCGCCGATCGAGGTATGGTCGACGACGCCGAGCGTGTCATAACCGGAGCTCAGCATGAGAAGTTGCAAATCACGGAAAGCAGCAGGCCCGCCCGCGCCGAGCACACTGCCGCTGATCGACGCCGAGGGAAGGAACTTCCCGTACTGCGCCACCATGGCCAGGATCCTCGTTTGGATCGCCGCCTGCGCGGGGCTGCTATTCAGCGGGACCACCGCCTGGCCCGGATGCGTGTCGCCCGTGCCGTACAGGGTCTCGACTCCGGTCGTGAACGTGCCGGTCGACTGGATGAGCGTCGTGACGTCCGTGGGCTGGGCGAGGATGACGGCGCAGCCGCTGCCCGACGGAGTCGCCTGGCACTGTGTCAGCTTTAGCTGCAACTGTGCCGCGGCGCTTCGAAACGAGGTGACGAGCGTCGCCGCGTTCGCGCGGGCCGCCTGATTGGTCAGCGCCGGGTTCGGCCCGACATTGGCGAGTCCCAGCTGCGGATTGAGCTGCGATTGGACGACCGATCGCGTTTCGACGAGCGGCACCACGGCGCTGATCGTGATGCGGCTCGTGATGCCATACTCCAGAATCAACGGAGCCGTCACCACGCGCGAATCGACGGTCGTCGCGAGATTGCCGGCCGTCAGGTTGAAGTTCGGCAGCCCCGAGAGACTTCGAATCGCTGTTTCCGCCGGCACGAACTGCGGCACGAGTGCCGGCCCGAGCGAATCGGTGTTCATGCTCCAGGCCACGTTGTTCGGGCGGCCCGGCGGCACTCCGAATAACTCGTCCCACCGCGTCCAGCTCGTGAGCAGGCGAGCGTCGATCGCGTGCCGGGGGAGGACGCGCGCGTCCTGTTGAATGCTGGTGGTCGGTTGGGCGGCGGCGTGGCGTCCCGCCGCCAGAAGCGCCGCGACGCACACTGCTACGACTCTAGAAATCCGTCGAACCGACAATCGATCGCTTGCCTCTCGCCGTGGTCACACCGCTCGGGGGCGGGTTATCATTCCAGCCAATCGCCATCAAAGATACACGAGCACTCGTGACGCTGCTTCCACTGCCGACCGTTCCCTGGCAGATCACCGGCAACCACTGGCTGTCGCTGCCCTGCATTCATCCCGCCGACGCGTCCATCCACGCGATCGGCATGCTGCACCGCGCCGCGCGGTCTGCGATCGAATACGCCGGCACGGCCGACTTTCTATCGGGAACCGGCCCGGCGCTGGCGCGCCCGACGCTCGAGATCAATGGCGTACGCCACGAGCTTTCCGATGTTCCCATTGCCTGGGAGCGTGCGCTCGGGTGGATCCCGACGTTCACCTGCTCGATCGGCGATCTCGTTCTTCGCGGAACGATCTTCGCCCCATACGGCCGCGACGCCGACGTCTCCGGCGCCGTCTATGCGCTTTCGCTGGAGAATCGTGCGTCCGCGGATGCCACGGTGAGTGTCACGCTCGCCGGTACGCTTGGGCATCGGCAGCTGCGGGTGCGGACCGCGCGACGTTTCGACGACGCGGCGGTGGTCGGCGTGGGTGCGTCAGGCGCCGTTTTGCTCGAAGGCGCGTCGCCTCCCGGCTTGGCGAGCGTCGCGCTGATCGCCGACGGCGACGCGATCACCGAGGTCGACGCGAATGGCTACGCGATCAAGCGGTCGGTGACGGTCGCCGCCAAGTCGCGCGAGCAGATCGCGTTCTACCTCGCGGTTGGTCCGGAGCGGGACGGCGCCGAGGCCACCGCGACCGTCCTGCGCCGGCGCGGCTGGCGCGACCTCCTCGCCGCGACACGCGACGCGCTCCAGAGTCTCGAGCAGAGCACCGGCAATGAAGCCATCGACCGGCTGATCAACCGCAATCTGCTATTCGCATACTTTTACGGTGTCGGGCGCGCGCTGGATGATGCCCAGTACTACCTGGTGCGAACGCGGGCG
>Ga0310811_10008068_pt1 | contig 13533 bp, 9 predicted proteins | sample YCmetagenome_FD_207642 | JGI IMG/M metagenome (GOLD analysis project Ga0310811, IMG submission 207642) | Soil microbial communities from experimental microcosm in Duke University, North Carolina, United States - YC | ecosystem: Engineered > Artificial ecosystem > Soil microcosm > Unclassified ... | reverse complement strand
AGCTCGCCGCGGTGGCGATTACGAATGGCGGTGGACGTCTTCTGGTTCGTGGCACCGCGAGGGTGGCACATGGTGCAGGTATTGCTGAACGCACTGTTGTTACCGAATTCGATAGCATCGAACAGGCAATCGCGACGTTTGAAGGCGATGCCTACCAGGCTACGCTAATGGTGCTTGGCGACGCTGTGGAGCGGGACTTTCGGATCGTTGAAGGCACGGAATAGAAATTTGTCTCAAACGATGCAACGACAGCCGATAGCAGTGTCGCATCCGCGTCCACTCCCAGGTTCCAACCTGGGAATAAGCGGACCGCATCAATTCCGTGACATCCAAGTCAGGTTTTCCTCCAGCCGCGCCTCGGCGAGTCCGCGGCTGTCAATCGTGAACTGTGCCTGGTCAATCAGGTCTGGCAGATCTGCAAGGTACGGCCGATTCCGCACCGAGGTACTATCTGCATCTGGCCAGACGGGGCGATCAAGTCCATGTGCCCGCTCTTCGTCACGAGAATGTCGCGCAGCCTGCTTCGAAGTGTGACTGTGGCGATGAGCTCAAATTCGAACGGTGGCGAAAGAAGGCCGCCGCCTTACCGCCGGGCATCAACTGACGGCAAGGAGACTCCCGTGACATTGAAAGGCAGCGAATTACCGGGAGGCCGTGTCGCGCCTGAAGACTACAAAACCGTCGAGGCAGCGCAGCGCACCCAGATTGAGCGGCGCCGGTATCAGATGTATCCCCGTTTGACCGAAGCGCGAGTGGCCAAGGCGGCCCGCTTCGGAACGACGGAACACTGGAAAGCCGGTGACGTCATGTTTCGCGCGGGAGAGCAGAGCGAAGGCATGAGGATCCTGACTCGTGGAACAGTACATTTGATCGTACGAAACGGGTTTGGGCAGTCTCACCTTTTTCAGGAGGTTAGTGAGGGGCACTTTCTCGGAGAGACAGCAACCCTCAGCGGCAAGCCATACCTCGTTGATGCGATTGCCATTACTGATGTCGAGGCGTTCCTCATCGCGCCTGAGCGACTCCGGTCGCTTCTGATTGCGGAAGCACAACTCGGCTCAGAGATCATGCGCGCATTCATTCTCCGGCGCGTCGGATTGATTCAGGATGGTAGCGGTCCGATCCTGATCGGTTCTTCAGCTGACCCGAGACTCATCGTCCTTGCTGACATGCTACGGCGCACGAATCATCCGCATCGGATTCTTGATCCGGCCACGGACGATGAAGCTCGCGATTTCCTTTCGAAAACACCGCACGTGAAAGGACCGATGCCGCTGGCCGTGCTGGTTGATGGCTCTGTCCTGCACAATCCCGATGAAACACTCCTCGCGTCGAAGCTTGGTTTGCTCTGCGGCTTCGATGAAGCCGTTACGCACGACGTGGTCATTGTTGGCGCCGGTCCAGCCGGACTTGCTGCAGCCGTGTACGCCGCGTCGGAAGGATTATCAGTACTGGTTTTCGATTCAAAGGGGTTTGGCGGACAGGCCGGCGCCAGCGCCAGAATCGAAAATTATTTCGGATTTCCAACCGGCATCTCCGGTCACGTTCTCGTTAGCCGCGCTTTTGAGCAGGCAGTTAAATTCGGGGCGGAAATAGTTATACCTAGCGAAGTGGCTAAACTGCACTGCACTGAATCGCCGTTGAAGGTCGAACTTCGGGATGGTCGGTGCGCCCGCGCGAAGACGGTTGTTATAGCTTCCGGCGCCGCCTATCGTCGCCCTCAGATCAGGGGCCTCGATGAGCCTGGAATTCGTGGCGTCAACTATTGGGCGTCGTCGATCGAGGGCCGTCTCTGTCAAGGCTCGGAAATCGTGCTGGTAGGAGGGGGAAATTCCGCTGGACAGGCAATCGTCTTTCTGGCGAGCTATGCGGCACACGTACACGTGCTGATTCGACGCGAGAGCTTGCGCGAAACCATGTCAAGATATCTGATCGATCGCGTGAGCTCGTTCGCCAACGTGACAATTCATGGTAATTCTGCCATCGAGTCCGTCGTATCTGACGAGGACGGTTTGACGGAGGTTCATTTCAGTACGGCGGGGAATCGCACACGAATCGAGACTCGCCACCTCTTTCTTTTTACAGGCGCTGAACCGGCCACTGGCTGGTTGCGGGGATGTGGCGTGGAGGTTGATGACAAAGGGTTTGTTATAACTGGCCACACTGGTTCGACGGAGTCGGCTGTCGCCCATTTTGCTTTCCAGACGAGCGTTCCAGGCGTTTTTGCAATCGGCGACGTGCGCTCGACGTCGATTAAACGCGTTGCGTCCGCGGTCGGCGAGGGTGCCGCTGTAGTGTCCGAAGTCCATGCGCTATTGAAGGTCGAATAGAAACTTGTGGGGCAATTAAATGACATTGCGAGTACCCGATCTTTCCCGGTTTTTCAAAGCGCAATTGCGCGACGGACCTTCACCGATTCTGGCGCTGCCTAGATTGAGCCGGCACTTGGGTGGTGCCGAAATCTACGTCAAACGGGAAGACGTTGATGGCCTCGGGGGCGGGGGCAACAAGCTGCGCAAACTCGAGTTTCTGATCGGTGAGGCGCAAGCCGCTGGCGCCGACACGATCATCACGGTCGGCGGTCGGCAATCAAACCATGCACGGTTGACTGCCGCAGCGGCGGCGCGCTTTGGAATGAAATGTGAGCTGGTGCTTTCGAGGCTGGTTCCGATTGAAGACGACGACTACATTGAAAATGGCAATGTGGTGCTGGACCGCCTCTTTGGTGCGCTCATTCATGACATTCCAGGGAACGTTAGCGCATTGCAGGTTGCGGAAGAGCGCGCCGCAACGTTGCGGCGCGAAGGACGAACCGTTTATGTGTGTCCGCTCGGCGGATCGAGCCCGGTTGGCTGTCTGGGCTATGTCTCCTGTGCACTTGAGATTTTCGAACAGTCCAGAGAATCCGGCATTACCTTCGACCATATTGTTGTTGCAAACGGCAGCGGCGGCATGCAGGCGGGGCTTGTAGCCGGGGCGATCGCTTCTGGCGTGTCGCCAACAAAAGTAGTGGGGTATACCGTTCTTGCCCCGCTCGCAAGGGCCTATGCTACCACCTGCGAAAAAGTGCAGCAGACGCTTGACCTGCTCGATTCCGGTCTCACGGTTTCCGGCGACGATGTTGTTCTCCTCGGTGACCAGCTCGGGAGCGGCTACGGGCTACCTACCAGTTCAATGCGCCGGGCAGTTACTCTTCTGGCCAGCCAGGAAGGTCTTCTACTGGACCCGGTATATAGCGGCAAAGCTTTCGCGGGTCTGATACAGAGCGTCGAGAATGGAAAATTCGGTGCGGGACAAAAAGTTCTGTTTCTCATGAGTGGCGGTACTCCTTCGTTGTTTGCCTATCGCACCGCGTTTGAGCGTGCCTAGCGCCAGTCCGTAGCCACGTCGTCGGGATCGACCAGCGTCAGTCCCGACGCAGGCAGCGGCAGAGCGGTCTTGTAACGCACCTGCTTGAGCGCAAAGCTGGAGCGGATGTTCGAGATGCCCGGAATCTTCGTCAGATGGTCGACGATGAAGCGCTCGAGCGTCTGCATGTCTGGCATCACGACGCGCAGCAGATAGTCGGCGTCGCCCGTCATCAGATAGCACTCCATCACTTCCGGGCGCTCCGAGATCGCCTGCTCGAAGCGTTGCAGCGCGTCTTCCACCTGCTTTTCCAGACTCACCTGAATGAACACGTTGATGCGCAGCCCAAGCGGCTCCGGGTTCAGCAACGTGACCTGCTGCTTGAACAGACCGAGCTTTTCGAGCGCCCGCACGCGGTTGAAGCATGGCGTGGGCGACAGGTTCACCGAGCGCGCCAGGTCCGCGTTGGTGATGCGCGCGTTCTGCTGCAACTGGCTCAGGATGGCGATGTCGATGCGGTCGAGCCGTCTGGGTGGCGTGGTCATAGATGAAATATTCCATCGTCGGGGCAAAATCCGGAATAAATAGCCTATCGCAGCACAGGATCACAAGCAAATGAGACGCTCATTTTGTGAGCGCGTGGTTACCATTGACTCACTCGATCTTGAACCGAACGTGTCGATGCGGGAGTGGTGCCATGACGGATTTGTCCAGGGGTAGCGAGCAGTTGCGGTCGTTGAATGCGCCGCGTGTTGAAAGCGCGGTGCAGGCGGACACCGATCCGCAGGAAACCGCCGAGTGGCTGGAAGCGCTCGACGCGGTCGTTGCGCATGTCGGCCGCGACCGCGCACAGTTTCTGTTCGACAAGCTCGCCAGCCACGCGCTGTCGCTGGGTGTTGAATCGGCGCGCACCAACGTCACGCCTTACCAGAACACGATCCCGTTCGAGCAACAGCCACGCTATCCGGGCAATCTCGAACTCGAAGAACGGCTCGCTGCTGCGTTGCGCTGGAATGCGCTCGCGATGGTGGTGCGCGCGAACCAGGCCTACGGTGAACTCGGCGGCCATATTGCGAGTTACGCATCGGCGGCAGATCTGTTCGAGGTCGGCTTCAATCATTTTTTTCGCGCGGCCGCGCCTGGCGGCGAGGAGGGCACGGGCGACCTCGTGTACTTCCAGCCGCATTCGTCGCCGGGTGTGTATGCGCGCGCTTACCTCGAAGGGTTTCTCTCCGAGGAAAACCTGCAGCACTATCGCCGCGAGATCGGCGGACCGGGCTTGTGTTCGTATCCGCATCCGTGGCTGATGCCGGACTTCTGGCAATTCCCGACCGGCTCGATGGGCATCGGCCCGATCAACGCGATTTATCAAGCGCGTTTCATGCGCTATCTGGCCAATCGGGGCCTTGTGCAAACGGAAGGGCGCAAGGTGTGGGGCTTTTTCGGCGACGGCGAAATGGACGAGCCGGAATCGACCGGCGCGCTCTCGCTGGCCGCGCGCGAGGGGCTCGACAACCTCGTGTTCGTGATCAACTGCAATCTGCAGCGGCTCGACGGTCCGGTGCGCAGCAACGGCCGCATCATCGATGAACTGGAAGCGCACTTCATCGGCGCCGGCTGGAATGTGATGAAGGTGGCGTGGGGTTCGGACTGGGACGGGCTGTTCTCGCGCGACCGCACTGGCGCCTTGCTGCGCGCGTTCGCGCATACCGTGGACGGCCAGTTCCAGACCTTCTCGGCCAACGACGGCGCCTACAACCGCGAACGCTTCTTCGGCCAGAACCCGGAGCTTGCCGCGCTCGCCGCGCAGTTGAGCGATGACGACATCGACCGCCTGCGCCGTGGCGGTCACGACGTGCGCAAACTGCACGCGGCCTACGCGAAGGCGCTCGCGCACCGCGGCCAGCCGACGGTGATTCTTGCGAAGACGATGAAGGGCTTCGGCATGGGCACCGCGGGCCAGGGCCGCATGACCACGCATCAGCAAAAGAAGCTTGGCTTCGACGACCTCAAGGCGTTTCGCGATCGCTTCCGCTTGCCGCTCACGGACGAGGACGTCGAACAGGTGAAGTTTTACAAACCCGCGGAAGACAGCCCGGAAATGCACTACCTGCATGCACGCCGGGCGGCTCTCGGAGGCTATCTGCCCAGAAGGCGGAGAGTTGCATCGAAGGGGCTGATCGTCCCGCCGATGTCCTCCTGGGGGCAATTCGCGCTGGACTCGAACGGCCGCGAAATGTCCACGACGATGGCGCTGGTCCGCATGCTGACCGCGCTGCTCAAGGACAACGAAGTCGGCTCGCGCGTGGTGCCGATCGTCGCCGATGAAGCGCGCACTTTCGGCATGGCGAACATGTTCCGTCAGGTCGGTATCTATTCGCCGCTCGGCCAGCTCTATGAGCCAGAAGACCTTGGTTCTATGCTGTACTACCGTGAGGACACCAAAGGGCAGATTCTCGAAGAGGGAATTTCGGAAGCGGGCGCGGTATCGTCGTGGATTGCGGCGGCGACCTCGTACAGCGTGCATAACCTGCCAATGCTGCCGTTCTACATCTACTACTCGATGTTCGGCTTCCAACGGATCGGCGATCTGATCTGGGCGGCCGCGGATCAGCGCGCAAGAGGTTTTCTGATCGGCGCGACGTCGGGCAAGACGACGCTCGGTGGGGAAGGGCTGCAGCACCAGGACGGCACCAGCCATCTGGCGGCATCCACAATTCCGAATTGCCGCGCGTACGATCCTGCGTTCGCTTACGAGGTTGCCGCGATCGTCGACGAGGGTATGCGCGAGATGGTCGAAGAACAGCGTGACGTTTTCTACTACGTGACGGTGATGAACGAGAACTACGCGCAGCCTTCGGTACCCGGTGGCGATCAGGATGCGGTGCGCGACGGCATCCTGAAGGGGATTTATCCACTGCGTGCCGCGGTTTCGGAGCCGCAAGATGAAAACGCGGCACAGGTGCAACTGCTCGGCTCAGGCGCGATTCTCTGCGAAGTGCTCGCTGCGCAGCAGATGCTGAAAGAGGATTGGCGCATTGAGGCGGCGGTGTGGAGTGTGACCAGCTTTACCGAGTTGCAGCGTGACGGCATGGCATCCGAGCGTCTTGCGCGTCTCGGCGAATCAGCTGACGCGCCGTACGTGACTGCCGCACTCGAAGCCTCCCGAGGCCCGGTGATCGCTGCCACCGACTACGTGCGTGCCGTACCGGAACTGATCCGCGCTTACATCCCCCGTCCTTATGTGACCCTCGGTACCGACGGTTTTGGCCGCAGCGATACGCGCCAGGCGTTGCGAGAGTTCTTCGAAGTGGATCGGACCGCGATCGTGATTGCAGCATTGAAGGCACTGTCAGATACCGGTGAGCTCGGTGCAATAACAATGAACGATGTGAGGCAAAGATATGGGCGTCTTACGCCTCCTGGCGCGGCACCATGGAATTGTTGACGTCAAGGACTGGCTTTCTCGAGCGTACCGGCTTAAAGGTGTTCTTGCGGGAAACACCCCAGCTTGGGAGACACCGGCAGGCAGAAGTCAGTGAGGGCATGCGCGGGGATAACGCGCGTGCCCTCACTGAAGTATTCGTCAGACGCCTACGTTTCACGACATCGAGCAAAGTCTTTTTGCCTGCCCTGTACTCATACTGAGTGATGCGGGGAGTTCTCCTGGATCTGGCATCTAACCAGGCCCCAGCCGCTTCACTTATCGACCTGTCGGGATTTCTGGCGCCACCTCTGACCGCGTGGCGCGCTTCGTCTGTTTACTTCCCTTCGCAGCCCATGCAGTATTGCGCGTGATCAGAACCAGTATGCAGATTGCAACGACGCCGAAGCCAGCAACGAGCTGCATCCCACCTGCAAAGGAACCGGTCGCATCCTTGATTGCACCGATGGCGTAAGAATCGACGAACCCCGACACGCTACCGACCGAATTGACGACCGCAATACCCGCTGCCACCGCACCGAGGGGAAAGAGGGCCGCCGGTAGTGTCCAGAAAATCGGCAACGCGGAAAACACCCCGAAGGCGGCGACGCAGAGCAGCGCGAGCCGTAGCACAGGTAGATCCGTGACAGTGGAGCCGGCCAGTCCTGCCACGGCCAGTACCAACGGCATGACCAGATGGAAGCGACGTTCGCCCAATCGGTCCGATCTGCGCCCCCACCAGGTCATGCCGATGCCGGCTACAAAAAACGGAATCGCGGCCACGAACCCTGTCTGGACGATCGATAAGCCGAACTGGTGGACGATTTGCGGCAAAAAGAAGCTCAACTCGTAGTTCAGGCCCACCACACCGAAATAGACAACGCCTAAGGCCAGCACCAATGGGTTTCGCATGGTACTCAACACGCCAACATGACCCGAGGAAACGCCTGCGGTATCGGTAACCAGACTGCGAGCCAACGCATGACGCTCCGCATCGGTCAACCACGTGGCTTGCTCAGGGCGATCGCAGAGTATGCGGAGAACGAAAGGGGTGAGCGCAAGGGCCGGTAGTGTCTCGATGAGAAACATCCATTGCCACCCGTGCAAGCCCCCAAGACCGTCCAGTTGCATCAGCAGCCCCGACAGCGGGGCGCCGATCACACTGGCGACAGGCATTGCCACCAGGAATCCGGCAATCATGCGGCCGCGTGCTTCGGCCGGCACCCAAAGAGATAGATAATAAAAGACCCCCGGAGCGAAACCCGCCTCGGCGGCACCCAGAATCAAACGCGCCAGATAGAGAGATTTCTCTCCTTGCACGAAGATCATGGCGCCTGACGCAAGACCCCAGCCGAGCATGAGCAACGCGAACCAGCGCCGCGCGCCGACACGTTCCAGCATGACGTTAGCGGGTACTTCGAGAATTACGTAAGTCACGAAGAAAATACCCGCACCAATCCCAAAGGCCGTTGATGACAGGCCAAGATCCCGGCTCATTGTGAGTGCGGCGAAGCCTACGTTGACGCGATCGAGCCACGCTATGACGAAGCACGCAAAAAGCAGTGGAATGTAGCGGCGATTGATCTTTCGCAACGCCGACGCCAAGGGATTCTCGTCATGCATGGTTATCTCCGGTGGATCATTTTCAATTTCGACGCCGCGCTGGGTGCTTTGCCGGCGCGGCATTTCAGAATGTGCAGGTACAGACAGATCGACGTCGCGAGGCACCGCCCGCGCCATTTCATCGGCGAATCGAGCGGAATGAGGCGGCCAAAATCAATTTAACGGTTCAGTTCGTGTTTTAAGGATTGCAAACTAATTATTTGCCAAAAACAGAAAAATCATTGAATCGCGAGCATCACTCAAGAATCCTCTCAACGACAGCGCGCGCTGGTACAACTCGCCGCACATGCCGGGCCGGAATACTCCGGCCCGGCCGGGCGACTATCAAGCTGCGCTGAAAACAACGTGTTCTAACTTTCGGAGCAAGCCGACTGCACGCAACCGGGCGATAAGCGCGCCCTTCAATCCGCGCGACAGCGCTCGATGCCTTCCTTCGACCACTGAAGTCCCAGTCCCGGCTTGTTCGGCGGTGTGAGGTATCCGTTCGAAACTTGCAACGGCTCTTCGAGGATCGAATCGGCCCAGCTCGTATATTCGAGCCAGTGGACGGTAGGTGTTGCGGCAAGCAGATGTACGCTGATTTCGGGGAATAAATGCGAGGACACCGGCACGCCGCGCGCGGCTGCAATGGCGGCGCCACGCAGCCATCCGCTCACTCCACCGATGCGCGCCACGTCCAGCATGAGGTAGTCGCCGGCCTTCGCTGCCACAGCGTCGTATACGGCCTCCGGGCCATCGAGGTTTTCGCCGAGCTGGATCGGGGTAGTCAATTCGCTCGCGATCGCCGCGTACCCCTGCAGATCGTTGTGGCGAATCTGCTCTTCCAGCCAATAGATGTTCATATCCCGCAGATCGAGCCCGCGCCGGATCGCATCGGGTACCGTCAACGCCTGGTTATAGTCCACCATCAGTTCGACGGACTCGCCAATCGCCGCGCGCACGGCCTTCGTCACTTCAAGATCGGTAGCGGGATTGGGGTGGCCAAGTCGCAGCTTCAGCGCGTCGAAGCCGGGTTCGAGCAGCTTGACGGCCTCTTGCGCGGCCTCGTTCGCCGACATCATTCCCAACCCGTCGCTGTTATAGGCACGAATTGGCTCGAGGCTGCCGCCCAGAAACGTGGCGAGCGGCATGTTGGCCGCCACCGCGAGTGCATCCCACAACGCAATGTCGATAGCGGCGAGCGCCATCCGAACTACGCCCGTCACGCCAAGCAGAGCGTAGCGCCGTCCAAGCAGCTCGCCAATCCTGGCAGGCGCCACCGGCATGCCGTCGATCAGCCCCGTGGCTTCCTTCATGACTTCCGCAATGGCCTTGGCGCCGCTCTCCCGGTAGCAGAAGAGATAGCTATGGCCCACCACGCCTTCCCTGGTTTCCAGATCCACCAGCAGCAATGGCGCGGCTGTCATTCGGGCAGCGCTGGTGCCCAGCGGAAAGCGCATGGGCACCTTTACAAAACGGGTGCGAATGGCTGAGATATGCAAAACAGGCTGAACGCCAGACGAGGAACCAGCAGTCACGTCATTTCTCCACGTAGGTCACGGTGGTAGAGTTATAAACTATATTGAACCAAATGGTAACCAAAATTTAACCAATTCGGGATATCCCAATATTGGTTACCCAATACAATAGCCTGTGACCGGCCTTGATCGACCCGGAGGCAACCGTCGATCTATCCACGCTTTGGAGTACACACAAAGTGAAGAATGATGTAAACGTCGAAATGGTCCGCAGTCATCTGCTGGGGACCGCTACCACAGCCGGAGCGAAGCTGCCGACCGAGCGCCTCCTGGCGGAGCAGCTGGGGGTGTCGCGCAATGTGATCCGCAAAGCTTTGTCCGTCATGGAGATCGAGGGCCGCGTTGTGCGCAAGGTCGGCAGTGGCACCTATCTCGTCAAGCAGACCGCCGGCAGGGCGGCGGAACGCGCAGAACCGGCGCGCGGACAAGCGGAAGCGCTTGACGTCAGTCCGAAGCAGATCGTGGAGGCCCGCTTCGCGTTCGAGCCCAATCTCGCGAGCCTCGCGGCCATGAATTGCACGTCGCTCGATCTGGAGCGGCTCGGCGAGTGCGCACGGCGCTACCACCATGCGGACAACTTCGACGCGTACGAATTGGCCGACGAAAGCTTCCACCGCGCGATTGCCATGGCCACGCACAACCCGCTCCTGATCAGCGCGTACGACAGCTTCATGACGGCCGATGCGCAGGCCGAGTGGGGCAGCATCCGCCAGCGCTTCCTGACCGCCGAGCGTCGTGCCGCCTCGCGCAAGGAGCACGACAAGATACTGGTCGCGATACGCAGTCGCGATTCCGCAGCGGCATTCGGCGCCGCACGTGAGCATTTGCAATACATCAACTCGGCTTTGCTGCATCAGTGATCGGGTAATCGGCTGCGGTCCGGCAGCGCCGGTGCACGTCGCCCTCTGTCCCATCCAACAAATCTTTTTGTTTGACACTCCAGATTGGTTCGGGGAGAATTAACCAATTGATCAATTGGTTACCCAAAATGGAGGGGACGACATGAACATTGCAGTGATTGGCTCAGGTGGCGTAGGTGGGTTTTATGGGCTGAAGCTGGTGCAAGCCGGCCACGACGTGACGTTCGTCGCGCGCGGCGCGCACCTGAAGGCCATGCAGGAAACGGGCCTCCACATTGAAAACGACCTCGGCAATAACGCCTCCGCGAAAGTGAAGGCGACCGATGACATCCTGTCGCTGGATCAACCCGACTTGATTATCATCGCCGTCAAAATGTGGGACCTGGAGGACATTGCGCGCGACCTGAAGAAGATCGCCGGGCCGAACACCGCGGTGCTCTCGCTGCAGAACGGTGTGATCAAGGACTACGTCTTGCGCCGCGAGTTTGGCGAGGAAAACGTCATCGGTGGCGTGGGCTACGTGGCGACATCCATCGGTCGCCCCGGCGTGATCAAGCAAGTTGGCGCGCTGCAGCGTATCAAGCTCGGTGAATACGACGGCCAGAAACGTGCGCGCACGGACGAACTGATGCGCAGCTTCGCCGACGCAGGCGTCGAGGCGACGCTGTCCGACAATATCGCGCGAGTCCTCTGGGAGAAATACGTCTTCCTGGTCGGACTGTCTTCCATGACCTGCCTCACTCACCTGACAATCGGGCCGATTCGCGAAAGTGAAGGCAGCCGGGGTGTGCTTCGCTCCATTATCGCGGAGGGTGTGCTGGTGGGGCGCGCACATGGTGTTTCGTTGCCGGAAGACTATGCCGACCAATGCATGGAGCTGGTCGACAACCTTCCCTACACGATGACGTCTTCAATGTTCCACGACCTGGAAAAAGGCAATCGCCTTGAACTGCCCTGGCTCGGTGGTGGCGTGGTGTCGCTGGCGCGCGAGGTCGATGTCCCCGTGCCCGTCAACACCTTGGTCACCAATGCGCTGTCGCCGTACGTCAATGGTCATGCAAAGGCCTGACCAAGGCGCGACGAGCAAGGCAAAGCCGTAATACACCAGATTGAGCGGCGCCCCCCGCCTCGCCGGGGGGGCGGCGTCGGTCGAAATATGAGGACACGAACATCGTGAAGATCGCCAGCGTTGAGTCGATTCAACTGCGGATTCCCCTTGCCGGCGAGGGCCGGCTGGAAATCGGATCGTGGGGCGGGAAAGGACTGCCCACGGTCGATTCGCTGATTGTCAAAGTCGTAACCGATACGGGGGTGGTGGGCTGGGGCGAAACGTTCGGTTTCGCAGGCATTCCAGCGGCCAGGGCCGCGATCGATTCAATCCTGGCGCCCGCGCTGGTGGGGCGCGACGCAGCACTGCTGGAAAAATTGATGCTTGACCTGCAGAAGCAGTTTCATATCTTCGGGCGCAGCGGGGCCATTATCTTCGGACTGTCCGCGATCGATATCGCGCTTTGGGATATCGCGGGCAAGGTGGCGAACCGGCCGGTGCACGCATTGCTCGGCGGCAGCGACGCGGCGTCTCTACAGTGCTACGCCAGCCTGGTCCGGTATTCCGACCCCGCGCTGGTGAAAGAACACGTTGAGCGTGCGCTGAAAAATGGCTTTCGCCATCTCAAACTGCACGAAGTGAATATTGACTGCATCCGTGCTGCTCGCGAAGCAGCGGGCGATGACATAGAGATCACCGTCGACGTCAATTGTGCATGGTCCGCGCGTGAAGCACTCGACATGACGAACAGGCTCCGGGAATTCAATCTCCGCTGGCTCGAAGAACCTGTCTGGCCCCCGGAAAACTATGCGGGGCTCGCGCAGGTGCGCCGCGAAGGAGGTATTCCGATTGCCGCTGGCGAGAACGCATCGACGCAAATGGACTTTCAGCACCTGCTTGAGGCGAAGGCGGTCGATTTCATTCAGCCGAGTCCCGCCAAAATGGGCGGCATTACGGAATTGAAAAAGGTATTTGCGATGGCAAATGCCAATAACGTTGAAGTAGCGGTCCATTCCTTTTATGACGGGCCGGGGCTGCTCGCGAGCGTCCATGCGAGCGCGGCGCTGGGCGGCGCGGGCGCCCTGGTTGAATGGCGATGCCTGGGACTCGAGGCGCAACTCTACGGTGACGCTATCGCTCCGCGGGACGGGGCGATAGCGGTCCCTCAACGTCCTGGGCTGGGCCTTGAGCCGAATCCGGACGTCATCCGCGAATATCGCGTGGCGTAAAGGCGGAGTGTCTGGCTCGCGCCTATGCTGGATGAGCCGATTGCGGTACAGGATGTCGCGATCACAAAGCGGCAACCGGGCATGGACGGGCCAAATCCTCAGGATGCCTTACTCTAAGCGTCATCAACGCAGCGCCAGGCGCGACCTCAACCAGACCGACGAATTGAATCGGCCTGAGTGTTTCTCCAAACGTCCAGCAAGTGTCCATATGCCGTGCAACCCATGCATGGCGCGGATGCTTGGTTGACGCACAGGAACAATTGAATTGCCACGCACTGCAATAATTTCGCGCCGAAGGTCGTCCAGAATAGGGAGCATCCCGATCACGACCGAAACGTCAAGGTATCTCCCGAGATTATCAGGGGCGCGATCAAATCTGAAGTGCAACACCTTCCTCGTGTAAGGTGCGCACATGCAAAAAAGAAGAACGTATCAACAGCTTCAGCCTGAAGAGCGCATGACCATTGCAAGCATGAAGCAGCAG
>Ga0310811_10008067_pt1 | contig 13533 bp, 9 predicted proteins | sample YCmetagenome_FD_207642 | JGI IMG/M metagenome (GOLD analysis project Ga0310811, IMG submission 207642) | Soil microbial communities from experimental microcosm in Duke University, North Carolina, United States - YC | ecosystem: Engineered > Artificial ecosystem > Soil microcosm > Unclassified ... | reverse complement strand
CGATCAGATAAAGGCTTCTGCTGCGTGTCCGTACGACTGTCTGGCCATTGGAGATATCGAAAGAATACATGGCATAGGCCGACAGCCCTTTTAAGAGGGGGCTAAGGTCCTGGGTCAGCCGTGCGTTGGTATACAACTGGTTGCCGAAGGTATTCTGATACCCGGTTTGTGTCAGGTCGACATAAGGATTGGGCTGTGCTCCCTGGTTGCTGACCCCGGGAGAAAGATTGCCGGGATACATCTTTGGATATAAAACGGGATTGGTCTGCATGACCTCTGAATATATAGCCTGCGGTGCATTGGGTCCAGCGGTCACATTTCCCGGATCTATGGGCGCTGCAGGGACGCCCGGGAAATTGGTGTTGGATATATAGCCCTGGATACCCAGCTCGAACTTCGTGGTCTTAGTCCAATTCATGTCTACGTTCGATGTGAAGTTATACCTTCTGAAACGGGTATCGGAATTGTAGCTCTCCTTGTCGGTCTTCATCATGCTTTTTTCATCATAATAGGCGACAGACACATAATAAGTGGCGCTTTCCGATCCGCCTCTGGCGCTGAAATTCGCCCTCCGGCTTTCCGATGTGGTGTTGAAAAGCTCTTTCATCCAGTCGACATTTGGATACAGATAAGGCTGGTGGCCGGCTGCCGTGCTGTCGATGTAAGCGGGTGAATAGTCCGGTGTAAAACCCGAGGCCACCTCGGCTTCATTGCGAAGGGTCATATACTGGACTCCGTTCGTAAGCTTTGGTGTTTTGGTAAAGGAATTGATACCCTGGTTGTAATTGAACATCAGGGTGGGTTTGCCCTGTTTTCCTTTCTTGGTGGTGATAAGGATTACTCCGTTGGCGCCGGCGACCCCATATACGGCGGTGGCCGATGCATCTTTCAGGATGGTAAAGGAGGAGATATCTTCCGGGTCGAAGGCATTGATATCCCTGCCCTGTACTCCGTCCACGATGACCAGCGGACCGGCGTCGTTGCCGCTGTTGGTGAAGGTGGAGATACCCCTGATATACAGATCGGCTCCATTACTGCCCGGCAGCCCCGTCCGCTGTACCCCGACCACACCCGCCAGCCGGCCGGCGAGTACCGCGCTGAGATTGGCCACCGGCTGTTTGAGATCTTCTACGTTGACAGAAGACTGAGCGCCTACGAGGCTGACCTTCTTCTGCTTGCCATACCCGACGAATACGACCTCATCCATACTCCCGGATACCGCATCCAGCGAGATCTCAAGTGTCAGACTGTTGTTGATGGTGGTTACGATCGGAGTGTAACCCACCCGTGAGAACCTTAGCTGCTGTTTGGGATTGTCGATCACAATGGAAAATCTCCCATTGCTATCCGTGGAGACACCCCGCTGGGTGCCCACCAGCGAGACGCTGACCGCGTCGATCGGCTTGTTGAGCTTGTCTTTTACAACACCGGTAATTGTTGTGGTATTCTGAGCGGATAAGGTTCCTCCATAACCCAGCAGGAGGAAAAGGAAGGCAAATAGCTTCCCGTATGCTGCTGGCGCAGCATTTGTCATTTTTTGTGACATGATTTACAGTTTTGTTTTGGTTATCTTATCTGGATGGTCTTCTTTTCTATTTTGTCTACTTATACGTCAGAGAGAGAGCAGGACCCGCACCGTATTCCTTCCATAATTCCTCCACCGGTTTCCCTGTCAGCTTCACCCAAAGGTCCGGCTTGTATGTCCCATCGCGCAGCGCAGCGTCCAGCTTATCAACTACTTTTTTATTCTTTGTCTTCTCTACCCATACCAGGAACCTTGCCGTTACCCGGTATGCGTTCTGATAACTCTGGCTCGCCTTATAGTTTGGCAGCGTCCACCTGCTTTTTACATTATTTATTCCATATTCATACCGTACATAGTCAGCGATCCCCTCTGTCAGCCATCCCGGATTATCAAACCGGTAATCCTGTACGATATGCATCACTTCATGGGTCACCACATCGATATCCTCCGGGTTCTTCTTCAGCCACTCCGGATTATATTTTGCTATACCATCCCCGGTTTCGGCTACCCCCTTATAACTGGGATCGATAACAAACTTTACCGTCCGCAGCGTATGCTTGTTGAAGCGTCGGGCTTCCTGTGGATACACGGTAAAAAATGCATCGATCATCTGTTGTTTTGTCTCCGGACTAAAGTCCTTTTCCTTGTTGATAAAGATCAGTGTGTACTTTCCTTTGCTGATCGTATCGTTTGTACTAAATTCCTGCGCTGACACTTTCATTGATGCGGATACGGTCATCGAAACCATGAGCATTCCAGCCAATTTCCTTTTCATTTATGTTCTATTGTTTTATTTCTTCTTCAGCGGGTTGTCCTTATCCGTCGAAAATGAATAAGGATATGCACTTTCTTCTGTACCCTTTGTCTTGTTTGGCGTCGCTCCCATCGTCAGCCTGAACTCTCCTCCCTCCTGAATTTCTTTGTGCGAGATCCAGTTCCTGCCATATGGCTGTCCTTTGAGCATCGCACTTTGTACATACAGGTTAGCTGCACTATTGGCAGGGGCGTTGATGACGAAATTCTTTCCGTTCTCCAAATGGAGGGTTGCCTTTTTGAATAATGGAGTACCCAGTACATATTGATCGGTCCCCGGGCAGACGGGATAAAAACCCAGCGCTGAAAAGACGTACCAGGCCGAAGTCTGGCCATTGTCCTCATCACCGCAGTACCCGTCGGGTGTAGCCTGGTAGAGCTTCCCCATAGCCTGTCTTACCCAATACTGAGTTTTCCAGGGCTCGCCGGCATAGTTATACAGATAGAGCATATGCTGGATAGGCTGATTGCCGTGTGCATATTGCCCCATACCGGCGATCTGCATCTCCCTTATCTCATGGATCACTCCACCATAATAGCTGTCGTCGAATGTCGGCGGCATGATAAAGACCGAATCCAGCATCTGCACAAACGATCTCCTGCCACCCATCAGGTCCATCAGTCCCTGGATGTCATGGAAGACACTCCAGCTGTAATGCCAGCTATTCCCCTCCGTAAATGCATCACCCCATTTGAAAGGATTGAATGGGGACTGAAACTGTCCATCTTTATTTTTACCTCTCATCAACTTGTGTTCCGGGTCGAAAAGGTTCTTGTAATTCATGGCACGACCCGCGTATAGCTTCAATTCCGATTCCGGACGTCCCAATGCCTTTCCAAGCCGGTAAATACTGAAGTCGTCATAGGCATATTCCAGCGTCCGGGCGGCGTTCTCATTGATCTTAACATCATACGGGACATAGCCAAGCGTATTGTAATATTCTACGCCGGTACGGCCCACGGCTTCGATCGGCCCCATATTATTGGCATCCTTTAATAAGGCGGCATAGAGGGTGTTGATATCATACCCCCGAAGTCCCTTCAGCCAGGCATCGGCTACAACGGAAGCGGAGTTGTTTCCTACCATCACGCTTCTATAACCCGGGCTCGACCATTCGGGCAGCCAGCCCCCTTCCTTATAATTGTTGATCAGCCCTTCCTGCATCTCCTTATTGATGGAAGGATAGACAAGGTTCAGGAAAGGATACAGTGCCCGGAAGGTGTCCCAGAAACCTGTTCCTGCAAACTGATAACCGTTTTCCACCCTGCCATTATATACGCTATAGTGAACGATCCTGCCAGCTGCATCCTTTTCATACAGCTTCAGCGGGAAGAAAAGCATCCGGTAGAGACTGGAATAGAAGGTACGCATCTGGTCGATCGTGCCGCCTTCTACTTCTACCCGGCTAAGCGTTCTGTTCCAGATATCCCGGCCTTTTTTTGCTACGGTCTCGAAATTGTCATTGCCGATCTCACTCAGATTCTGTTCGGCCTGTTCGATGCTGATAAAAGAAGAGGCCACCCGCGCATGAACCATCATTCCTCTCTGCATTGCGCCAAAGCCAACCACTGCCCCTACATGCCGGTTGGTCAGTTCCAGCGAATCCGACAGCTCTTTATCCTTCCAGGTATGTACGCTGGCGAAGGGTTTGTCGAAGACGATCACAAAATAATTTTTGAAATTGGAGGGTACTCCTCCGCTGTTACGGGTGGAATAGCCCACTACCTTATTTTCTCCCGGTATAACTTTTATATAGGAACCCCTGTCATAGGCGTCTATCACCATGTAAGTGCTGTCTGTCCTGGGCCAGGTAAACCGGAACCGGGCTGCCCGATCTGTGGGGGTGATCTCTGTAGTGACATCGTCATCGGCGAGATATACACTATAATAATAAGGCTTCACGATCTCCGTCTTATGGGAGAACCAGGAGGCTCTGCTTTCTTCGGTAAAGCGCAGCGATCCGGTGACGGGCATGATGCTAAACTCGCCGTAGTCATTCATCCAAGGGGAAGGCTGGTGTGTTTGCTTAAAGCCCTTTATCTTTTCTGCCGTATAGGTATATTGCCAGCCATCGCCCATCTTACCGGTCTGGGGCGTCCAGAAGTTCATGCCCCAGGGCAGGGCAATGGAAGGGTAGGTGTTGCCGCTTGAAAGACCACCGGTTGACTGAGTGCCCATGAGAGGATTTACGAAATCCACCGGATCGGTTACCTTGTCTACAAACTGGCACTTCGCTCCAATATTTATGGCAAGGGCGAAGGGTAAGAGAAATGGGATTTTGAGCATGTTGATTCTTAATAAAGAGTTAAAATAAAGATATCATTACGACTAGCTGTATGTTGTCAATGGACTTCAAACAGATTGTTAACGGAAATTAAAGAGATGTAAAAATATAGCAGATAAGGGTAAATTTGGATATATTCATCATAATCAATTCTTTTCATCTGCTTAAACTGTTCTTTTGAGGTATTCGAGCACAACACATAAAGTCATTGCCATTTTTAGCTTTTTGATCCTTTCTTCAGTGCAGTTCTTTTTGTTATACAATACATATGAGCTAAAGAATGATCATTTTTACCTGGAAGAACGATCCATCCTTAGTACTGAATATTCCATCGCCATCCGGAATGATAAGGTGATGCCGGGGGGGCAGCGGATCATCGACAGCTTTCTTGTACCGAATACTCATCTGCTGGAAAATTTGTATAATACCGATCGTCCGGCTTTTGATCTCCTGAAACAAAAGATCTGTGACAGCATTTTTGCCACTCTCCGGAAAGCCAATACAGCAGATACTGTCCTGGCCCGGATCATCCGGGGGCATAAATTGAATCACGACCTTGAATATGTGCTTCTTATCGATGATATATCCATTATGTTCGGCGACCTTAAATATGTCAACCTTTATAACAGGGACCATCGCTATCCGCTGATCGATCCTTCTATCCAGACAAAGGACGGCGTCTGTATCGGGGGCTCGCTCCAGGAGCCTCTACCCAGAAACCAGGTGGTCGGGGTTGCCGTTTTCAACTCGCTTGCCTACTCCAACCGGGTGGGATTCAGTCTCCATGTCGACATCCGCAACCGGCGTGCTACTATCCTTCGGCTGATGATGCCGACCTTTCTTTTGGCCCTGTTCTCTATCCTTTCCGTAGTATTCCTTTTTTTTATCACCTTTCGTAACTGGCAGCGGCAGAAAAAGCTCTCCGAGATGAAATCGGACTTCATCAACAGCATTACCCATGAATTTCACACTCCTCTTACAGCGATAATCGTCGCTAACAAAACCATGCAGAAAGAAAAGATCATATCGAGCCCTGAGAACCTGCAGCCTCTTATAGAAGTTGTCCAACGCCAGTCGCTGCGTCTCCAGACGCTGATCAGCCAGGTATTGGATATTACCACCCTCAACAAAATATCGCTGAATAAGGAAGAGTATTCCATACACCATCTGCTGGATGAGATCCTGCTAGACTATCGTCTGAAGCTTTCCGGTACCAACATTATGTTCACATTACAGAAGGATGCGGAAAGGGATATTGTTTTGCTGGACCGCTTCTGGTTTACTACCATTTTGCAGAATATCTTTGACAACGCGATAAAATACAATAATAAAGAGCAAAAGGAAATCACGGTCTCTACCTTCGATGATAAGAAAGCTGTCCACGTCAGCATCCGGGATAATGGCATCGGCATGACAGAGGACATAAAAAAACAGGTCTTCGATAAATTCTATCGGTTTGCGGGACCGGAGAACGCCACCGTGAAAGGGTTGGGCCTCGGCCTTTTTTATGTGAAGCAGGCGGTAGATGCGCATAGCTGGAGCATAGACATCGTCAGCGGAGAAGGTCAGGGCAGCACCTTTATTATCAGTATCCCTTTTTAGCTAAATAAATTATTCTGCCATTTGTAATAACAGGCAAGATGAAGAAACCACGAATACTATTAGTAGAAGATGAGATAGACCTGGGAAATGTGGTCCGGCAATACCTGGAGATCTCCGATTTTGAAGTAAACTGGGTCACCAATGGCCGCCTGGCTTTCGAACAGCTACGTTTGACAAACCTGGATTACCAGATTGCCCTCATCGATGTTGCCATGCCCGAAATGGATGGCTTTCAGCTGGCAGACAAGATCGTTCAGCTGGGCCTTCGGCTCCCCTTTCTTTTTCTTACCGCCCGCAATGAAAGAAGCGACAGGCTCCATGGCCTAAAACTTGGTGCGGATGACTATATCAGCAAGCCCTTCGATGTAGACGAGCTGGTCTTGCGGATAAGGAATATTATAAAAAGGAATACCGGGCCGCAGCCCGCTCCTGCTTCGCCCGTCATCCGCCGGGAAGACGTTCTCTTTTCAAAGGATGTTCTCAAGCTCTCTATCAGCGGAAAAAAAGACATAATCCTGACGCCGCGCGAAGCAGAATTATTAGACTATCTCTTCCGCAACGAGAACCGTATACTCAAACGGGAGGAGATACTAAGCCAACTGTGGGGCGAGAACGACTACTTCCTTGGCCGAAGCCTGGACGTCTTTATTTCCCGGCTTCGCAAACACCTCAGCGCCTCCGACTTTATTAGTATCGACAATGTTTATGGGGTAGGTTTTGTTTTTAATGTGCGTACGTAGCAGCTCAGGCCCGTTGTAGCTGCTCCATCTTTTCCAGTCGTCTTATCCGGTTATAAATTATTGGATGCGTGCTATGAAATACGATAAAATAGAGATTTACGGGAGGATCTCCCTGACAGGTCAATTTCTCCAGCATATCTCTTAGCCCTTTGCCAAACCCCATTCGCGCAGCATAGACATCCTGCCGGTATTCCGAAAATCTTGCCAGCACGAGGGTCAGCCACTGGAAGATCACATTTAAAATCGCGAATACCACTACAAATAAAGCAATGGCAACTATTACCTGTATTATGTGCAGGAAATAGAATATCGTTACAACGATCAACAGCCAGATGATTCCCGATAAAGGATTGATGCGCTGTCTGAAGCCGCTCATCACGATAGCAGCTATGCGTCTATAAACCCATCGTACTATTGATGGCAGATAACCCGCCATCCGATACGCCGAGCCTATTATCGTATCATAGCTTACGAGATGTCCCAGCTCATGCGCGAGCAATCCTTTCAGCTCATCATTTGTGGCACCTGCCAGCAGTCCTTTTGTAATAGCAATCGTGCGGGTACCGGTGGCAAAGGCATTCCAATCGGTTGATTCCTGGATCCGTAATTTCACCTTCCTTGTATACCCGGCGCGTTGCAGAACTTCCCGAAAGGCCGTTTCCAGCTTTTCTTCCTCAGCCCGGACCGGCTTGCGTAAAGGGGATCCAAAGAACAGTGACATATCAGTAAAAAGATAAGCCGAGCTGAAACACAATACCACCCAGCTCATCATGATCAGCCAGGCCGTCCTGTCTGAGAGCTTCACTCCTGCGATGACCAGCACCAGCAGGGCGCCAAAAATGGTCAATACCACGTAAAGGGTTACCAATACTGCGTTGATATATTTACTCATAAAAAGGGTCTTTTAATGCAGTTCCAATAATAAAGTATTAGCAAAATTTAGCTCTTCCGGGGATTTTGGACATTCTGCGCCTTCGTATCTTTAGCTCATGAAACTGAGCATGACAAATTTTTGCGCACAGATAAACTATTTCGTTCTTTTTCTTGCCGCCGGCCTGATCCTTAGCACTCCGGCTTCCAGCCAGCGGCGATCGGCCCCCCGTAGCACCGGCCTCCTTTCCTATGTAGATCCCTACATCGGCACCGGCGGTCACGGCCATGTCTTTCTCGGCGCCAGCGTTCCCTTTGGCGCTGTACAGGTTGGCCCCAGCAACATCAACAAGGGCTGGGACTGGTGTTCAGGTTACCATTACTCTGACAGTGTCGTCAAGGGTTTTGCCCAAAACCATCTCAATGGTACCGGTATCCCCGATCTCGGCGATATCCTGATCATGCCCTATACCGGTTCTGTAAGGACAGAGACGGGCACCCAGGCTAACCCGGCAGAGGGCTATTCCTCCCATTACTCGCATAGCCAGGAGGTCGCCCGCCCGAACTATTACTCCGTCTGGCTGAAGGACCACCACGTAAAAGTAGAGCTCACCGCCACTGAACGCGTAGCTTTTCATCGCTATACTTTCCCATCCGATCGTCCCGGACATATCATCGTCGATCTTCTCCAGGGCAATTTCGACGCTGGCTGGCAACACCCCAGGGTCAGGGCTCACCTGCTGAAGTTGAATGACTCTACCCTCATCGGCTGGCGCAACTCCTCACAGTGGGCGAAAGACCGGCGCATCTATTTTGCGATCCGTACGAACGTGCCATTAAAGGACTTTACGCTTATCGATGGGGACAAGCCTGTTCCTCAACTCTCTCTCGAAGCGGATACGGTGAAGGGGCTTATATCATTCAAACATATGACTTCAAACGTAATGCTTAAGGTCGGTGTGTCCAACGTAAGCGGCGAGAACGCCCTTGCCAACATCACTGCCGAGATCCCCGGCTGGAATTTCGCCAGGATCGTCCGCCAGGGCAATGTAAAATGGGAAAAGGCGCTTCGGAAAATTCAGGTCACGGCTCCGGATCCGGTAGATCGTACCGTCTTTTACACAGCCTTCTATCATACTATGATAGCTCCCGCTCTTTACAACGACCACGACAGCAGTTATCGCGGCGCGGATGGAAAGGTCATTGCAAACGCACCGTTTAACAATTACACCATCTTCTCCCTCTGGGATACCTATCGCACGCTTAATCCGCTGATGACCCTTGTTCATCCTGAACGGGTGAGTGACATGGTCAATACCATGCTTTCTATTTACGTACAACAGGGCAAACTACCTATCTGGCATCTGCAGGGGCGCGAAACGGATTGTATGGTCGGCTACAGCGCTGTACCCGTCATTGCCGACGCGTATCTGAAAGGTTTTGGCGGCTTTGACCCCAACCTTGTTCTGGAAGCGATGAAAGCTTCCTCCACGCGTGACGACTATGGCGTGAAATACCTGAAGGAAGAAGGATATATCCCTGCCGACAAGGAAAAGGAATCCGTTTCCAAAGCGCTGGAATACGCTATCGATGACTGGTGTATCTCCCGTGTAGCTGCCCGGCTTGGCAAAAAAGACGACGAAGCCTATTATGCAAAACGCGCCAATTACTTCACCCGCTACTTCGATACCGTAACTAAATTCATGCGTCCTGTTCTGGCCGATGGCTCTTATCGTGCGCCCTTCGATCCCTTTCAGTCCATCCACGAATGGGGGGACTATACAGAAGGGAATGCCTGGCAGTATACCTGGCTTGTACCCCAGGACGTAGAATCCCTGGTCCGCCTCATGGGTGGCGACAAAGCCTTTGTGACCAAGCTCGACAGCCTCTTTGTCGTCAGCAAGAGCATGGGCAGCCAGGCATCGCCCGATATCTCGGGCCTTATCGGCATGTATGCACAGGGCAACGAACCGAATCATCATATTCCGTACCTCTATGCCTTTGCCGGTTATCCCTGGAAAACGGCAGAGAAGATCACGCGCATAAGCCGTGAATTTTACACCGGCAAAAATGATGGCCTTTGCGGCAACGACGATGCGGGGCAGATGAGTGCCTGGTACGTGATGAGCGCTCTGGGATTCTACCCGGTAAACCCAGCAAACGGAATATTTGTCTTTGGCACTCCTCTCGTGCGTGAAGCCCGACTCGAAGTTGGCAACAACAAACAATTTACGATGGAAACCGTTAACGCAGGGGCTAAAAATATCTACATTCAGCGAGCTACTCTCAATGGCGTTCCTTATCGCAAATCCTATATCACCTTTCAGGAGATAAAAGCGGGTTCGACCCTGCGTTTCTATATGGGCGACAAGCCCAATCCTATCTTTGGTGCGGCACCTGCCGACCGGCCGATGTCCAATCCGCCGGCTCCCGGCATTGCACCCGCCGCTGCTGCGGCTCCCGGCATCCCCGCTAAGCCGATCTCGATCCATATCAACCAGGTTGTCTTCCCTGCGTCCGCGCCTAAGATCGCTGTTGTCAGTACTGAAACCCCACTCGACGGCGCGCCCTCTTTTTCTCTTGTCGACGAGGCAGATCATACAAGGTTCACCGGCGTACTAAGCCGTTCCCAATCCCTCCCGGACTGGGGGCCGGGCAAACAATATTATCAGGCCGATTTCTCCGCCTTTCATCAACCCGGTACTTACCGGCTACGATTGAGGGAGGATGGCAGCGCTGTCCGACCACCGACAACATCTGAAAAATTCGAAATAGGCGGGCCCGATTGGGCCCGTCCGCTTATAGCGGCGATCCTGCACTATTACAATAAGCAGCGGGCCAATACTCCCGGAGAGCTCGCTGCCGACCGTCAGCTGCGTTTGTATGGCAGTGACCGGCGCGTCGACCTGCATGGCGGCTGGTGTGACGCCTCCGGCGACGTCAGTAAATACTTCTCGCATCTGGCCTATGCTAACTTTATGTCTCCCCAGCAGATACCTCTTGTCACCTGGTCGCTGATCAATACCGGTGAGACCCTGCGCTCATCGCTGGAAAAATGGGGACTCTCGGATTCTCTTACCAGTGAAGCCCTTTGGGGCGCCGACTACATAATGCGCGATCTGTCGGCCGAAGGGTATTTTTATATGACCGTTTTCAGTTACTTCAAAAAAGACCCGGATGCCCGTCGTGTTGTAGGTCTGCGTGCCAACAGCGTCACCACTGACGAATATCAGTCCGCCTTCCGCGAAGGCGGTGGTATGGCTATCGCAGCTCTTGCCCGGATCTCCCGCTGGAACCGGAATGGGGACTTTACTTCACAGCAATACCTGGATGCAGCCCGCAGGGCATATGCCCACCTGGCGATCAATAATAGAAAGTATGATGATGATGGAAAAGAAAATATTATCGACGATTATTGTGCGCTGATGGCGGCAACTGAGCTATGGATCGCGACCTCCGGCAACTCCGCCGCCGGCAATGTGACTGCCAGTTCCACTGCTGACACCGGCTCCGCTGCTGACGCCGGCGTCTACTACCGCGACCAGGCCCGTGACCGCGCCACTAAACTTGTCCGGCGTCTCACAACCTCCGGTTATTTTCTGGCCGATGATGGTCGTCGTCCCTTCTGGCATGCGTCCGATGCCGGTCTGCCTGTCATCGCCCTTGCGCGCTATCTCGATAAAGAGAACGATCCATCGCTGCGCAGCACCGTACTTTCCGGTATTTACACCGCTCTTAACTATAACCTTCGGGTCACCGCCGAAGTGTCCAATCCTTTCGGTTATGCCCGTCAGTCATTCCTCTATCACGATTCGGTAAAAAATGGGTTTTTTATTCCCCATGACAACGAAACCGGCTGGTGGTGGCAAGGCGAAAATGCACGCCTTGCTTCACTCGCAACGGCTGCCCTCATTACCCGCGGTCTCCCAGGATCTGGCGCCCCCTCCACCGATTCCCTCTCTCTTTATGCAGCCCGCCAGTTCTCCTGGATCCTTGGCTGCAATCCTTATTCTATGTGTTTTATGTACCAGTTTGGTAAAAATAACGTGCCTTATATGAGTTCGAATTACGGTCATGGGAGCGAACGCGGCGGCATCTCCAACGGCATCACAGGTAAGGAGGGGCATGGCGACGGCAGCGGCATCGATTTCCGCATCAGTGCCAACGGCAATGAATGGCGCTGGACCGAGCAATGGCTTCCTCATGCGGCCTGGTTCCTCCAGGTACTCACTGCTCTGGCCGATCAATAGATCGGAATGTGCAGCTCTCCCAAATCGAAGTCTTATTCCCTGTTTGGGAAAATGAGGGCCACTTAAATCTATTGATAAGCAGTGTCTTATGCCGTGGCATATCCCTTGTCTATTTACCGGCAAACGTACCGACATGAAAAAATTAATTCACACCCTGGCCAACGAAGAAAACTTCACCCCGGCGGGTCTGTTGATCTCCTTTCTCCTGGGTGTGCTGGCTGCTCTGCTGTGTTTTATCCTATTTTTTTGAAATAGTCGTCACTTTGCTTAGAAAAAGTCGTTGGTCTGCTGCGGTTTTGCGCAGCAAAACCTAACCGGGGCTCAAGTTTGCTCCGCTATCGCTTCGCGACCTTCGCTACGCTCGGTCCGGCGGCCTTCACTACGTCCGGGCTGGCCGCCGCTGCATCCAGCAGTACCTCACATTCAGGATGTAACTGTATCACTGAAGCAGGTATATCCATCGTCACCGGTCCCAGTATAGCCTTCTCAACAATCTCCGCCTTGTGGGCACCCTTCGCCACTAACACTATCTTACGCGTCTGCATAATATTTTTGATGCCCCGGGTCAATCCACCCAACACCACATCATCAGGAACCTGAGTCTCTCTGCGTACCCTGGCTTCAAAATCCGGATCCATCGGGGATACCCAGGTATCACTCCCGAAAGGCGTTCCCGGCTGATTGATGCCGATATGGCCATTCATACCGATCCCCAGCATCTGAAGATCGGCGCCGCCGCGTTCTGCCAGACGCCGCTCGAATAAAGCTGCTTCGGCCACGAAGTCATCTGACAATGTAGGCGGCATAATGAAATTCTCTTCCGGCACTCCCAGGGGACCCACCAGCTGCCTATAGATCATCGTATAACAGCTACCCGCATACGAGCGCGGCAGATTTGTCAGTTCATCGACATTGAAGAAGGTCACCTGAGATACATCAAAAGGATATCGTGCATGAATCTCCGACACCACCCGGTGCATCCCGATCGTTGTTTGCCCGGTCGACAACCCGATAACCGCGGCGGGTCTGGCCAGCAGCTGACTGATGATGCGCCAGGCCGCAACCTGATCGAATTCCTGTTCGGTCTTTGTAATTGTTATTTTCATAAAAATATTAATGTTAGTGACAGCCCGGAGAGCTGTCCTACCAATCTTTTAGTCCTTGTTTAAAAAACAGATCCAGCGCTTCTACAGCCACACCCTCATCAACTCCTTCCACCGACACTTTTATCACGTCTCCTGCCCTGACGCCCATTGACATAATACTCAACAAGCTGTTCATCTTCACTTCCGTTGCCCCCTTCTTTAGCAGAATATCGGATTGGAATTGTCTCGCCAGCTTTACGAGTGCTGTTGCCGGTCGTGCATGCATTCCTTCCGGCGCTAAGATGGTAAAATCTCTTGTGATCATAGTTGAAAATTTTTTCTCGCGGCAGCCTCGCTGCTCTG
>Ga0310811_10008066_pt1 | contig 13534 bp, 15 predicted proteins | sample YCmetagenome_FD_207642 | JGI IMG/M metagenome (GOLD analysis project Ga0310811, IMG submission 207642) | Soil microbial communities from experimental microcosm in Duke University, North Carolina, United States - YC | ecosystem: Engineered > Artificial ecosystem > Soil microcosm > Unclassified ... | reverse complement strand
ACTGGGCTACCTCTTGCACGGGAGTCGAAAAACCGGTTCATTCAGGAGACGACTTTCTGATGAGCTTCGGGTTGGTCCTGACATGGCCAAGCACCCCAAAGCGGCGGGATTGTTGACCCACGAGCAGATCTGGTCGGCACTGGATCGGCTCGCGGCGCGTGCCGGGCTGTCCCCCTCCGGGCTTGCCCGCAACGCCGGGCTCGACCCCACCACCTTCAACAAATCCAAGCGCATCACGGCGGACGGAAGGGAGCGCTGGCCCTCGACCGAATCACTGGCCAAGGCGCTGGCCGCAACCAATGCCTCGATCGAGACGTTTGTGCAGTTGATCGGCGACGGTAGCCCGCCGGCCGCATCGGTGCCGTTGCTTGGCCTGGCGGCGGCCAGCCAGCGCGGGCCTTTCGACGAGAACGGCCATCCCGCCGGCAACGGCTGGGATGAGGCGGCACTGCCTTCGGTCGAGGACGAGCACGCCTTCGCGCTGGAGATTTCCGGCGAGGCGCTCGGCCCCGCCTATCGCGACGGCGATGTGGTTCTGGTATCGCCGGCCACGGCGATCCGCCGCGGCGACCGCGTCGTGGTGAAAGTCCGCGACGGCGAGATCATGATCGGCGAGTTGAAGCGGCGCACGGCAAAGACGCTGGAGTTTTCAGTGCTCGGTGCTGCGGCCGGCGACCGGACGATGGCGGCCACCGATGTGGAATGGATCGCGCGAATCGTGTGGGTGAGGCAGTAGGACCCTCATGGTGAGGAGCCGCGAAGCGGCGTCTCCGGACGATGCTTCGCATCGCCGGGAGAACCATGAGGCCCCAGACGGGCCTGCATCCTTCGAGACGCGCGCAGGCGCGCTCCTCAGGATGAGGGAAAAAGCTTGCGCGCCGCGTCACCGAATCACGTCGCGTAATCCGGCTCTTTCCGATCCAGTATCCGTTTCAGCGCATCGAAATGCCGCTGCGCGGGACCCGGGTTGTACATGCTGCCGCCGCCGATATCGCGCTTGGTTTTTTCCACCACGGGCTCAGGCAGCTTCTTCAGCTTCTGGCCGGTCCACATCGCGTAGATCTGCACCTGCGCGGCACGTTCGACATAATAGAGCCGGTCATAGGCTTCCGCGACGGTCTCGCCGACGGTGGAGATGCCGTGATTGGCCATGAACAGAATGCTCTTGTCGCCGATCACGCGCGCCAGCCGCGCGCCTTCGGCGGGATCGAGCGCCGGGCCGGTATATTCATCGTCATAGGCGATCTCGTTGATCATGCCGACCTCGGTCTGGCCGATCTCCTTGATGCAGGGATCCTCGAGCCGCGTCAGCGCGCTCGCGTAAGGCATATGCGTGTGGAACACGGCTTTCGCCTGCGGCAGCGCCTTGTGGATCGGCGCGTGGATGCAATAGCAGGAGCGCTCGACATCGCCAGCGCCGCTTTTGACGAGGCCATCGTCGATGCCGACTTCCATGAAGGAGGATGCCGTCACCTCGGACCAGTGCATGCCGAACGGAATCTGGTAATAGCGGTCGCTGCGGCCGGGCACGACCAGGGTGAGATGATTGAAGATGCCTTCGGAGAAGTCATGCATCCAGGCCAGTCGATGCGCGGCGGCGAGATCGACCCGCGCCTGCCATTCCTCGGCGCTGCATTCGGACAACGTCTTCGGCGAAACGCGAAATTGCATCGGTGTTCTCCCTGTTGATCTCGCCGTCCGGTCAAGCCGGACGTTTTTACGGTGCTATTCTAGTCCAGATTTCGTGTCAGCGATGATTGAAATTGCCGCAGAGCGCCCATACCGCTTTGCGGTTTCACCCGCCGAATTGGCGTGGTGAGGTACGTATACGGAGAAGAAGGGTCCAATGTCGCCAAGTCCAATGTCGCCAAGTGAAGCCAATTCCGAACGGAAAACGATGGCCATCATCGGCCTCGGCAGTATCGGCGGCATTGTCGCCGGCCTGCTCAGCACAACCGGTCGATATGACATCGTTGCTTGTGTCCGGCGCCGCATCGAGAAACTGACCGTCGAACGTGCGGAAGGCGCGGTCGAGGTTCCCGTCACGGCACTCAACGATCCCGCGCAGGTCAAGCCGGTGGATTGGGTCCTGCTGTGCACCAAGGCGCAGGACACGGCGGCGAGCGCCGCGTGGTTGCAACGGCTCTGCGGCCCGAGCACACGGGTTGCGAGCCTGCAGAACGGCATCGGACACGCCGATCGCTTGCGGCCGTTGGTCGGGCAGGCCACGGTCGTCCCGACCATCGTCTACTACAATGGCGAGCGGCTGGCACCGGATCGCGTCCGCTACCGCCGCACCGGCGAGCATGATTTTGCGGTCGCCGACGATGCGGATGGGCAGGCTTTTGCCCACCTCTTCGACGGCACATCGCTGGTCACGTTTGTGAGCAGCGATTTCAAGACGCTGGCCTGGCGAAAGCTGCTGCTGAATGCGGCGGCCAATCCCATCTCCGCGCTGACGCTTCAGCGCAACCAGGTGTTCCGGCGCGACGACGTCCAGGCGCTCTGCCGTGCGTTGCTGGAAGAGGCCGTCACGGTGGCACGCGCCGACGGCGCAAAGCTTGCCGCTGATGAGATCGAGCAAGCGATGACGAGGCTGCTCTCCGTTCCCGCCGATGCCGGCTCTTCGATGTATTTCGATCGTATGGCTGGGCGCCCGCTGGAGATCGACGCGCTGACAGGCGCCGTGGTCGCGGCGGGCGAGCGCTACCGGATCGCAGCGCCGCTCAACCGAATGCTGCTGACGCTCGCGCGCGCCGCACGGGAGGTGAAGATCGATGCGTAGGGTCGGCAAGGGCGCAAAGCGCCGTGCCCACCATCAAGCATCGCCCTCGTAATGGTGGGCACGCTTTCGTTTTTGCCTACCCTACAACCCTTGCTAACAGCTAACCCGACCGCGCCAGCGCGCCGTCGATCATGGTGACGGCATTGGCGACGCCGTACACCGCGACGAAGGAGCCGAAGCGCGGGCCCTTCTCCTGGCCGAGCAACACCTGGTAGAGCATGTTGAACCAGTCGAGCGAGACGCCTGGACGGCCGTCCTTGCCTTTCTTCACGGGATCGAGGAACGGCTCGCGGCGGCCGATCTCGTAGACCACGTTCTGGATGTCCTCGGCCGAAGCACCCGCCGGCAGGTTCGACAGCGCATCGCGCAGATCCTGCAAGGCGGCGCGCTCGCTCTCGGTCGGCTCGCGGAACTGTTTGGTCGGCGCAACGAAGTCGCGATAATAGTTGATGGCGTAGCCCACCATCGCGTCGAGCTTCGGATGCGTCTGCGGTGTCACGCCCGGGCGATAGCGGCCGATGAAGCCCCAGAGCGTTTCGGCATTCTCCGCATTCGACGACGACACCAGCGTCAGCAGCAGCTGGAAGGTGACCGGCATATCCGCCTTGGGCGGACGGCCGGCATGGATGTGCCAGACCGGGTTCTGCAATTGCTGGCGCGCGTCCTGGCGGACAAAGCCTTCCAGAAATTGCTGGTAGTCGTCGACATTGCGCGGGATCACGTCGAAGTACAGCCGCTTGGCCGCCTTCGGCTCGCGGTACATGAACAGCGACAGCGATTCCGGCGAAGCGTAGCGCAGCCATTCGTCGATGGTGAGGCCGTTGCCCTTCGACTTCGAAATCTTCTGGCCCTTCTCGTCGAGGAAGAGCTCGTAATTGAAGCCTTCCGGCGGCGTGCCGCCGAGCGCGGCGCAGATCTTGCCCGAGAGCTTCACCGAGTCGATCAGGTCCTTGCCCGCCATTTCATAATCGACGCCGAGCGCGTACCAGCGCATCGCCCAATCCGGCTTCCATTGCAGCTTGCAATGGCCGCCGGTGACGGGCAGCGTGACGCGCTGTTTGGTCTCCGGATCGTCGTAGGAGATGGTGCCGGACTTGGCGTCATGGGCCACGATCGGCACATAGAGCACCTGGCCGGTGCGCGGGCAAATCGGCAGGAACGGCGAATAGCTCGCCGCGCGCTCCTCGCGGAGCGAGGGCAGCATGATCTCCATCACCTTGTCGAGCCGCTCCAGCATGCGCATGAGCGCTGCGTCGAACTTGCCGGACCTATAGTAGTCGGTCGAGCTCGCAAACTCGTAGTCGAAGCCGAAGGTGTCGAGGAAAGCGCGCAGCCGCGCATTGTTGTGCGCGCCAAAGCTTGGATGCGTGCCGAACGGATCTGGCACTGACGTGAGCGGCTGGCCGAGATGCTTCTCCAGGAGCTCCTTGTTCGGCACGTTGTCCGGCACCTTGCGCAGGCCGTCCATGTCGTCGGAAAACGCGATCAGCCGCGTCTTGATCTTGTCCTCGGTCAACACGCGGAAGGCGTGGCGCACCATGGTGGTGCGCGCGACCTCGCCGAAGGTACCGATATGCGGCAGGCCGGACGGACCGTAGCCGGTCTCGAACAGCACCTCGTCTTTCGGCTTTTTCTTCAGCCGCGCCACAATCGCTTTCGCCTGCTCGAACGGCCAGGCGTTGGATTGTTCGGCAACCGAGCGCAGATCGCCCGGGCTGGCTGAGAGTTCGATCGTGGACATTTTGAGTACGGTTCTCCGGAAGAGGCAGACGAAATTAGCACAATCGTCATTGCGAGCGAAGCGAAGCAATCCACCTCTCCGCTTGCGGGACCATGGATTGCTTCGTCGCTGCGCTCCTCGCAATGACGACGGAGGCAGCGACCAGTGCCCACTTTCCGAAGTTCGTACACCATTGCAGCAACCACTTATACGAACTTCGGAAAGCCATGGGCACTAGCAAACTTATGATTCTAGTGCCGCTTTTCGATTTGAAGTCCCTGATCCATTTCTCAGCTTGCGGTGCAGGGACTTCAAATCGGCGGCACTAGGTCAGAACGGGCTTATCGAGAAATAGCGCAGCCACAGATCGGTGTAGCGGCCTTTTTCCCAAACCCGGAACAGCGCCCAGTTCAACGCCTGGCGGAGCAGGTCGTTGCCTTTGCGCACGGCAATGCCGATGCCTTCGCCGAAATAGCGGCTCTCGACAAAAGGCCCGCCCGAGAAGGCGCAGCAATCGCCCGAGTCCGTGCCGTTGATCCAGAACGCGAGCGAGATGCCGTCGCCGAAGATGAAATCGACCTCGCCGCGCCGGAGCGCGGATCTCAGCGCATCGTCGTTCGGATAGGAATGCAGCTCGGCGTCGGTGAACATCGCCTTGAGATAGGCTTCATGCGCGGAGCCAGCGATGACGCCGACCTTCTTGCCCTCGAGATATTCGGGTCGGATTTCCGGCATCACCGCGTCCTTGCGCGACACGAAGCGCGCCGGCGCGCGGTAGTAGGGATCGGTGAAATCGACGCGGGTGCGCAGCTGCGGCGTCACCCCCATGGAGGCGATGATGGCATCGCCCCGGTTGCTGGCAAGCGCGTCGAGCAGCGTCTCGAAACGGCGCATCTGGACGGTGCAGGTGACCTTGATCTCCTCGCACAGCGAGCGGGCGAGATCGACGTTGAAGCCGGCCGGATTGCCGTCAGCGCCGGTGAAGTTGAAGGGCGGATAGTCGGTCTCGGTCAGGAAGCGGATCACGGAGATGCGCGACAGGTCCGGCCGCTCCGGGCGCCGCCGCGGGTCCCAGAAGCCCGGCACGGCCTGGGGCGCGGCCTCGACCTTGCCCGGCGTCGGCATCGCCGGGGACGGGGAAGCCTTGGCGGGCGCCGCCGGCGTTGGGCTGGGCGCTGGAGCCTGCGCCAACGCGGCGGAGGAAGTGAGTGCCATCACGCCGGCCATGGCCCAGGCCAAGCGGGCCGGCGGCAGGATTCGGGCAATGGCGAGCAGGGTCTGGGGCAACGTTTCCGGGCCGAAAATGTCTGGGTATGGAGGGCCTTATAGACCATCCCGCGCCGGAAGCGAGCGGCGTTTTGGCGTCAATGAAACAGCTTTTCGATCAAAGATAATGCTTCAGATCGGCCGCCGCTTCCTCGGGCTTCCGGTTCAGATTGAACGGGGAGACGAATTTGCCGTCGCGATCCATCAGATAGATCAGCGCGGTATGGTCCATGGTGTAATCGCCGTCCTTCAAGGGAACCTTCTTGGCATAGACCCGGTATTCGCTGAGCACCTTCTGGACCGCTGCCGCATCACCGGTCAGGCCTTTGAGATGCGGGTCGAAGCTCGACAAATAGTCCTTCATCGCGGCTGCCGTGTCGCGCTCGGGGTCGACCGAGATGAAATAGGCGTTGACCTTGTCGGCGTCGGATCCCATCGCGCGCAGCACTTCGGAGATCTCAAACAGCGAGGTCGGGCAGACGTCCGGGCAATGGGTGAAGCCGAAGAAGATCAGGGTCGGGTGGCCCTGAAGGCTCTTCTCGGTCACAACAGCCCCGGTCTGGTCGGTGAGCTGGAAGGGGCCGCCGATCGCGGCCGGCGCGGTGACGCCGCGCACGCCGCCCATGCCCCACAGCACCACGAGCAGCCCAATCAGCAGGCTCGCCGTGAAGGCGGTCACGATCACCAGCGGGCGAGCGGCGGTCCGGTCCATTGAACAATTCCCTCAGGTCAGAAGCAGCTGGCAAAGCCGGTGGCGATGGTCTCGAAGAACACCGCGGTGCCGTAGTGGAACCACAGCGCGAGCGCCGCCGCGAACAGCAGGCCGCCGAGGCCGGCTCCGCCCCAGACCGCGGCCGACTGCAACGTGCCCCTTGAAGGGGGCGCGGCGATGGCGGCATCGGGGGTGGAAAGCGGCTGGGCCATGCCCTTGACTTAGGGCCTGGCTCAAAAACGAGCAAGCGCCGGAACGGCGCCTGCGATCACGTCATGATGAGGGAATAAGCGGCGCTTCAGTGTGAGATGGCCGCATGCGAGACGGCGGCGTGCGAAGCAGAGGCGCGCGAGACGGCAGCGGCGGGCGGTGGCGCCGGCGTCCTGCTCGTGGACGCCTGGGCATCGAGGTAACAGGGCTTGAACAAGGCCTGCAGCTCCTTTCCGCGCAGGAAGATCATGTGCGGGGTGAGCCCGCCGCGTGCGTTGATCCAGTGCTTCACCGAGGACGGATACATCGAATAGAGCATTTGCGTCGCTTCGGGATTGGTGATCGCGCGGCCATTGGCGCCGAAATCCCAGGCCGCATGGAAACCGAGCGTGGCGTGCGAGGTGACGCAGATGCGGTCACGCGGGATCGCGCCGAGAACGATGGTGCAGGCCGAGGCGCAGAGCCCGTCGATGATGACGGCTTCGCCGGAATTGCGCAGGCCCTGATACTTGTCGACGTAGGTGCCGATCCGACCGCCGCGGTCATCCGCGATCCGGACCACGGCATGGCTGGGCGCCATTCCGATCAGCAAGAGAACAGCCGTCAGCAACCCCGTCGTCAGTTTCATGTCCTGCCCCAAATCCGAATCTGAAGGCTCGTCCGTGATGCAGGGGAGAGCGTGTTTCGAGATCGTGATTTTGTCTAGGCGGAGGGGACGCTTCAAAAGAAATTCAAATTAGGTGTTGCAGGCGCGCTGCACTTTGGACCGCGGTTTGGGCCGCCGCGGTCCCAATCCGGAACAGGTTAATTTTTGCTTGCCGTAGTTTCCCGGGACCGAAAAGAAAAAGCTCCCGGGAAACCGCGGGGCTTCCCGACTCAACCAGGGGTGGCTCAATCAGAAGGCGCAAAACGGCCTCAGTGATCATGCTCGTGGATGATTACCCTGTTGTGGGGCTCCTCGCGTTCCTTCCTGACGATCGTGTGCGCTCGCGCGGCTCGCGATCCTGTTCCTGGAACATAATTCGGACAAAGACTGGAACCGTTTGTAGAATAGGCTTTGCCGCCCGTCGGATGAAATCCCATGCCAAGGAAATTGCGAACTGCCGCCATGGCGGCGATGCTGTGCTGGGCAAGCCCTGCGCTGACCGACAGCATCAGCGTCGGTGGCGTGGCGCGCACCTTCACCGCGCGGCTTCCGGCCAACAAGCCCGCGCCGCTCGTCATCGTGCTGCACGGCAACGCTCAGACCGGCGGGGACGTGGCGACGCGCACTTCGTGGCCACAGGTTGCCAGCCGCGAGAAATTCGGCGTGGTCTTTCCCGACGGGCTCAACCGCGCCTGGGCGGATTTGCGTCCCTACGACACCCGCTCGCTGCGCACGCCGCCGGAAGGCACCGACGACGTCGCCTTCATCGTCAAGCTGGTCGAGAAATATGTCGGCGACGGCACCGCCGATCCCAAACGCGTCTATGTCACCGGTCTTTCCAATGGCGGCGCCATGACCATGACGATGGCCTGCAAGCGTGCCGACCTGTTCGCGGGCGCCGCCAGCGTCATCTTCAACCTTACCGACGAATTCGCCGCAGCCTGCCAGCCATCGCGCCCCGTGCCGATGCTGATGATGAATGGGACCGCCGATCCCCTGATCCCCTATGACGGCGGCCGCGGCACCAGCCGCTTTGCGAGCGACGGCTATTGGTCGACGGAGAAGACGCTCAACTTCTGGCGGCACATCGATGGCTGCGAGGAGCAGGACGCGGCCTCGACCGATCTCGATGATCGCGACGCGGACGATCAATCGACGGTGACGAAGATTTCCTCGAAATGTCCTGGCGGCACCGACGTCGTGCTCTACCGCGTCAATGGTGGCGGCCATCGCATGCCCGGCAACTTCCCGGACACGCGCTTTCCGCGCATGGTGAACTACATGTTGGGGCCGCAGAACCACGACATCGACGGCGCCGAAGTGATCTGGGCGTTTTTCAAGCAATTTCAGTGAGGCTGGCGCTGAGCGGCCCAACGGGCTAGGAAAGACCGCCATCTTCCAGTCGGAGAACCCAATGAGCATTCAGCGTTTTGAAACCGGGCCGCGCATGAGCCAGGTCGTCGTCCATGGCAACACCGTCTATCTCGCCGGTGTCGTCGCCAACAAGACCAAGGGCGAAAACGTCACCAAGCAGACCGAGGAAATCCTGTCGATCATCGACGGCCATCTGGCGAAGGCTGGCACCGACAAGTCGAAACTGTTGTCGGCCAACATCTACATCACCGATATGAAGAATTTCGCCGACATGAACGCGGTGTGGGACAAGTGGGTCTCGCCGGGCAACACGCCGGCCCGCGCCACCGTTCAGGCCGGGCTCGCCGCTCCCCAATATTTCGTCGAGATCATGGTGGTCGCGGCGAAGTAAACCGCTTTTTTCGTCATCGCGAGCGCAAGCGAAGCAATCCATTTCTCCACGGAGAAAATGTGGATTGCTTCCGCCTACACGCAAAAGCGCTTCGGCGGACTCCTACCCGGCGAAGCTCGCGCAGCGACCGTAGACGGGTCGTCGCGTTGCTCCTCGCAATGACGAGGAGCAGTAGACCGATTGCTCACGCCGCGCGCGCGGCGCTCTTCTCCGCTTCGATCTTGCGCGAGAACAGCCAGCGGAAATAGGTCAGCGGCGCGTCGGCACCGATCGCCAGCAACTGATAGTTCGGATCGGCGTCGAACACCTTCTGCTGCGCCTCGATGATGTCCTTGTCCTCGTTGAAGCCCTCTTCCAGCGAGTGACGCAGCGACAGCGCGATGTTCGGATTGTCGATATCGAAATCGTGCAGGTAGTTCCAGAAGAAGTGCGTGCTCGAGCGCGTCTCCGGCGTCATGAACTGCGCATTGCGATAGGATCGCGTGCCCGGCACATCGACGCCCTTCTCCACGCCCTGGCCTGCCGGCGCAAACGTGGTGTCGAGCGTGAAGATGCCGGGAACGATCATGCGGCCGATATTGCGGCGGTCGATCTTGTCGGTTTTGTTGGGAATGACCTTCTTGTGGTAGGGCGGTGGCTCCGCGCCCATGTGCCAGCGCTCGACACGAAAGCCGTCGTCGAGTTTCTCGATCGCGACCGGCTTGGTCTTGTAAGCGTATTCCTCCGAGCCGCCGAGCGTGTTGGTGTGCACGAAGGCGAGATGGGCGAAGTCGGAGAGATTGTCGACGATCAGGAGCCAGTTGGCCTTGTAGTGCATGTAGCCGGGCAAGCCGCGCCATTTGGGATCTTCGAGCGGCGGATAATCGAGGATCAGCTTGGGATCGGCCTTCTCGGGATCGCCGGTCCAGATGAAGACGAGATTGTAGCGCTCGACGACGGGATAGCTGCGCACGCCGAGCTTGGCCGGGATGACGTCCTGGCCGGGGATCTGGATGCATTTGCCGTCGGCGGAGAACTTCATGCCGTGATACATGCAGCGGATGTCGTCGCCCTCGATGCGGCCCATCGACAGCGGCGCCGCGCGATGACAGCAGCGGTCGTCCATCGCCACGATCTTTCCGCTCGCGCCGCGATAGAGCACGATCGGCTTCTCCAGGATCGTGCGCGCCAGCTTCTTGCCGTCGATCAGTTCGTGATTCCAGGCCGCGACGTACCAGGAATTGTAGAGAAAGATTCCGTCGTCGTTCATGTCACCCTCCCGGTTTGGACTTGTTCTAAGTTCTAGGTCATCGGCATTTCCCGGAGAACGGAAATTGTCTGGACACACTGTCCAGACGGATGGACAATCGCCCGATGGATTGGCGCGACTGGGAGCTGTTTTGCGAGGTGGTCGAGCACGGCGGCTTCAGTGCGGCCGCGCGGGTGCTTGGCCATCCCAAATCAAGCCTGAGTGCTGCAGTGCAGCGGCTGGAAGGCCAGCTCGGCTTGCGGCTGATCGAGCGCACCACGCGGCATCTGCGCCTGACCGACGCCGGCGAGAAGATCTACCGGCGGGTCCAGCCGCTGTTCATCGCGCTGCATGAGACCAAGACCGAGGCGCTCGCCATGAGCAGCGCCGTCGCCGGCACGCTCCGCATCAAGTCGCCCTACGAATTCGGCGCGCATCACGCAGGTCCTGTCGCCTGCGACTTGATGGCGCGCTATCCCGATCTCACCATCCGCATCGATGTCGAGCACGAGATCGTCAATCCCATCGCGGAGAACTACGACATCGTATTCGCGATGCTGGAAGCGCCGCTGCCGTCGGCCGGGATCGTGATCCGCCGGGTGTTTTCGCTGGAGCGCGGCCTGTTCGCCGCGCCCGCGCTGCTGGAACGTTATGGCGAGCCGCACTCGCTCGAGGAACTCGCGAAATTACCGCTGCTCGCCGGACCCAACGACGCGGCGTGGGCGATCACCCCGCCCGGCGGCAAGGCCGAAAACCTCTCCGTAGAGAAAGCGAGGCTCGTCAGCTCGAATGCCCATATCCGGCTCCAGGCCGCGCTGGCCGGCCATGGCGTGTTGCGGGTCACGGCCAGCTTCACCCGCGCAGCGGTGGAGGCAGGTTCGCTCATACGCCTGCTGCCCGATCACCTCTGCGAGCCGCTATCCGTGCATGCCCTGCTGCCCACCCGCCAATTCGTGCCGGCCAGGGTGCGCTGCTTCCTGGATGCGCTGGAAATCCACGCCCATGGCAGCGCGGCACAGGATACCGAGCCCCTGCCCGGTTAACCGATTTCGGTCGATTTTTTCGGGAACCTCGACGCCGTTGCCGCATCCAATCCTTGGATCTGGTAAAACGAGGCTGCCATGCAAAGCGCCACCGCACCGAAGGCCGCGTCCGCCGCTGCCGCAGATATCGAGTTGGTCCGCCGCGCCCTGAGCCGCGACGAAGCGGCGGTGCTCGCCATCATCAAGGCCAATAACCGCAGGCTCTACCGGCTCGCCCGCGGCATCCTGCGCAATGACGACGAAGCCGAGGACGTGGTCCAGGAGACCTATGTCCGGGCGCTCACCCATCTCGCCGAGTTTCGCGGCGAGTCCAGCCTGTCGACCTGGCTGTCGCGAATCGCGATGAATGAGGCCCTTGGACGGCTGCGCCGCCAGCGCCCCGGCGTCGAGCTGTCTTCGCTTCCATCGGGTACCCTGGAAGCCCAGATCATCCAGTTTCCTCTCCTGTCGGCCACTGACGATCCGGAAAGAACTATGGCCCAGCGCGAAATCCAGCATGTCGTCGAAGGCGCGATCGATGAGCTGCCCGAGCCGTTCCGCATGGTCTTCATCACCCGCGTGGTCGAAGGCATGAATGTGGAGGAGACCGCCGATATTCTCGGCCTGAAGCCGGAGACCGTGAAAACGCGGCTGCATCGCGCCCGCACCATGCTGCGCGACAATGTCGAGAGGAAGATCGGGCCCGTGGTGATGGAAGCGTTTCCGTTCGCCGGCCGCCGCTGCGACCGCCTGACCGAGGCTGTGCTGAAACGCCTCGGATACATCTAAAAAAAATCGGGAACCTCGCGCGGCCTGCTTCATCTAACTCCTGTGCAACAAGGTGCGCCGCCATGGCGCCACAGGAGGATCAAATATGTTCGTTCGTTTGGGAGCGGCGATCGCCGCAATGGCGCTTTTGAGCGGCCCGGCCCTGGCCGAGGGTGCAAAACTTACCGATCCGCAGATCGCTCACATCGCCTACACCGCGGGCGTGATCGACGTCGCGGCCGCCAAGCAGGCGTTGGCCAAGGCCAGCAACAAGGACGTCAAGGCGTTCGCGGAAAACATGGTGCGCGACCATGAGGCCGTGAACAAGCAGGCGCTCGACCTCGTCAAGAAATTGAAGGTCACGCCGGAGGATAACGACACCTCCAAGGCGCTGACGAAAGCAGCCGCCGCCAAGCACGCCGAGCTCGACAAGCTGAGCGGCGCAGCCTTCGACAAGGCCTATGTCGCCAACGAGGTCGCCTACCACAAGACGGTCGACACGGCGCTGGAAACCCAGCTCATCCCCTCGGCCAGCAATGCCGAGCTGAAGAGCCTGTTGCAGACCGGCCTGAAGATCTTCCAGGGCCATGAGCAGCATGCCGAACATGTTGCATCCGAGTTGAAGTGAGGGAGCCCAGCATGCGACGCGGACGTTTCCATCTCATGACCGCCCTCGTGTTCGCTGCGATGGCCGTCCCGTCGCATGCGGCGACCATCCAGATCGTCATGCAAAACCTGGAGATCTCGCCGGCCGAGGTTTCGGCCAAGGTCGGCGACACTATCGAATGGGTCAACAAGGATGTTTTCGCGCACACCGCGACCGCCAGGAATGGCGACTTCGACGTCACGTTGCAGCCGAAAAAGAACGGTTCGTTCGTGCTGAAGAAGGCGGGCAATGTCGATTACTATTGCCGCTTCCACCCCAACATGAAGGCGACACTCAAGATCGCGCCGTAGCGAACCGCTTGACTTCCGAGGTAATCGATTTGGCTGGGCCTCGCTCCGATAGTTGAGCCGCCGATGAACAACGGCTCAACGAGAGGAGAGATGACATGACCGACCTCACCACGATTGCCCGCCGCTATATCGAGCTCTGGAACGAGCGCACGGCGAGCCGCCGCCGCGAGATGCTCGCTTCCGACTGGACGGCGGATGCGAGATATGTCGATCCCGTCATGAGCGGCGACGGCCATGACGGTGTGGACGCGCTGATCGCGGGGGTGCAGCAGCGGTTTCCGGAATTCAGGTTCAAGCTGATCGGCGAGCCGAACGGCTATGGCGACCAGTTGCGTTTCTGCTGGGGGCTCGGCCCCGACGGCGTCGACAGTCCGATCAAGGGCACCGACTTCGCCGTGCTCAAGGAAGGCCGCATTCGCAGCATCACCGGCTTCCTCGATCAGGTGCCCGCGAGC
>Ga0310811_10008065_pt1 | contig 13534 bp, 9 predicted proteins | sample YCmetagenome_FD_207642 | JGI IMG/M metagenome (GOLD analysis project Ga0310811, IMG submission 207642) | Soil microbial communities from experimental microcosm in Duke University, North Carolina, United States - YC | ecosystem: Engineered > Artificial ecosystem > Soil microcosm > Unclassified ... | reverse complement strand
CGCATCAGCACGTTGCCGAGCAGCGACGTCGTCTTCAAATCGCAGCGCAGCCACCGGTTGTCCTGCGCGGTGACGACGGGGACACCGCGCTCGACCTGCTCGGATGTGGGCAGCACGAGCGGATTGCTCATCATGAACACGGTCGGCGCGACGCCTTGCGGGAACGCGTGGTCGCGCTTCGCGACGCCGCGGGTGACTTGCAGATAGACGGCCTGATCGTCGAACCGCTGGCGCGCGACGAGATCGGCGATCAGCGCTTCCCAGCGGTCCGCATGCGGATTGGCGAGCCGGATGCCGTCGAGGCTGTACTGCAACCGCTTCAAATGGTGCGGCATCCGGAACGGCTGGCGCGCATAGACGGGGATGACCTCGTACACGCCGTCGCCGTAGATGAACCCGCGGTCGAGCACGGAGATCTTCGCATCGGCGAGCGGCAGGAACTCGCCGTTCAGGTAGACGATCTGGGGGTCGGGCATGGGTCGCGACAGGGACTGGAGTCTGGGGGCTAGCGGGCAAACCACAACTTCACCGTATCCACCGCCCGGCCGAACAAGTTCGCGAGCGGCACTTCCTCGAGCGCGATCAGCGGAAACTGCGCCACGGGCTTGCCTTCGAGCGCGACCTTCACGGTGCCGACGGCCTGGCCGTTCAGCACGGGTGCGACGAGCGGGTCCTTCGATTCGAGCGTGAGCGCCAGCTTGTCGGCTTTGCCCTTCGGCAGCGTCAGATAGCGATCGGCGACGAAGCCTGCGGTGACGTCGTGCTTCGCGCCCTTCCACACGCGCAGCGTCGTCACCGGCTTGCCGGATTGGTAGAGCGACACCGTGTCGAACGCCTGGAAGCCCCAGTTCAAGAGCTTCTGGCTCTCGGCGGCGCGCGCCGAATCGGAGCCCGCGCCGAGCACGACCGAAACCAACCGGCGATCGCCGCGCTTCGCCGATGCGACGAGGCACCAGCCGGCGGCGTCCGTGTGGCCCGTCTTCACGCCGTCGACGTACGGGTCGGTCCACAGCAGCCGGTTGCGATTCGACTGCGTGATGTTGTTGTAGCGGAATTCCTTCTGCGAGTAGAGCGGGTAGTACTCGGGAAAGTCGCGGATCAGCGCCGCGGTGAGCCGCGCCATGTCGGCAGCCGTCGAATAGTGCTGCGGATCGGCGAGGCCGGTCGCATTGGTGAAGTGCGTCCCCGCCATGCCAAGGCGCGCCGCCTCCTGGTTCATGCGCTCGACGAATGCTTCCTCGCTGCCGGCGACGAGCTCGGCGACGGCGATCGACGCGTCGTTGCCCGACTGGATGATCACGCCGTGCAGCAACTCGTCGACGCTCACGGCCTTGCGCGGCTCGATGAACATCCGCGAGCCCTCGGCCTTCCACGCGCGCAGCGATGCGTTCACCATCTGCGACGCGACGATGGTCTTCGCGCGCAGCGCACCGAACGCGAGATAGGCCGTCATCAGTTTCGTGAGCGACGCCGGATCGCGGCGCTCGTCGGCATTCGAGCCGCCGAGCGTCTGCCCCGACAGCGTGTCGACGAGCACCCACGCGGCGGCCGCGACGGTTGGCGCAACCGGGCTTCCGGCGGCCTGCAGCACGACGGGCGGACTCGCGGCCGCGGCGGGCCCCGCCGGTTGTGCCGACGCGGGCGCGTTCGCGGCGGCAAGCAGCGGACTCTGCGAAACAGCGGGAAGCGAGGCGGTAGCGGCTGCGGCGAACAGCGCGCACGAAAGCGTGAGCGGACGCATGACCAGCGGCGAAAGCGCGTCATTATACTGATTGCATGCGATTCGCGTACCCGCGCGCGCTGCGCGTGCTCTTCGTTGCGCTCGTCGTCGCGCAATGGCCTCTCGTACAGGCGCACGAACCCGATGCCGAGGAGATCGCGCTCGGCTCGCTCGTCGACGCCGAGCTCGCATTCGCGAACATGGGCTGGCAGCGTGGCGTGCGCGCGGCGTTCCTCGCTCATTTCGCACCCGACGGCGTCGTCTTCGAGCCCGCGCCGACACGCTTGCGCGAGGAGTGGAGCGCGCGACCTGGGCCCGCCGACCCGCTCGCGCTGCGCCTCGAATGGAAGCCCGCGCAGGCCGGCGTTTCGCGCAGCCACGACCTCGGCTACACGACGGGGCCCTTCACCGCGTGGGACGCGGCGCACCCGGAGCGCAAGCGCCAGGGCGTGTTCTTCTCGGTATGGCAGCGCAACGCGGCGGGACGCTGGGAAGTCGTGCTCGACGCCGGCATCGGCACGCCGGGGATCGTGGATTTCGCGGAGCTCGGCGCAGCGCCACGTCCGCGGTTTCGCGGGCGCGCTCGCAACAGCGTCGAGCGAGCGCGCGTTCTCGCGCTGGAAACGGCAGCCGGCGCCACGGGCCTGACGCCGACGCGCTATGCGCGATTGCTCGCCGACGATGCGCGGCTGCACCGCGACGGCGTAGCGCCGCTTGCGTCACGACCGCGCGTGGCGCCCGAAGTGGCCGCGCAAATGGCGCGCGTCGTCTGGACGCCGCTGGACGCGCGCGTATCCGCGGCCGGCGACCTCGCCTACACCTACGGCCGCTACCGGCAAACCGACCGCGCGCAGTCGCTGCACGACGGCTATTACGTGCATTTGTGGCTGCGCGATGCGAGCGGACGATGGCGGCTCGCGTACGACATCGCGCTGCCTGCGACGCACACCGCCAGCCCGGCCCCCTCCTGAGCCGGCGACTGCTTGGGCCGGCGCCGTGGAATAGCGCGCGAAGCGGCGTTGTTTGCCGGCCATGGATTCGCAAAAAGGGTCGATCATGGCGCGCGCGCTCCTCTCGCTCGCCGCTCTCGGGCTGGTGTATTTCGCCGCACCCGCGCAAGCGGCATTCCACACGTTTCGCATCGACCAGGTGTACTCGAATGCGAGCGGCACCGTCCAATACATCGTGATGCGCGAGGCGACCGGGTCGAACGGCGAGAGCTTCTGGGCCGGCAACCGGCTGGAAACAACCGCTGCCGACGGCACGAAACAGCAGTTCACGTTCCAGTCGAACCTGCCGTCGAGCTCGACGGCGAGCCGCAGCGTGCTGATCGGCACGGCGAGCTTCGCGGCGCTCAACGTGGTCACGCCCGACTACACGGTCCCGGACCGTTTCATACCGATCGGCGGCGGCGGCAAGCTCGATTACGCGAGCGGCACCGACGAGATCGCGCTGCCGGCCCTGCCCACCGACGGCGCCACGGCGATCGACCGCTTCGGCAATCACGTCGCGGCAACGCCGAAGAACTTCGCCGGCGCATCGGCCACGCTCACGGCTTCCGCGCCTGCGACGCCCGACCTCAATCAGCACGGGCTTACGGGGTCGTGGTTCGAGCCGGCGACGAGCGGGCAAGGCATCGAGGTGGAATTCTTTCCCAACCTCGTCGCTCCCGGCACTGCGTTCGTGCAGGGCGCGTGGTTCACGTTCGACGTCGCACCCGCGGGTGGCGCGAACCGGCAGCGTTGGTACACGTTCAGCGGCAACGGCATCAGCGGGCAGGCGAGCGTGCCGTTCACGATCTTTCAGAACGTCGGCGGCAACTTCAACGCGGCACCCACGACGAGCGCGAGCGCGGTCGGCACGGGCACGCTGTCGTTTACCGACTGCAGCCACGGCACGCTCACGTACGCGTTCACCGACGGCACCGGGCGCAACGGCTCGCTCGCGTTGACGCGCCTGCTGCCGAACATCACGTGCGCCGTCGGCAGCGCACCGGCCGCGAACGCCGACTTCGCGCTGTCGGGTAACTGGTTCGATGCGGCGACATCGGGCCAGGGCTTCGTGATCGAGGTGAATCCGGCGTCTCCGTTCTTCTTCCTCACGTGGTACACGTACGCGCCGGCCGGCCAGGGCGCGGGCGCCGCGGGCCAGCGCTGGTACACCGGGCAGTCGGCGTACGCGCCGGGCGCACGCATGATCGCGACGACGCTGTTCGAGACGACCGGCGGCGTGTTCGACCAGGTTACGAATCCGGCCCCAGCCACCGCGCCGGTCGGCACCGCGACGGTGACGTTCGGCAGCTGCGCGAGCGCGCAGGTGCAATTCAACTTCACCGGCGGCAGCAGCGCCGGCAAGTCGGGGACGATCAATGTCGCGCGCATCGGCCCGGTGCCGCCGGGATGCGCGAGCGCGGATGCGCAGGCCATGCCGCCGATGATGGGTTACCCGCCCGGCGGCTACGGGCCGCCGTGACCGGGTCCGCTACGTTCCGATGAAGCGGAAATCGACGTCGGGCTTGCGGGCCTTCACCAGGTCGGCGAGTGCACGCCCCGAGCCGCACGCCATGGTCCAGCCGAGCGTCCCGTGTCCGGTGTTGAGGAACAGATTGCGGTAGCGCGTGCGACCGATCAGCGGCGCGTTCGACGGCGTCGCAGGCCGCAATCCCGTCCAGTAGCGAACGCTCGCCCGATCACCGGCGTCGGGGAACAGCTCGAACGTGCGCGCGGTGAGCGCCTCGCAGCGCGTCTTGCTGAGCGTCGTGTTCCAGCCGTTCAGCTCGGCAGTCCCGGCGACGCGCACGCGCTGCCCGAGGCGCGTGAACACGATCTTCCACGCGAAGTCGGTGAGCGAAACCGTGGGCGCACCGCGATGCTCGCCGATGTCGATCGTGGCTGAATAGCCCTTCGCCGGATAGACGTTGCAGGGCACGTGGATCGGCGCGAGCAGGAACGGGCTGTAGCTGCCGAAGGCCATCACGTACGCGTCGGCCGAAAGTGACTCGAAGCGCTCGCCGTCGCGCACGACGCGGATGCTGGCGATTCCGTCGCCGTCGGCCACGAGTGCCTGCACCTCGGTGTTCCACGCGAACTGCACGCCCTGGACGGCGGCCATGCGCGCGAGCTCCATCGTGAACCGCTGCGCGTCGCCCGATTCGTCGCTCGCCGTGTAGATGCCACCGGCCACGTGGTCGCGGCATTGCGCGAGCGCAGGCTCGATCGCGACGCATTGGTCGGGCGTCTTGACGTCGCGGTCGCAGCCGTATTCGCGCATGAGGTCGACCGCCTCGACGCCACGCTCGAACTCGTCGGGCTCGGTGTAGAACTGCAGGATCCCGCGCTCGAGCTGGTCGTACTGGATGCCCGTGTCCGCGCGCAGCGTGCGCAGGCAATCGCGTGAATACAGCGCGAGGTTGAGGCATTGGATCGTGTTGTCGCGCGTGCGCGACGGCAGGCACTCGATCAGGAACTGCAGTCCCCAGCGCCACTGGCGCCAGTCGAGCCGCGGACGGAACAGCAGCGGCGCGTCGTCGCGCGCAAGCCACTTGAGGATCTTCATCGGCGCGTCCGGATTCGCCCATGGCTCGGCGTACGAAACGGAAATCTGCCCGCCATTCGCGAACGACGTTTCGAGCGCAGCACCCGGCTGACGGTCGACCAGCGTGACCTCGTGCCCGTCGTGCGCGAGGTACCACGCGGACGTTACGCCGACGACGCCGCCGCCGAGGACGAGGATCCGCACAGTGGGTCAGATACCGATTGCCGGCGCTATCGTTCGGCTGGACTTCACTCGTTGCCGGAAATCGACGTCCGACGCCGCTTTTGCATCCCGCAATGCCGGAATCGGTGCGTGACCGGATTTGCCAGGTGGTCGGTGTCCGACCCCGATCATGTGTCCGCTTCGGCCGCGTCGTATACGATTGGCACGCAACTGCAGAACAGGTTCCGATCGCCGTACACGTTGTCGACGCGCGCCACCGGCGACCAATACTTGTCGTCCGCGAGCGATGCGACCGGCCACGCCGCCTGCTCGCGACCATACGCATGGGGCCACGCGTCGCCACCGACCGCAGCCGAAGTATGCGGCGCGTGCTTCAGCGGATTGTCGCCGCGATCCAGCACGCCGCGCTCGATCGCGCGCACCTCGTCGCGGATCGCGATCATCGCCTCGCAGAACCGATCGAGTTCGTCCTTCGCCTCGCTTTCGGTCGGCTCGACCATCAGCGTGCCGGCGACCGGGAAGCTCATCGTCGGCGCATGGAATCCGTAATCGATCAGCCGCTTCGCGACATCCTCGACTTCGACACCGGCGAGCGCCTTGAGCGGGCGCAGGTCGAGGATGCATTCGTGCGCGACCAGACCATCCGGGCCGCTGTAGAGCACCGGGTAATGCGGCGCGAGGCGCTTGGCGACATAGTTGGCGGCGAGGATCGCGCTCTCGGTGGCCGCGCGTAACCCGGAGGCCCCCATCATCGTGATGTACATCCACGAGATCGGCAGGATCGACGCGGAGCCATAGGGCGCGGCGGAGACGGGGTTATTGGGTTTTGCCAGCCCCTCGTCGCCAGTGCCTCGTCCCGGTGTTTGCAGATGCCGGTGCCCCGGCAAGAACGGTGCGAGATGCGCCCGGCACGCAACGGGCCCGACGCCCGGGCCGCCGCCGCCATGCGGGATGCAGAACGTCTTGTGCAGGTTGAGATGCGATACGTCCGCGCCGAAGCGGCCCGGCGCGGCCAGCCCGACGAGCGCGTTGAGGTTCGCGCCATCGACGTACACCTGCCCGCCGTGCGCGTGCACGATGTCGCAGACATGCACGATGCCCGGCTCGAACACGCCGTGCGTCGACGGATACGTCACCATGATCGCCGCGAGGCGCTGCGCATGCTGCGCGGCTTTCGCCTCGAGGTCGGCCAGGTCGACGTTGCCGTCGCGATCGCATGCGACGACGACGACCTTCATTCCCGCCATCTGCGCGGATGCCGGGTTCGTCCCGTGCGCCGATGCGGGGATCAGGCACACGTCGCGATGCGACTCGCCGCGGCTCGCGTGGTACGCGCGGATCATCAGCAGCCCCGCGTACTCGCCCTGCGAGCCGGCGTTCGGCTGCAGCGAGACGGCGTCGTAGCCGGTCACCGCGCAGAGCATCCGCTCCAGATCGGCGACGAGCTCGACGTAACCCTGTGCCTGGTCCGCCGGTGCGAACGGATGGAGCGCCCCGAACTCGGGCCACGTGACGGGCAGCATCTCGGAGGTGGCGTTGAGCTTCATCGTGCACGAGCCGAGCGGGATCATCGCGCGGTCGAGCGCGAGATCCTTGTCGGCAAGGCGGCGCAGGTAGCGCAGCATCTGCGTCTCCGAGCGATGCGCCCGGAACACCGGATGCGTGAGGAACGGCGAACGCCGCGCGAGCGCCTCTCCATACGCGTCGTCCGCCTCGGCGTCGATCGTGTCGACGTCGAACGCCACGTCGCCGCCAGCGAACACGCGCCACAACCGCGCGACGTCGTCGCGCGTCGTCGTCTCGTCGACCGAAATGCCGAGCGAGTGTGCGTCGCGAAGCCGCAGGTTGCAGTTCGCGGCGACGGCGCGGCCGGCGATCGCGCTCGTGGCGTCTCCGGTCGCGATCGTCAGCGTATCGAAGAACCCACCGCCCGCGACGTCGAAGCCGAGACGCACGAGGCCCGCTTTCAGGATCGCGGCGAGCCGGTGCACGCGCCGCGCGATCGTCGTCAGTCCTTCCGCGCCGTGGTACACCGCGTACATCGCGGCGATGACCGCCAGCAGCACCTGCGCCGTGCAGATGTTCGACGTCGCCTTCTCGCGCCTGATGTGCTGCTCGCGCGTCTGCAGCGCGAGCCGGTACGCGGGCTTGCCCGCCGCGTCGACGGTGACTCCGACAAGGCGACCGGGGAGCTGCCGCTTGAACGCATCGCGCGTCGCCATGAACGCTGCATGCGGCCCGCCGTACCCCATCGGCACGCCGAAGCGCTGCGACGAGCCGACGACGACGTCGGCGCCCCACTCACCCGGCGGCGCGAGCAACGTGAGCGCGAGCAGGTCGGTCGCGACGACGACGAGCCCGCCGCGCGCGTGCACGGCATCGACGAGCGCGCGAAAGTCGCGCACGTCCCCATCGGCGCCGGGATATTGCAGCAGCACTGCGAACGCATCGTGCTCCGCCATGGCATCGGCAGCGCCGACGGCGACGTCGATGCGAAGCGGCGCCGCGCGGGTGCGCACGACGTCGAGCGTCTGCTCGAACACGTCGTCCGCCACGTAGAAGCGCCGGCTCTTCGACGTTCCGACGCGCTGGCACAGCGTCATCGCCTCGGCCGCCGCGGTCGCCTCGTCGAGCATCGACGCGTTGGCGATTTCCATCGCGGTGAGATCGGTCACCATCGTCTGGAAATCGAGCAGCGCCTCGAGACGTCCTTGCGAGATCTCGGGCTGGTAGGGCGTGTACGCGGTGTACCACGCCGGATTCTCGAAGACGTTGCGCTGAATGACGGCCGGCATCGACGTCCCGTAATAGCCCTGCCCGATGAACGATTTCAGGACGCGGTTCTTCGCCGCGACGTCACGCAGCCGCGCGAGCGCGTCGGCCTCGCCAAGCGGCTCGCCGAGCGGCAGCGGGGCGGTGTCGCGGATCGCGGCCGGCACGATCGCGTTCAACAGCGCCGCGCGCGACGCGAAGCCGACCTCGCGCAACATCGCGTCCTGGGCGGACGGCGACGTGCCGATGTGGCGCGCGACGAACGCGTCGTGCTGCTCGAGCGCCGCGAGGTTCGACGACCCCTCACCCGGATGAGACGCGCCCGCTCCGGCCGGCTCCCTCGCCCCGCGTGCGGGGAGAGGGTCGGCGTGAGGGGCGCTGCGCCCGCCTTTCATGCTTCGCTGATCAGCTTCTTGTACGCGTCGGCGTCCATGAACGCGGCCAGCGCCGACGGGTCGCTTGGCCGCACCCGGAAAAGCCACGCGGCGTACGCGTCCTCGTTCACCGTCTCCGGCGAGCCGGCGAGCGCGTCGTTGCTCGCGACCACTTCGCCGGCAATCGGTGCGTACACGTCGCTCGCAGCCTTCACCGATTCCACGACGGCGCACGCTTCGCCGGCCGCGACGCTGCGCCCCGGCTTGGGCAGGTCAACGTATACGAGATCGCCCAGCGCCGCCTGCGCGTGGTCGGTGATCCCGATCGTGACGCTGCCGTCGCCTTCGACGCGCATCCACTCGTGCGATTCGGCGTATTTGAGGCCTTCCGGTACGTTCATCGAAGCTCCTGGCTGGTTGAGTTTCGCGGGCGCCGACTGGCGCCTGTTCACAGGCCCGGCACGCGCACCTTGCCATTGCGCACGAACGGCGGCTTGACCACGCGCGCCGCGAGGCGCCGGTCGCGAACCTGCACGTGCACGACGTCACCCGCCGTGACGCCGCCCGGCACGCGCGCGAGCGCGATCGACGCCTTCATCGTCGGTGAAAACGTTCCGCTGGTGATCTCTCCGTCGCCATGCGCGGTGTGCACGGACTGGTGCGCACGCAGTACGCCGCCCGTCTCCTTCAGCACGAGGCCCACGAGCTGGCGCGCGGGCGGGTGCGCGGCGAGCGCCCGCTTGCCGACGAAATCGCGGGGGCTCGCGAGGTCGACGGTCCACGCCAGGCCCGACTCGAGCGGTGACACCGCCTCGTCCATGTCCTGGCCGTAGAGGTTCATGCCCGCCTCCAGCCGGAGCGTGTCGCGCGCACCCAGACCGCACGGCGCAACGCCGGCGTCGCGCAGCGCCTGCCACAAACGCTCGACGTGCGCCCCCGGCACGATCAGCTCGAAGCCATCCTCGCCGGTATAGCCGGTGCGCGCGATGAACAGCTCGCCGAACGGCGTCGCGACCGCGACCGCGTTGAACGGCGCGAGCGCCGCTGTTGCCGCTTCGCTGCCTGGCACGGCCTGCCACACGCGCTCGCGCGCCCGCGGGCCCTGCACGGCAATCATCGCGAGATCGGGACGCGGTGCGATGCGAAGGCCCGGCATGCCGCGCGCAGCGAGCGCACGCAGCCAAGCGATGTCCTTGTCGGCGGTCGCGGCGTTCACGACGAGCCGGAACCAGTCCTCGCGCAAGAAGTAGACGATCAGGTCGTCGAGCACGCCCCCGTCGTCGCGCAGCAGGCACGAATAGAGCGCCTTTCCCGGCGCCTTCAGCTTGTCCACGTTGTTCGCGAGCGCGCCACGCAGGAAGTCGCGCGGCGAGTTGGCCGGGTCGCCGTGCAGGTCGACGACGCGCATGTGGGAGACGTCGAACATGCCGGCGTCGCGGCGCACCGCATGGTGCTCGTCGATCTGCGAGCCGTAATGCAGCGGCATGTCGAAGCCGCCGAAGTCGACCATCCGCGCACCGCTCGCGCGGTGGACGGCATTGAGGGGCGTGGTGTTCGGCATGGGCGCTCCGGAAAGCTCGAAACGACGACGGGGCGACGCGAATCGCTTCGCGCCGCCCCGTCTGTCCTTTTACCTGAGAGATTGCGGCGGCTACGCATCACGCGTCGCCGCCGGTGCCCCTTCGGTGGGCCGCATCACGTCGCGGCCGCTCTCCAGATCCTGCCTGCCTCGCGTGCAGCCCTTTTGCCTGAGCGGTTGTGGGGATTACGCCTTCGGCGGCGCCATCGCGGCGCTCTCTCCCGCACGCGGCTTGCAGCGTATCACAGCTCGCCCGAGACCAGGACGAGCGCCCGCGCGCTACTGCTACTTCTTGAGCGCGAGGATAAGGTCGACCATCTTCTTGGCGTCCGCCTCGCTCACCTGCGTGTTCGGGGGCATCGGCACCGGCCCCCACACGCCGGAACCGCCCTTCTTCACCTTGTCGGTAAGCTTCGCGGCCGCAGAGGCGTCACCCTTGTACTTCGCCGCGACGTCCTTGTACGAGGGACCGATCACCTTCTTGTCCTCGGAATGGCAGGCGTTGCAGCCGTTCTTCTTCATCATGTCTTCGAGCTCGTCCGCTACGGCGACTGAGGCGATGGCGAGCGTACTGGCGGCAAGCAGTGCGGCGGCGAATTTCATCGTGGCTCCCGGGATTGAGATTGACGGGCCGGATCGTACCGGAACGTGACGGACGCGAAAAATAACACGGATCAAGCTGCGGCCAGCGCGGCCTCGATGGCTTCGAGCGTGCTCATCGGGGGCAGGCATTGCAGGCCGCGGCAAACCCACGCGACCGCGCCGCTCGCTGGCCGCGCCCCCTTGCGCAGCGCCTCCGGCGCGTCGGCCCCGGCAATGTCGACGAACGACACGTCGGGCCGGTACGTGCGCTCGAGCGCGACTTGCCAGGCGTGCGCGTGCGCGGCGTCGCCATCGAGCAGCACGACAGTCGGGGGCGCGAGCAGCCGGTCCAGCGCGACGAGCAGCGTCGACTGCGATCCCCCCGATTCGGCAAGGCTCGGCGCAAAGAGTTTCAGCGCGCGCTCCGCGGCGTCGACGTAGCGGGGCTCGCCGGCGAGGTGGCCGAGCGCGAGGAGCGCCTGCGCGGCGATGCCGTTGCCCGACGGCGTCGCATTGTCGTGCGCGGGCTTGGTGCGGTGGTAAAGCCGCTCGTGATCGTGGCTCGTGAACCAGAAGCCGCCGCGCTCGCGGTCCTCGAACCGGTCGAGCAACTGCTCGGCGATCGCGCGCGCGAGCGCGAAGTCCTGCGGGCGAAAGCGCGTCTGCATCGCCTCGAGCAGCGCATCGAGCAGGAACGCGTGGTCGTCGAGGTACGCGTTCAGCGCGACCGCATTCGCAAGGCGCGTCGCATGCAGCCGCTCTTCGCGCCACGCGGTGGCGACGAGCGCATCGAGCGCCGCGAACGCGAGATCGGCCCACGCGGGCTGCGCGAGCGCGCGCGACGCACGGGCGAGCGCGCCGATCGCGAGCGCGTTCCACGACGTCAGTATCTTGTCGTCGCGGCCGGGCGGCACGCGCTTCGCGCGCCGCGCGAAGAGCTTCGTGCGTGCGCGCTCGATGCGACCGCTCGCGTCGGTCACGTCGATGCCGAGGCGCGCAGCGACTTCGTCGACGCTCGCGACGATGCGCGGGTTCCAGGCGTGCTGCTCGAAGTTGGGCGGTCCGTCGAAGCCGTAATGCGGCGCCGCGGCGGCCCATTCGTCGTCGGTGAGCGCGGCGCGCGCCTCATCGCGCGTCCATACGTAGAACCTGCCTTCCTCGCCCTCGCTGTCGGCATCGAGGCTCGAATACCACGCGCCGTCGGGGGCGCGCATCTCGCGCACGAGCCAGCCGACGACTTCCTCCGCGACGCGCGCAAAGCGCGGCTCGCCACTCGCCCGCGCCATGTCGGCGTACAGCGCCAGCAGCGCGGCGTTGTCGTAGAGCATCTTCTCGAAGTGCGGGATCGACCACTGCGCATCGACGCTGTAGCGGCAGAAGCCGCCGCCCAGCTGGTCGAAGATGCCGCCCTCCGCCATGCGGGCGAGCGACGTGTGGACGATCGTGCGCGCTTCGGCATCGCGGGCGAGCGATGCTGCGCGCAGGCACAACGCGAGTTCCGGAGCATGTGGAAACTTCGGCGCTCCGCCGAAGCCTCCGTCGACGCGGTCGAACGAGCGCCCGAGCCCCTGGAGCGCCCGCGCCGAAGCGTCCGCGGGAAGCTCGCCGCCGCCACCCTCGGGCTCCAGCGACGCGAGTGCGCGGGCGAGCCGCTCGCCCTGCTCGGCGATCGCCGGTCCCTGTTCGTGATACGCCGCGGCGATGCGCGGCAGGATGTCGAGGAAGCCGGGCATCCCGTAACGCGGCTCCCTGGGAAAGTACGTCCCCGCGAAGTATGGCGCGCCGTCGGGCGTCATGAAGATCGTCAGCGGCCACCCGCCCGATCGCCGCGTCATCAGTGCATGGGCCGTCTGGTAGATCTGGTCGAGGTCGGGGCGCTCCTCGCGATCGACTTTGATGTTGACGAAGTCGCGGTTCATCGCCGCGGCCACGGCCTCGTCTTCGAACGACTCGTGCGCCATCACGTGGCACCAGTGACACGCCGAGTAGCCGATCGACAGCAGGATCGGCTTGTTCTGCTCGCGCGCCAGAGTGAGCGCTTCCTCTCCCCAGGGATGCCAATCCACGGGGTTGTCCGCGTGTTGTCGCAGGTAAGGGCTGGTGGTGGAAGCGAGGAGGTTGGGCATCGAGGAGCTAGGGACTAGCGGCTAGGGGCTCGGGAGCGGCGCCGCAGGGAGGCGATTGCGGGGATCGCCGGCACACGACCCGAACGCTATCACCTGAGACCGCCGCGATGCGAAGGTGCTCCCGAGCCCCTAGCCCCTGGACCCGCGTCGATAGCCCCTAATCCGGAGCCCCTGGATCCTCAGAACTGCGGATCCACCTCCTCGAACGCTGCACGCTCGAAGTCACCGCCGCGCTGGACGATGCGTGTGAGCTTGAACTTGCGCACCGGGCCGGGCTCGTCGCAGCGCATGATGCGGTTCGGCACGAATGCGCGTGGCGACAGCACCAGCGTCGCCGGCTCCTCGGGCGTTTCGGTGAGCAGCAGCGCAGCGACCGGCGCCTCCTCGGTGTGGTCCGGATTGAAGAGTCGCACGGCGAAGACTTTCGGCTCGCCCGCCCACAGGCGCACCGACAGTATCGTCGCACCGTCAGTCCCGGCGACGAGGCGCGACACATGGCCGAGCCGTGCCTCCCCTTCGTCGCGCACGACGACGAGCTGGTCGAGGAACCAGCGATACGCGCTCGCGCCCTGGTGCTTGAGCGCTGCCTCGCGCCATTCGCAGGTGCCGTACCACTTCTCCCACGGCCAGCTGCGCTCGGCCTCGTCCTTGCGGCGATCGAAGT
>Ga0310811_10008064_pt1 | contig 13534 bp, 11 predicted proteins | sample YCmetagenome_FD_207642 | JGI IMG/M metagenome (GOLD analysis project Ga0310811, IMG submission 207642) | Soil microbial communities from experimental microcosm in Duke University, North Carolina, United States - YC | ecosystem: Engineered > Artificial ecosystem > Soil microcosm > Unclassified ... | reverse complement strand
TGCTCGGTTGGCACGACGCGGGCAGCTTCTGCGCGAACTGCGGCAACGCCATCGAACGGCGCAACGCCGGCTGGGCGAGCCATTGCCCGAACTGTGGCCGGGAGGAGTACCCGCGCACCGACCCGGCGGTGATCTGCCTGGTGCACGACGGTGGTACCGGGGGGTCGGCGCAGGTGCTGCTGGCCCGCCAGCCGGTCTGGCCGCCGGGCCGTTACTCGGTCCTGGCGGGGTTCGTCGAGGCCGGGGAGTCGCTCGAGGCGTGTGTGCTGCGCGAGATCGAGGAGGAGGTCGGCATCGTGGTGTCCGACGTCCGCTACCTGGGCAGCCAGGCGTGGCCGTTCCCGCGGTCGCTGATGATCGGTTTCTCTGCGATCGGGGATCCGTCGGTTCCCTTGCGTCCGGCCGAGGGGGAGATCGCGGAGGCGTTCTGGATCACCCGCGACGAGCTGCGTCAGGGTCTGGTCGACGACGACTGGGAGTCCAAGGGCGACGCGACCGGAAGGGTGTTGCTGCCCCCGTCGATCTCCATCGCCCGCTCCATGCTCGACGCCTGGGCCGCCCTCGACTGACCTGCTGGCCCCGGCCGTCAGGCGGCCAGGGAGGCCCTCACCTCGCGGAAGGACGGGTTGGTGGCGACGCGGCCGTCGGGGAACACGACGGTCGGAACGGTCTGGTTACCGCCGTTGGCCTGCTCCACGAACGCCGCCGCCTCGGGGTCGCGATCGATGTCGATCTCCCGGTAGGCGATTCCGGCCTCGTTCAACTGCAACTTCAGCCGGCGGCAGTAACCGCACCACGAGGTCGAGTACATGGTCAGTTCGCTCATGTTCCCATCAACGAACCGGCGGCACCCCAGCTTCCCCCGACACCGCCACCGCGCCACCCGGTAGGGGTGACTCTCATCACCACCTACCGGCGCCGGAAGGCGTGCTGGGTCACGTGCGGTGTGTGCTCGCGTCGTCCGTCGGGGTGGGTTGAGAGGATGTACCGGTGCGGGAGCCGACCACCGATCTGGACGACGAGCAGCGGGCGGCCGTCACCGCGCCCCGAGGCCCGGTGTGCGTCCTCGCGGGCGCCGGCACCGGCAAGACCCGCACGATCACCCGCCGTATCGCGCACCTGGTGCGTGAGGGCCACGTGGCCCCCGGGCAGGTTCTCGCGGTCACCTTCACCGCCCGGGCGGCGGGGGAGCTGCGGACCCGGCTGCGGGTGCTCGGGGTGGGCGGGGTGCAGGCCCGCACGTTCCACGCGGCGGCGCTGCGACAGCTGCGCTACTTCTGGCCGACGGTGGTCGGTGGCGACCAGTGGGACCTGCTGGAGGGCAAGGTGCGGGCGGTCGGGCAGGCCGCGCACAAGGCCGGTGCCGATACCAACTCCGAGTCCCTGCGGGATCTGGCCGGCGAGATCGAGTGGGCCAAGGCCTGCCTGGTCACCCCGGCCGCCTACCCGGCCGAGGTGGCCCGGCTGCGCCGCGAGACCCCGGCCGCCGCCGAGCTCGTCGCCGCCGTGTACCAGGGCTACGAGAAGCTGAAGGTCGAGTCCCGGCTGCTGGACTTCGACGACCTGCTCCTGCACACCGCCGCCGCGCTGGAATCCCACGCGGCCGTGGCTGAGGAGTTCCGGGAGCGTTACCGCTGCTTCGTGGTCGACGAGTACCAGGACGTCACGCCCCTGCAGCAACGGTTGCTCGACGCTTGGCTGGGTGCCCGGGACGACCTGACCGTCGTCGGCGACGCGAACCAGACGATCTACACATTCGCCGGTGCCACGCCCCGCTACCTGCTCGACTTCTCCCGCCGGTTCCCCGAGGCCTCGGTGGTCCGGCTCCAGCGCGACTACCGCTCCACCCCGCAGGTGGTGGCATGCGCCAACAAGGTGATCTCGGCGGCCCGGGGGCAGACCGCCGGTACGCGGCTGCGGCTGGTCGGGCAGCTCGCGGGAGGGCCGGAGCCCACCTACACTGAGTACGACGACGAGACCCTGGAAGCGGGAGCGGTGGCCGCCACGATCAGGCGGATGATCTCCGACGGCGTCGCCGCCAGCGAGATCGCCGTGCTGTTCCGGGTCAACGCCCAGTCCGAGGTGTACGAGCGCGCGCTCGACGACGCCGGGGTCCCGTTCCAGGTGCGGGGTGGTGAGCGGTTCTTCTCCCGTCCCGAGGTGCGCCAGGCGATGGCGGCGCTCCGGTCCGCGGCGGGGGCGGATCCGGGGGGCCGGACGCTGGTCGAGTGCGTCCGCGCGGTGCTCACCCCGCTGGGGCTGACCGATGAACCGGCCGCCGGAACCGCCGCACGGCAGCGGTGGGAGTCACTGCGCGCGCTGGTGGGGCTGGCCGAGGAGCTGAGCGAGGTGGAGCCGGAAGCCGACCTCGGCCGCTTCGCGGGCGAGCTGACCACCCGGGCCGACGCCTCGCATCCGCCGACCGTGCAAGGGGTCACTCTGGCCTCCCTGCACGCCGCGAAGGGCCTGGAGTGGGACTCGGTGTTCCTGGTCGGCCTGGTCGACGGCACGCTGCCGATCCAGCACGCCGACGGTGATGACGCCAAGATCGAGGAGGAGAGGCGGCTGCTCTACGTCGGCGTCACCCGGGCCCGGCGTCAGCTCTCCCTGTCGTGGGCGCTGTCACGGACCAGCGGCGGGCGCCGGGGGCGGAGGCGCAGCCGGTTCCTCTACGGCCTGATCCCTGACGACCACGTGGCGGCCAGGACACCGGCTGGGCGCGACGGCTCGAAGCCCCGGTGCCGGGTGTGCGGGTCGCCGCTGCTCGGGGCGAACGCGCTGAAGATGCGCCGCTGCTCGGGCTGCCCCGCGGACGTCGACGTGGAGCTGCTCGACCGGCTCAAGACCTGGCGCAGCCAGACCGCGAAGCAGCAGAAGGTGCCCACCTACGTGGTGTTCACCGACGCCACGCTCACCGCAATCGCCGAGCACCGACCCGCGGACGTGGCCGCGCTCGTGGACATCCCCGGGATCGGTGCGGGCAAGCTCGACCGCTACGGCCCGGACGTGCTCGCGCTGGTGGCGGCGCCGCCGGACTAGGGATCGTCCACCTGATCAGGCGATCTCGAAAACTCAGTTGCACCGGGGTGCGGGGCCCTTCTAGTGTTTGGACTCACCGGGCGGCTGCCGCCCGGAATCGACTCTGATTCGAGCCGGCACAGGTCGGGTCGACACAGGCGAAGGGGGTGGTCCGACATGAACACGACGAAGATCGAAGTCGGCATCGGCCACCTCAGCTCTGGTCACCCCGCCACCGGTATCGCGGTACGCGAAGCCGGTTACGCCGGGTTCCAGGCATGGCGTGCGCGACCGACCACCGGGGCGAAGTCTGTCCTCGGCGGCCTGGTCATGACCGATGCGCCGGTGACCAAGCCCCAGCTCGTGTCCGCGTCGGAGCGATGCCCTTGACCTGTCAAGGACGCTCACTCGGTTCTTCTCGAAGGCCGCGGACCCGTAACGGGACCGCGGCCTTCGTGTTTGTCGAGCCCCGGTCCGCTCCGGACGACGGAGGCCCGGAGATCAGCAACACCAGGTAATGCCCGCACAGAGAACAAGGAGGTACGACCGTGTTTGTGCGGAACGTTCCGCTGGACGGCGGAGCGGTGTCGAACAGACCAGGTGAGAGACCGGGCGGCGATCCCGCCACGGAGCTCAGTGGGTTACTCGCCGCGGCACCCCGCGACGAGCTGACCCTGCCCTGCCACCAGGCGGGAGACGCCGATCTGTGGTTCGCCGACTCACCGGTGGATCTGGAGAAGGCCAAGGCGCTCTGCCTCGGGTGTCCGGTCAAGGCCGCATGCCTGGCCGGGGCCCAGCGGCGAGGTGAGCCTTGGGGGGTGTGGGGCGGAGAGATCTTCGAACGCGGCGAGGTCATCGCGCGCAAGCGTCCGAGGGGCCGCCCGAGCAAGGCCGCTCTGGCGCGTGACCGCGAGCTGGTCGCCGCCGGAGCACGGCTGTGATCACCGGAGCACGTCTGTGATCACCGGAGTATGTCTCTGACCGACGGAGCACGGCTCTGACCGCAGGAAATCGACGCAGGAACCACACGAGAGGAACACGCCGATGGGTATCGCAACGGACTTCCGGCTGGTCAGCCCGATCAGCCCGGCCAAACCGATCCAACCGACCGCCACAGCGCTCGGAGGTCAGTCGATGTGGATGTATGAAGCCCTGGTCCGGTCCCGATTACAGGAGACCGAGCGGGAAGCGCAGCACCGGCGCATGGTCCGGGAGCTGACCGCCGGCCGGCTCTGGCGTCGGGTCGCCAGGTTCGCCGACCGGCGAGCCGAGCTGGCGCGCCGGGGCGTATGACGGGAGGGCCCTCGGCCTGGGGCACCGGCGACGGTGTTCAGGCCGGGGGGTCCTCCGCCGAGCTGGTGGCCGCGGCGATGGTGGGCTGCCAGCGCCCCACGATGTCGCGCAGGCCGACCTCCGCGCCGAGCTGACAGAGCACGGCGAGGCTGCCGCCGGTGACCCGGTGGATCAACAGGTGCTCCGGAGGCAGGTTCAGGGCACGCGCGGTCTGGAAGTCGGATCCGCGAAGGTCACCGACCCGCTCAGCCTGGGTCTGGAGCCAGCGCCGGCTGAACTTGAACGTCTCGGTGCGCAGTGGCTCGACGAACGGCGCGAGGTAGTCCAGCACCTCCTGCGGGGTCAGCCGCATGCCCGGACGGATGAAGCCGTCCACCCGCATGCGCTCGACCAGCGCCTCGGACTCGCCGCGCAACGCCATCGCCGTCATGTCCTCGAGCACCTGCGGGGTGCCGTTGGGTAGCCGGGCGATGGCGCCGAAGTCGATCACGATGAGCCGCCCGTCCGGGGCGAGCTGGAAGTTCCCCGGGTGCGGATCGGCGTGCAGAAGTCCACTGCGTGGCGGTGCCGAGTAGTGGAACTCGGCCAGTAGTCGCCCGACCTCGTTGCGGGCGGCCTGGTCGCCGTCCCGGATGATCGCCGACAACGGTGTGCCGGTGACCCACTCGCTGATGATGGCCTTGGGGGCCGAGGCCACCACCCGGGGTATCAGGATCTCGGGATCCCCGGCGAAGGCCTTGGCGAAGGCCCGCTGGTTGTCGGCCTCGTCGCGGTAGTCCAGCTCCTCCTTCATCCGGTCCCGCAGCTCGATGATCAGCGGCTTCACCTCGATGCCCGGGACCAGCGGCTGCAGCAGCCGGCTGAAGCGACCGAGCTGGCGAAGGTCGGCCAGCAGGGCTTCCTCGGCTCCCGGGTACTGGACCTTGACCGCGACCTCACGGCCGTCCTTCCATACCGCCCGGTGGACCTGGCCGATGCTGGCCGCCGCCGCCGGCTGGTCGTCGAAGTCGACGAAGCGCTCACGCCACCCGCGCCCGAGCTGCTCGGCGAGCACGCGGTGCACCTCGCGGGCCGGCATCGGCGGGGCGGAGCTCTGCAACTTGGTCAGGGCCTCGCGGTAGGGCCCGGCAAGCTCCGGCGGGACCGCCGCCTCGAAGATGCTCAGGGCCTGGCCGAACTTCATCGCGCCGCCCTTGAGCTCGCCGAGCACGGCGAACAGCTGCTCGGCGCTCTTGGCGGCCATCTGGGCGGAGATCTGCTCGCTGTCGCCGCCGGCGAGGCGCTTGCCCCAGCCCGCCGCCGCCCGCCCGGCGGCTCCGAGCGGAAGGCTTGCCAGCTTCGCGGTCCGTTGAACGCCGCTGCGGGGGATTTCACTCACGCCACTGATTCTCTACTGTCGACATCTTTACTGCACATTCCATGCCATCACCGGTCGCTGATCTGCGCCGATGGGTCCGCCTCGTGGGCCGGAAGACGGTCGGAACGGCGGCGGGCCGCACCGCACGTGCAGCGCGGATGCGGGGGCCAGTGCCCCCGCCGGAGCGTGCCCCGGTGCGGGTCGATCTCGAGGATCCCGTCCAGGGTCGGTGGTGCGGGCCCGGTGCCGACGAAGGCGTCCAGCGCGGCGAGTGCCTGCGCGGCGGCGATCGCGGCGGTGGCGGCCGCCGTGGCCGGGTCGGCCGTTCCGACCTTGCCGGCCATGTCGGCCGCGACGGTCGGCCAGCACGGGTCGCCAGCCGCCAGATGGAGATCAAGGCAGCGCAGGCACGCGGACCGGCCGGGCAGGACCAGCGGGCCGACCAGCCCGAGACCGTCGACCAGTCGCACGAGCAGTTGCGGGGTGGTCGGCTGCTGCTCGGGGTGGAGCCGGTCGGTGAGTACGACGAGGTCCACCCGGCCGCGGGGGACACCCGGCTCGCAGGGGGTGTCCGGAGCGGCCCGCCGTACGGCTCGCGCCGCCGCCGCCGCGCGGGGACGACCGCGGTCGGAGTCGGTGAACGTGCCGACGTCCTCGGCGAGCACAACACCCTCGCCCACAACGGCCAGCCGTCCGACTCCGGCCGCCGCGAGTGTGGTCGCGACCCCGGCCAGTAGCGGCCCGTCGCCGGTGACCAGCACGTGGGCATCGGCGCGGGCCGCGACGACCCGGTCGTGGGCCGCCGCGTCGACCAGGGCACCGGCGTCACGCAGCTCGTCCAGTACGGCGTGGGCCACCGGCTCGTCGACACCGGCGGCGACCGCGCGGGCGACGAACTCCTCGGACGCCTGGCCGCCGCGCCAGTCGAGCAGCAGCCGGCCGAGAGCCGGGTCGGCCCCGCTGACCTCTACGGATCCGCCCGGGCCCACACCGAACTGCAGCGACTGGGCGGAGCGCCTGAGGATCGGATGGTGGGGACGCGGCCGCAGGACGGACGGCGCGGCGGGCGGCTGGAGTCTCATTCCCCGATCGTGGCAGTTCGGGCCGAGATCTCCGTCCGGTTGTCCACAGTCCTTGAGGCGACTGTGGACAACCGTGTGGACAAGTGCGGGTCAGCCCGGGTCTTCCGCGCCGCGAGCTCAGCTCGTACCGGGACCTTCGTTCGGCTCGGCCCCGTCGGCCGGCGGGGTCTCGGACGCCGACGATGCTGACGGCGCTGACGCCTCGCGTGCCCGTTCCGCCTGCTCGGTCCGCTCGAGCTCGGCAATCGGGTCGGAGTCGTCGCCCTGCACCCGGTAAGCGAACCCGGCCGGATCGTCCAGGTCGTCCGAGCCGGGGATGAGGTCGGGGTGCGCCCACACCTGGTCGCGGCCGTCGATGCCGCGTTCGGCGGTCACCGACTCCCACAGCTGGACCGCGGCGCGCACCCGGCGCGGCCGCAGCTCCAGCCCGACCAGGGTGGCGAACGTCTGCTCGGCCGGCCCGCCGGAGGCCCGGCGGCGGCGCAACGTCTCGCCGAGGGCCTGGGCGCCGGGCAGCCGTTCGCTCACCGCGGCGGTCACCACAACGGAGACCCAGCCTTCGACCAGCGCCAACAGGGTCTCGAGACGGTTGAGCGCGGCCTGCTGCGCCGGGCTGGTCTTCGGTTCGAACAACCCTGAGCTCATCGCCTCCTGGATGCCCTGGGGGTCCGACGGGTCGATCTGCTGGGCGAGCTGTTCGAGGCGGGAGGTGTCGACCTGGATGCCCCGGGCGTACTCCTCGACCGCGCCGAGCACCCGTTCACGCAGCCACGGCACCCCGGTGAACAACCGCTGATGGGCGGCCTCGCGTGCGGCCAGGTAGACCATGACCTCGCTGGCGGGCCGATCGAGGCCGGCGGTGAACTTCTCCACCGCCGCCGGCAGCAGCGCGGCGGTGCCTTGTGGGCCGAGCGGTAACCCGACCTCGGTCGAGGTGAGCACATCGGTGGCGAGCTGGCCGAGCCCCTGGCCCAACTGGCCACCGAACGCCATGCCGCCCATCTGCCCGAACATGGCCAGCATCGGGCCGGCGACCTGCCGTGCCTCCTCGGGCAGGGCCTCCACCCAGGCGGCGGACACCCGTTCCGCGACCGGGTCGCACAGGCGCTGCCACGTCGGCATGCTCGCCTCCACCCAGTCCTTCGGCGACCACGCGAGCACCTCGCGCGTGCCGGTGGGGAAGGAGGTGACCGGGTCGAGCCACAGCTCGGCCAGCCCGAACGCGTCGGCGACGGCCTTACGCTGCTCGGCCGTCGGCCGCGACGAGGAGGCCAGCTGCTGGTGGGCGATCTGCTTGGCCAGGTCGTAGTTGACCGGCCCGCTCGACGACCCGGCGTTGCTGAGCATCTGTCCGAGCTGGCTCAGCATCTGCCCGAGCTGGCCCATGTCGAAGCCGCCCGCTCCGCCCGCGCCTCCGGGCATGCCCGACATACCGGGCATCATGAATCCACCCGGCATCCCGGGCATCCCCGGCATACCAGGGAAACCGCCGAACCCGAAGCCCAGCGGCTGATCGCCGCCCTTGTCGGCATCGTCATCACGGTCACGGTCGCGATCGCGGTCTGACGGCCCGAATCCGAACGGGGTGTCACTCATCGAAGTCTCTCGCTCCGCTCGATCGTCAAATCGCCCGCTGTGCCCGCGGCGATTCGGTCGTTGGCTCGGTCATACACCCACCGTACGCGGCGGTGGCGTCGGAGGCCGGGTTGCTCAGCCGTAGGCTGAAGCAATGTTCCGCGGATCGTCCTGCAGGTTGCGCCCATGAGCGAGCGCGGTGAGTCGGCACTGGTGAGTCGTCGTTCCCAGACCTTCACGATCGGTCTGCTCGTGTTGCTGTTGGCCGGGTTGATCGCCTCGCTCGTGCAGGTCCCGCTGGTGGCCCTCGGGCCGGGACCCACCTACAACACCATCGGTGAGGAAGCGGGCAAGGCGGTTGTGACGGTCACCGGCCGCCCGGTGTACCCGACCACCGGCCACCTGCAGATGACCACGGTCGGCGTCACCGACGACCTGCGCGCCCTGTCCGCGCTCAAGGCCTGGGTCGACCCTCATGAGGAGCTCGTGCCCCGTTCGGCGATCTACCCGCCGAACAAGACGAACGAGCAGGTCAAGAAGGAGAACACGGCCCAGTTCGACGAGTCGGAGAACAACGCGGAGATCGCCGCGCTGACCTATCTGAAGCAGCCCGTCAAGGTCGTCGTCGGCCCGGTGTCCCCGGGTGCCCCGGCGGGGGGTGTGCTCAAGGAGGGCGACCAGCTGCTCGCCGTGAAGGGCACCGACGTCACCTCGCCGGAACAGGTCCGGCAGATCCTCACCACCACCCGCCCCGGTGACGACGTCGTCATCCGGTACCAGCGTGGGACGGCAGCGCCGGTGGACGGAACCGTCAAGGTGGGGACCCGCCCCGACGGGCCGCAGGGATTCCTGGGCATCTCGCCGGAGGGTCGGCCGTTCGACCCGAACCAGATCGTCATCAGCCTCGGAGACGTCGGGGGTCCGTCGGCCGGTCTGCTCTTCGCGCTGGCCGTGATCGACAAGATCACGCCGGACGACCTGGCCGGTGGGAGGTTCATCGCGGGTACCGGGGAGATCTACCCGACCGGCGACGTCGGCCCGATCGGCGGTATCCGGCTGAAGATGCTCGGTGCGCGCCACGACGGCGCGACCGACTTCCTGGTCCCGGCGGCCAACTGCGCGGAAGCGGCCGCGCACACCCCGGACGGCCTGCACCTGATCAAGGTGGGCACACTCTCCGACGCGGTGTCCGCGCTCAAGGCGATGAAGGCGGGCCAGCCGACCCCTGGGTGCTGAGGCACCGGCCGAGTGCCGAGGCACCGGCCGACACCCGGGTGCCGAGGCACCGCGGGGGCCCTAGTTCTCCAGCGTGCGTAGCAGCGCGGTCACCATGTTCGGGGCCAGGTCGGGGTGTTCGACCAGCTCGTCGGGCTCGTCGTCGGTCCCGCGCAGGCGCAGCAGGCAGCAGTAGCCGCCGCTGCGCAGCACACCGACCACCAGGCGGGCATCGCGGCGGTCGGGGTGGCTGTGGGCGAACCGCAGCGCCACCTGGTCGAGCTCCGGCCCGGGTGGCTCCTCGGCCTCGGGCGGGGCCGACGACTTGATCACCTCGTCGAGGGCGGCCTCCGCGTCGGGGGGCAGCACCACGATGTCCTGGGTGAGCGCGCAGCCGCTGACCTCGTCGGGCCAGCAGATCTCGTCGAGCACCGACGCGACATCGGTCCCGTCGATCGGCTCCTGGGCCACCGGCGTCAGCCCGTTGCCCTCGGCGAGCGAGCCGGCCAGCCCGGGTTCGGCCGCGATCAGGTCGGCGGTCGGGACCAGGGCGAACAGCTGGGCGGGCTGGTCCCATCCGGAGGCGGCGAGGAAGTCCTCGACCTCGCGCACCACCCCGGGCAGGGCCGCGCTCCAGTCGGAATGAGGTTCGGTCGAGTGGTTCATCGCCGACATCCTCCCATCCGGCGCGGGAACTCTGACGGGGCTCTCTAGAGTTCACGTTGTAGCAACAGTGGTGCCTCCCGGTCTTCCGCCGTCCGGCGGGAGTTCGGGGCCCCTGTCCCGCACCCGACGAACCACAGGAGCGTGCCTCGTGGCGATGCCTCATCCGACCGGGGCTCCCGCGTTACCCCGGCGGACCCGAATCATGCTCATCGCCGGTGGAGTTGTGCTGGTCTGCCTGCTCCTCGGCTCCCGGATGCTCGACTACTACGTCGACTGGCTGTGGTTCGGCGAGGTCGGCTTCCGGGGGGTCTTCAGCACCATCGTGCTGACCCGTGTCCTCCAGTTCGTGCTCGTGGCGCTGGTGTTCGCCGCGATGGTGGCGGCGACGCTCGCCGTGGCCTTCCGGTCGCGCCCGGTGTTCGTACCGGTCAGCGGGCCCGAGGACCCGATCGCCCGGTACCGCACCGTGGTCATCCAGCGGCTGGGCCTGTTCGCCATCGGAGTACCCCTGGTGATCGGGGTGATCGCGGGGCTCGCCGCGCAGGGCGACTGGGAGACCGTCCAGACGTTCATCAACAGCACCAAGTTCGGTGTGCTCGACCCGGTGTTCAACATCGACGTCAGCTTCTACGCCTTCTCCCTGCCGTTCTACCGCTGGGTCCTGGACCTGATGTTCGTCGCGGTGGCGCTGTGTTTCATGCTGTCGCTGGCCACCCACTACCTGTTCGGCGGCGTGCGGTTGACCGGGCGCGCTGGGCAGATCTCGGTGGCCGCGCGGGCCCAGCTCGCCGTTCTCGCCGGAATCTTCGTGCTGCTCAAGGCGGTGGCCTACTGGTTGGACCGCTACTACCTGCTGTTCTCCCCGTCGAACAGCGGCGTCTTCAGCGGCGCGAGCTACACCGACCTGAACGCGGTGCTGCCGGCCAAGCTGATCCTGCTGTTCATCTCGCTGATCTGCGCCGCGGCGTTCTTCGCGGCGGTGTTCCGCCAGAACCTTCAGCTGCCCTCGATCGCCATCGCGTTGCTGGTGCTGTCCAGCGTGCTGGTGGGCGCGGCGTGGCCCGCGGTGCTCGAGCAGTTCGTCGTCAAGCCGAACGCCAACGAGCGCGAGCGGATCCCGATCGAGCGCAACATCGCGGCGACCCAGCAGGCCTACGGGCTGACCCCGGACCGGGTGACCTACCAGGACTACTCGGGCCGTTCGGACTCGACCGCCGCTCAGGTTCGAGGTGACCAGCCCACGCTGTCGAACCTGCGGCTGCTCGACCCCAGCCGGCTGGCCAAGACCTTCACCCAGCTCGAGCAGCGGAAGAACTTCTACGGGTTCCCGGAGAAGCTGGACATCGACCGCTACACGGTCAACGGCCGCACCCAGGACTACGTGGTGGCGGCGCGTGAACTCGACAGCGCTGCGCTCACCGGGAACCAGACCGACTGGATCAACCGGCATCTGGTCTACACCCACGGCAACGGCTTCGTGGCCGCGCCGGCCAACCAGGTGAACTCGGCACTGGACGAGAACGGCGGCCAGGGCGGATACCCGAACTTCACCGTGAGCGACGTCAGCACCAAGGGCGACATCCCGGTGACCCAGCCCCGGATCTACTACGGGGAGAAGAACACCGACTACTCGATCGTCGGGGCGTCCGGTGGTCCCGCCCGCGAGTACGACACCGACTCCTCCAACATCACCTATGACGGCAAGGGTGGGGTGTCGATCGGGAACATCGTGAACCGGTTGGCGTTCGCGCTGTCCTACGGCGAGCGGAACATCCTGTTCAACGGCTCGATCAACGAGAACTCCCGGATCATGTACATCCGGGATCCCAGTGACCGGGTCAGCCAGGTGGCACCGTGGCTGACCCTCGACGGTGACCCCTACCCGGCGGTGGTGAACGGGCGGATCACCTGGATCGTCGACGGGTACACCACGCTGGAGAACTACCCGTACGCCGAGCGGACCCAGCTGGGGGAGGCCACCGCCGACACCCTCACGGGGGTGCGCCGCCTGCCCAACAAGACCGTCAGCTACCTGCGCAACTCGGTGAAGGCCACCGTCGACGCCTACGACGGCACGGTGTCGCTCTACGCGTTCGACGAGACCGACCCGGTGCTCAAGACCTGGATGAAGGCCTTCCCCGGCACGGTGAAGCCCGCAAGCGAGATCAGCGACGCGCTGCGGGCGCACTTCCGCTACCCGGAGGACCAGTTCAAGGTGCAGCGGGAGCTGCTGGCCCGCTACCACGTCCAGGACCCGGGTGAGTTCTTCTCCACTGTCGCCTTCTGGGACGTGCCATCGGACCCGACGGTGCAGAACAACTCCGGGCCCAACCCGTTCTCGCAGCCTCCGTACTACGTGCTGGCCGGGTTGCCGAAGCAGGAAGGCGCCAGCTTCCAGCTCACCAGCGCGCTGGTGAGCCTGCGCCGGCCGTTCCTGTCGGCCTACGTCTCGGCGAGCTCCGATCCGGCCACCTACGGCAAGATCACGGTTCTGCAGTTGCCCGTGGACACCCAGACCCCTGGGCCGCAACAGGTGCAGAACCAGTTCGTCTCCTCACCGGACGTCAGCCGCGAGATCAACCTGCTGCGGCAGAACCAGACGACGATCGAGTACGGCAACCTGCTGACCCTGCCGGTGTCGGGCGGTCTGCTCTACGTGGAACCGATCTACATCGAGCGGGCCAACCAGGAGTCGTCGTTCCCGCAGCTGGCCAGGGTGCTCGTCGGCTACGGCGGCAAGGTCGGCTACGGGGCGCGGCTGGAGGAGGCGCTGAACGAGGTGTTCGGCGCCGGGGCGTCCAGTGGGGTCCAGACCACTCCGAGCACCCCGACCCCCGCCGCGGTACCCGGTCCCGGCAGTGCGCCCGCGGCGGCCGGAGCGGCGTCACCGGAGCTGCAGGCGGCGATCACCGACGTGAACGGGGCGCTGACCCGCCTGCGGGCCGCGCAGTCGTCGGGCGACTTCGCGGGCCAGGGCAGCGCGCTCGCGGACCTGGACAAGGCGGTCAAACGGTTCCAGGCCGCCCAGGGCGGCGGATCGGCCGGCGGCTCGGCGACTCCGGGACCGCCCGGCAACGGCGGATGATCGAGGCCTGACCAGCGGTGGGGGTCCCGGTGCACCCGCACGGGGACCCCCGCTGCAAGGCCCATTCATCGTCGTGTAACGTTGTATTTGCAACGCGGGGTGGAGCAGCTCGGTAGCTCGCTGGGCTCATAACCCAGAGGTCGTAGGTTCGAATCCTACCCCCGCTACCAGGCAAAACGGCTCCTCGGACATCGTCCGGGGGGCCGTTTTCGCGTCCGATGTAGCAGGTCATTGACGGATGAC
>Ga0310811_10008063_pt1 | contig 13535 bp, 24 predicted proteins | sample YCmetagenome_FD_207642 | JGI IMG/M metagenome (GOLD analysis project Ga0310811, IMG submission 207642) | Soil microbial communities from experimental microcosm in Duke University, North Carolina, United States - YC | ecosystem: Engineered > Artificial ecosystem > Soil microcosm > Unclassified ... | reverse complement strand
CTGTCCGTCGCTCAGGCTCGAGTAGATCACACCCGGTAAAACCACGTATGACCCTATACGATATATTAAAAGAAATAAGAGTGTGTTAATAATACGCACTCTTAGATCTTCAATTTTCCAGATGTTGGATAATGTAGTGAATAGCTTCCTCATTGGGATTTACAACTTTACGATAGTACCACCGGCTGCTTCAATTGCTTTTTGAGCTGTTGCTGAAAAAGCGTGAGCCTTTACTTCCAGCTTGGCTTTCAGTTCGCCGCGTCCCAGTATTTTAACCAGGTCGTTGCGCGAAACCAAACCATGTTCCTTCAAAGTTGCAAAATCAATTGCAGAAACCTTGTAAGTATCTACCAAATATTGCAAGGCATCCAGGTTTATGCTCACATACTCCACGCGGTTAGGATTTTTAAAGCCCACCTTTGGCACGCGGCGCTGCAACGGCATCTGGCCGCCTTCAAAACCTATCTTGGCGCTTGTACCAGAGCGTGAACCGGCCCCTTTGTGACCACGGGTTGACGTGCCGCCACGGCCCGAACCTGTACCACGGCCAATTCTCTTCCTGTTTTTAGTAGAACCTTCTGCAGGTTTAAGATTACTTAAATTCATGATATTAAATATTTTCAACAGCTACCAAATGATTAACTTTACGTACCATGCCAATAATAGCAGGCGTAGCTTCCACCTCAACACTGTGGTTTATTTTCTTTAAACCCAATGCTTCGATGGTTTTTTTCTGGCGCAAATTCCTATCGATCACGCTCTTAATCTGTGTTATTTTGATTTTTGCCATGACGATTATCCGTTAAATACTTTACCTAAACTAATGTTGCGGTGTTGTGCTACAGTATAAGCATCGCGCATTTGCGATAGTGCCGATACAGTTGCCTTTACCACGTTGTGCGGGTTTGATGAACCTTTTGATTTGGCCAATACGTTGTGTACACCTGCCGATTCAAGCACGGCGCGCATTGCACCACCTGCTATAACACCTGTACCGTTTGCAGCTGGTTTCAAAAAGATGAAACCGCCCGAAAACTTACCTATCTGCTCGTGAGGTATTGTACCGTTGATAATAGGCACTTTTACCAGGTTCTTCTTAGCATCGTCAATTCCTTTGGCAATTGCCTCGGTAACTTCCTTTGCTTTACCCAAACCGTAACCTACAACACCATTCTCATCGCCCACTACCACGATGGCAGAAAAGCTGAAAGTACGGCCACCCTTGGTTACTTTGGCTACACGCTGTATGCTCACCAGGCGATCTTTCAATTCGATCTCGCTGGTTTTTACTCTTTTTATGTTGATTGTTGACATCGCTCTTTCCTGTTAAAAGTTTAAACCGCCTTCACGTGCACCTTCAGCCAGTGATTTCACACGGCCGTGATATAAGTAACCGTTCCTGTCGAACACTACATCCTTAATTCCTGCAGCAACTGCTTTAGCGGCAACCAGCTTGCCCACGGCAGCCGATTGATCTGATTTGTTGCCTTTTGCGCTGAACTCTTTTGATAAAGATGATGCAGATGCTAAAGTTTTTCCGGTCACATCGTCAATCACCTGGGCATAAATACCTTTATTGCTCCTGTACACTGACAAGCGCGGACGCTCGGAAGACCCGGAGATCCGTTTCCTGATCCCCTTTTTAATTCTGTCTCTTCTTGATAATTTACCTGTCATGACGATTATTTTTTAGATGCTGATTTACCTGCTTTTCTTCTCAATTGTTCGCCAACAAACTTGATACCTTTACCTTTGTAAGGCTCTGGTGCGCGCAGCGAGCGTATTTTGGCAGCAACCTGGCCTATCAGCTGTTTGTCTATCGACTCCAGAATGATGGTTGGGTTTTTACCTTTTTCAGCAGTAGTAGTAACTTTTATCTCTTTAGGCAGCTCAAACACATAGTGGTGAGAGTAACCCAATACCAGGTCCAGAGTGTTGCCCTGGTTAGTAGCGCGGTAACCCACACCAACTAATTCCTGTTCCATTTTGTAACCGGTAGTAACGCCAACAACCATGTTGTTAAGCAGTGCGCGGTACAACCCGTGTAATGCTTTGTGACGTTTCTGATCAGTAGGACGCTGAACCAGCAGGTTCCCGTCTTCCTGTGCAACAGTGATATCGCTATCAACTGCCTGCTGCAATTCGCCTTTAGGGCCTTTTACCGTAACCAGGTTAGCATCGCTAACTGTAATGGTAACTCCCGAAGGTATTGCTATAGGTGCTTTTCCTATTCTTGACATTGCTTAATTTCCTCCTGATTTGATTAATAAACGTAGCACAATACCTCGCCGCCAATATTTTGCTGGCGTGCCTCTTTATCGGTCATTACACCTTTTGAGGTCGAGATGATAGCGATACCTAAACCATTTAATACCCGGGGCATATTGCCCGTGCCTGCGTATTTTCTCAAACCTGGTTTACTGATGCGCGAGATGCTGCGTATAGCAGGAACTTTAGTTATCGGGTGGTACTTCAAAGCAACCTTAATGATGCCTTGCGGACCAACTTCTTCAAACTTAAAGTTAGCAATGTAACCTTTGTCGAAAAGCACTTTCGTGATTTCCTTCTTCAGATTTGATGCAGGAATTTCAACAACCCTATGGTTGGCTTTAATAGCATTCCTTACTCTTGTAAGATAATCTGCGATTGGATCTGTATTCATTTTATTGTTTTATGATAGTGGTTTCCGTAGACCTTCTATCGGTTCGTACTCATTTTGTCAATGGTCAATAGTGAATGGTCAATAAGGCTATTCACCATTGACTATTCACCACTCACCAATTACCAGCTTGCTTTCTTCACTCCCGGTATCTTGCCTTCCAGGGCCATTTCGCGGAATGTAACACGCGAAATACCAAACTGGCGCATATAACCGCGCGGGCGGCCGGTAAGTTTGCAACGGTTGTGCAGTTTTACCGGCGACGATGCTTTAGGCAATTTGTCTAATGCTTCCCATTCGCCGGCTGCTTTCAATGCCGCTCTTTTCTCAGCGTATTTAGCTACTAATTTGGCGCGTTTGATCTCACGTGCCTTTACACCTTCTTTAGCCATTACTTATTTTGATTTTTAAATGGTAATCCAAATTCTTTAAGCAGTTCCAGTGCTTCCACGTCGTTAGATGCCGAGGTTACAAAGGTGATATCCATACCCTGTATCTTGTTTATCTTATCGATATTGATCTCGGGGAAAATGATCTGCTCGGTGATGCCCAGCGTGTAGTTACCACGACCGTCGAAACCTTTATCATTAATACCTTTAAAGTCACGGATACGTGGCAATGCAACGGCTATCAAACGGTCAAGAAACTCGTACATATTGTTATCGCGCAAAGTTACACGCACGCCAACCGGCATACCTTTACGCAATTTGAAGTTCGAGATATCCTTTTTCGATTTTGACGAAACCGCCTGCTGTCCGGTAATGGTGCTCAGTTCGGTAATGGTTTGCTCAATCAGTTTTTTGTCGGTTGTTGCACCGCCAACGCCCTGGTTGATAGCAATTTTCTCCAGCTTAGGAACCTGCATTACGCTTTTGTACTGAAATTTGTCTTTCAGGTTGGTGCGTATCTCTTCCTTATATTTCGATTTTAACCTCGGAACGTATGTTTTTGCAGTTGCCATTACTTAATTTCCTCCCCTGATTTTTTTGCTACCCTTACCAGTTTGCCTGCTTTATTTTTGATCCTGCCTACGCGGGTAGGTTTGCCCGATTTAGGGTCAACCAGCGCCAGGTTCGAAATATGGATAGCAGCTTCTTTTTTTACTATACCGCCATTAGGGCTGGTTGCATTTGGCTTGGTATGTTTCGATACCATGTTTGCACCTTCCACTATAGCGCGGTTTTTATCTATGATAACCTCAAGGACTTTGCCCTGCGATCCTTTTGAATCACCTGCGATCACCGCTACCAGGTCGCCCTTGCGGATCTTTAATTTTGCAGGTTTTACTTCTTGTTTCTTTGTCATTTTACAATACCTCCGGTGCTAATGATACAATTTTCATGAATTGCTTCTCGCGCAATTCTCTCGCAACCGGGCCAAATATACGGGTGCCTCTCGGCTCGTCCTGGTTATTTAACAAAACTGCTGCGTTGTCGTCGAAACGGATATAAGAACCATCTTTGCGGCGTATCTCTTTCTTGGTCCTTACAACTACGGCTTTTGATACCGTACCCTTTTTAATGTTGCCAGATGGCAAAGCACTTTTTACGGTAACTACTATCTTATCGCCAATAGAAGCATATCTTTTACCGGTACCGCCCAAAACGCGGATCACTAAAACTTCTTTAGCGCCACTGTTATCGGCTACGTTTAATCTTGATTCCTGTTGTACCATCGTTATTTAGCCCTTTCTAATATTTGAACTAATCTCCAGTTTTTGTTTTTGCTCAATGGTCGCGTTTCCATAATCAATACGGTATCGCCAATACCGCAGGTATTAGCTTCGTCATGAGCCATAAATTTGGTAGTCTTTTTCACGAACTTACCATAGATCGGGTGCTTTACTTTACGCTCAACGGCAACTACAATAGATTTTTCCATCTTATTGCTTACTACCAGGCCGGTACGCGTTTTTCTTAAATTTCTTTCCATTTCGAGCTTAAAAAATTATTTATTTTCGGAAGCTGACGCCGCTTTGCGCTTTGTTAATTCAGTATTTAAACGAGCAATATCCTTGCGCACTTTCGTAATACGGGTCGGATTCTCAATGGCCGAAACTGTATGGGCAAATTTCAGCTTGGTAAGGTTGTTCCTTTCCTCGCTTATTCTTGCAACCAATTCTTCAGTTGATAGCTCTAAAACTTCTGAGTTCTTCATTTTCTTTATTAGTTATTTTGAGTTCTTAGTTCCAAGCCCGCATATCAAACTGATAACTGCAAACTCAAAACTGCTAACTTGTTTACGCCTCTACGTAATCTCTACGTGTTACAAACCGGGTTTGTATCGGTAACTTCTGTGCTGCAAGGCGCAGGGCCTCTTTAGCAACTTCCAATGGTACACCTTCCGCTTCGAAGATGATCCTTCCGGGGCGAACTACCGCTACCCAGTATTCCGGAGCACCTTTACCTTTACCCATACGTACTTCCGCTGGTTTTTTGGTTACAGGCTTGTCAGGGAATATCCTGATCCATACCTGGCCTTCACGTTTCATAAAACGTGTTACAGCGATACGTGCAGCCTCGATCTGGCGGCTGGTGATCCAGGCCGGCTCGAGTGATTTTATACCGAAAGAACCGAATGCCAGTTCAGCGCCACGAGTGGCCATCCCCTTCATTCTGCCTTTTTGCATTTTTCTGAACTTCGTTCTTTTTGGCTGTAGCATTTTTTTAAGCTTTTATATCTAAACGATGTCTATCCCGACTTTGATTATTCTATTCTGTTATTATCTTCTTCCGCTTGGTCCGCCCGGGCGATTACCGCCTCCGCGATTTGGGCCACCGCCACCAGGACGATTACCGCCGCCACCACGATTCTGGCCACCTGGTGCGCCACCGCCTCTGCGATCTCCACCACGGTCGTTTCCGCCGCGACGGTCATTGCTTCTGCGTTCGCCACCGCGCTCGCCGCCTCTTTCGTTGCGTCCGCCAAATGATGCCGAACCTTCAGGGCGTCCGCCTTTGCCGCCTACGCCGCTTGCTGCACCGATATTTGGAGACAGATCGCGTTTGCCGTAAACTTCACCTTTGCAAATCCATACTTTAACACCTATTTTACCATAAGTAGTTAAAGCTTCGGCCAAAGCGTAGTCAATATCGGCACGGAATGTGTGCAGAGGAATTCTTCCTTCTTTATATTGCTCGGTACGTGCCATTTCAGCGCCGCCTAAACGGCCCGATGTCATTACCTTGATACCTTCAGCGCCCATTCTCATGGTTGATGCGATAGTGGTTTTCATAGCGCGACGGAAAGAGATACGTGCCTCCAACTGTTTTGCTATACCTTCTGCAACTAACTGAGCATCAAGCTCAGGGCGTTTTATTTCGAAAATGTTGATCTGAACGTCCTTTTTAGTCAGTTTTTTCAACTCTTCCTTGATCTTGTCAACTTCCTGGCCGCCTTTACCTATTACAATACCCGGACGGGCAGTGTGTATAGTTACGGTGATGCGTTTCAGGGTGCGCTCGATAACCACTTTAGATATACCACCTTTAGCGATACGGGCAGCAATGTATTTGCGGATCTTTTCGTCTTCAACTAATTTATCGGAGTAGTTGTTGCCACCGAACCAGTTAGAATCCCAACCACGGATGATACCTAACCTGTTACCTATTGGATGTGCTTTTTGTCCCATCTTAAATTAATTGTTATCGTTTTTACTGTCCACAATAAGAGTTACATGGTTCGAGCGTTTACGGATACGGTATCCGCGGCCCTGTGGTGCCGGGCGCAGTCTTTTCAACTGGCGGCCACCGCCTACCGATACTTCCTTCACATATAAACCGCTGTCTTCAACACGTGCGCCTTCGTTTTTCGCTTCCCAATTCTTGATGGCCGACAGCAATAATTTTTCAACGCGTATAGCTGCTTCCTTATTGGTATATTTCAATATGTAAAGCGCCTTTTCAACGTTCTCGCCGCGGATCAGGTCTACCACCAAACGCATTTTGCGCGGCGATGTAGGGCAGTTCTGTAACTTAGCAACAGAAGCTCCGCCTTTAATTTCTTTGGCGGCGTCCTTGCGCTGTTTAATCAGTACAGACTTTTTAATTTTTGTTGTTGCTTCCATTGCCTGTTATTTTTTCTTTTCTGCGTGACCACGGAATGTACGGGTTGGGGCAAACTCTCCCAGCTTGTGTCCAACCATGTTTTCTGTTACATACACCGGTATGAACTTGTTACCGTTGTGTACCGCGAATGTATGACCAACGAAATCAGGAGAGATCATGGAACGACGTGACCATGTTTTTACTACTGATTTTTTATTCGAATCATTTAGTGTCACTACCTTTTTTTCAAGGTTATGATCTATATAAGGTCCTTTTTTAATTGAACGAGCCATTATTTCTTCCTTCTTTCAATGATGTAACGATCAGATGTTTTCTTTTTATCACGGGTTTTAAAGCCTTTAGCCAATAAACCTTTGCGTGAACGCGGATGGCCACCTGATGCCCTTCCTTCGCCACCACCCATAGGGTGATCTACCGGGTTCATAGCTACACCACGAACTCGTGGACGACGGCCCAGCCAGCGTTTGCGGCCTGCTTTACCAAGCACTGCATTAGCTTTCTCGCCGTTTGATACAGTACCGATAGTTGCCAGGCAAGTCGATAATATCATACGGGTTTCGCCTGAAGGCAACTTGATGATGGCATATTTGCCGTCGCGTGCCGAAAGCTGAGCGTATGTACCTGCACTGCGTGCTATCGTACCGCCCTGGCCCGGGTTCAGTTCGATATTATGAATGATAGAACCCAGCGGGATATTTTTCAACGGCAAGGTGTTGCCAACTTCAGGTGCAGCTGTTTCGCCCGACACTACGGTCTGGCCAACCTGCAATCCTTCCGGAGCTATCATATACCTTTTTTCGCCATCAGCAAAGTGCAGCAACGCAATACGTGCCGAACGGTTAGGGTCATATTCAATTGTAGCAACGGTAGCCGGGATATCAAACTTGTTGCGTTTGAAATCGATCAGCCTGTATGCTTTCTTATGACCACCGCCCAAATAGCGCATCGTCATTTTACCGCTGTTGTTACGTCCGCCCGACTTCTTGTTAGATGCTACAACCAACGACTTTTCAGGAACGTTTGTTGTAATATCCGAAGTACTGGTGTCTACCCTGAAACGGGTACCCGGGGTAACCGGTTTAAATCTTTTAACTGCCATCTCTGTTATATATTGCTGTAAAAGTCTATCACTTCACCGTCTTTCAACGTCACTATCGCTTTTTTGTAGGTTGCAGCTCTACCGCTAACTATACCTGCTTTTGTGTTGCGACTTTTCAGTTTTCCAACGTATTTGCTGGTGTTTACCGCTACAATGTTAACACCGTACATTTTCTCTATCGCGCCCTTTATCTGTAGCTTGTTGGCCCTGTGGTCAACTTTAAAGGTATAACGGTTCAGCTTTTCAGTAAGCTGGGTTGCCTTTTCAGTAAGTAAGGGTTTCTTTAAAATTTCCATATTACTTAGCTAATGCTTCCTCCAAAGTTTTAACAGCACCTGTAGTTAGTAAAAGCGTGCCTGCATTCAACACGTCGTAAGTGTTCAATTGATCGGCAGTGATCACTTTGCTCTTTTTCAGGTTGCGGCTTGATAAATAAACGTTTTCATTTGCAGCGCCCAATACCAATAATGTTTTCACATCAGTAACTTTCAGGTCGGCTACCAGCTTTACGTAGTTTTTGGTTTTGATCGAATCGAAATTGAAATCTTCCAATACTACAATGCTGTTATCTTTTGCCTTGTATGACAGGGCCGATTTGCGGGCCAATGATTTAAGCTTTTTATTCAGCTTAAAGCTGTAATCACGCGGCTGCGGACCGAAGATACGGCCACCACCATTGAACAATGGCGATTTTACGCTGCCGGCACGGGCGCCGCCTGTACCTTTTTGTTTATATAATTTGCGGGTCGAACCTGCAATTTCGTTACGCTGTTTTGATTTGTGCGTTCCCTGGCGCTGGTTAGCAAGGTATTGCTTCACGTCCAGATAAATAGCGTGGTCGTTAGGTTCGATGCCGAATACTGCATCAGACAGCTGCACCTTGGCGCCTGTCTCTTTACCCGAGATATTTAATACTTTAACTTCCATTTTATTTATCCACTATAACGAATGAACCCTTAGCTCCCGGTACGGAACCTTTAACTACCAACAGGTTTTGTTCTGGATAAACCTTCAAAACTTCGAGGTTCTGAACTTTTACACGAACGTTACCGGTTTGACCAGCCATGCGCATGCCCTTGAATACACGTGACGGCCATGACGACGCGCCCAATGAACCCGGTGCACGCAAACGGTTGTGCTGACCGTGTGTTTGCATACCCACACCGCCAAAACCGTGGCGTTTTACAACACCCTGAAAGCCTTTACCCTTCGAGGTACCAGCCACATCCACAAAATCTCCGGCAGCAAAAATCTCTACAGTGATCGTATCACCTAAGTTTTTTTGATCTTCGAAAGTTTTGAATTCAACCAGCCTGCGCTTAGGAGTAGTGCCGGCTTTCTGGAAATGACCTTTTAAAGGAGCAGGGGTGTTTTTTTCTTTTTTCTCACCATACGCCAGCTGAACTGCGGCGTAGCCGTCTGTTTCAACAGAACGAACCTGAGTTACTACACAGGGGCCAGCTTCGATTACTGTACAAGGAATGTTCTTCCCTGACTCGTCGAAAATGCTGGTCATACCTACTTTTTTACCAATAATTCCTGACATTTTAATATTTTCTTTGTGTCCATCGAAGCAGTAGGGCCTCGCTCAAGACATTTTAATCCCCCCGAAAGGGACGGCAAAGATAGAAACTTTAGATTAACTCTCAAATAGTTGCGCTAAAATTTTTTAAGATTTTTTTGAGAGGGGGATTTGAAGGGGTATTGATCCATGAGGTGAGTGGTTTAATGGCATCGCCGGTTCAGGTTTCAACACTTGAATTCAGATGGCCATGAGCGCTCCGGTTTACTGTTCAACAAAATGCCAGCAAACTCCGGCAATATCGATAATGTTGACTTCTCTACCATAAGGCTGTTGCGATATATCCCCTATGCGGATGCCGTATTTTTTAGGTAACTGCTTATCAAGGACACCTTTTCTGAATTCTTCCACGTTGTCAACCTTCACACTAAGCATAAAATTCTGCGCAAATGCATCATTGTCGAAACGCTGCAAAATAAACCGGCATTCATCGCGCTGAAAACCGATATACCCATCCACCTCCCAATTGATATGAAAGCCCAGCTCCAGGAAAAATTGCTTCGACCCGTCGAAGTTACTTCCCGAAGGAATAAAAGGTTCTAATGATAAAAACTTCATGTGCTTTGTTTTTGGGGCAAATATAAAAAATACAAAATTACCGCTCGTTCAAGTGTCCACACTTTTCGCCTCCGCGGGGTCTTCTTGCAGAGAGACCCCGCGGGAACATACAAAATTATAGCACGTTCAAGTGTCCCCACTTGAACGCAAACCATTGTGAGCGTCCGCGCTCACGTTAAAAACCGCCGCATTTGCTATCTTCGGATAAAAACATTCCATCCTCATGTGGACCTGCCCCAAATGCGGACATCAATTTTACAACAAAAACCAATCGCACTCCTGCGGAAGCTATACCGTTGATGATTTTCTGAAAGGCAAACCGGCTGAAATCGTCGGACTATTTAACCTTTTTCTTGCCGAGTACCGCCAGATCGGCCCATTCCAACTGCACCCGGTAAAGACGCGGGTAGCATTGCTGACCAAAATGCGTTTCTGCTCCATTAATAAGATCGGCCCCAATTATATCGATATTCACCTGGTGCTGACAGCACCTTTCGAACATACGCTTTGCTTTTACAAGATCGACAACCTGGCCAACCGCTTTTTTGTACACCACGCCCGGTTGTATGACGCCGAAGATATCTCGGCCGAATTAAAATATTATATGGCTATGGCCTACGGGGTGGGTAACAGGGCCCATATTATTTCGAAGAAAAATACTTAAATTCATCCGTCTCAATTATTTAGCGCACATGAAAACAACTACCCCTGCTTTAGCCCTGCTCATCACCCTGTCAGTATTTTGTAGCTGTACAAAAAAAGCCCATGATCCTTTAGCCAATTCGAGCCGCGAGGACAAAAATGGCTGGATATACGTACACCTCGAAGGTTCGCCGCATGATATCGGGTATCAGCATGGCTATCTGGTGGCTAAAGAAATTGACACCTTAATAAAGGCGTTTCAATTTTACCTGCCTCATACTACCAACCGCAACTGGCAATATTTCAGAGCAGCGGCTAGCAGGTTCAACTGGTGGAATAAGATAGATACAGAGTATCAGAAGGAATTAGTGGGTATGGCCGAGGGGCTGCGTGCAAAGGGGCTGAAATATGATTCGCTGGACCTGGTGGTGCTAAATGGCAATATCGAACTGACATCGTACTACGAACCGCTTCAGATGAATAAGGCCAAACCGGGCAGCGGCGACAACCGCGCGCCGGGCAACTGCAGCGCGTTCATCGCTACCGGCAGCTATACCAAAGACGGCAAGATCGTTATCGGCCATAATAACTGGACGGATTATATTATAGGCGAACGCTGGAATGTTATAGCGGATATAAAACCGGAGAAAGGCAACCATATCCTGATGGATTGCGCGCCTGGCTTTATCCATAGCGGCGACGATTTCACCATCAGCAGCAGCGGCATTATGGTTACCGAAACCACCATTACGCAATTCAAAGGCTTCGACTCCACCAAAACGCCTGAATTTGTACGTGCGCGCCACACCGTGCAATATGCCAATAGCATAGACGATGTGATAAAAATGATGACCACCGGCAACAACGGCGGTTACGCCAACGACTGGCTCATAGGCGATACAAAGACCAACGAAGTAGCCAAATTGGAACTGGGCCTGAAAGACTACCGGGTGTGGAGATCGAAAGACACCGCTATCATCGGCTCTAACTTCCCAAGCGATCCCAAACTGATTAAAGAGGAAACTACGTTTGATGTGAATAATAAAGCGAGTTCGCCGAACGCACGTAAATTGCGTATGGAGAAACTGGTAGCTGTAGACTACAAAGGAAAACTGACCGACTCGACCGGGAAATTGATCGAGGGCGATACTTACAGCGCCTATGACAATAAACAGATCATGAACCGCTGCGTTATTGACGGACACGTAGAAGAAGACCCCATGGGAGTGCCCGAATGGAACGAAGGACCGTATTACCCTATGGGTGCGGTACAAGGCAAGGTAACCACCAGCGACCTCGCTAAAAAAATGCAAATGTGGGCGCACATGGGCCACCCTGGCGGCGCCGACTTTTTAGCCGCTCCCTACTTTGCCAAACATCCCGAATACAAATGGCAGGGCAAGTACCTGCGCGATATGAAGGCTTATCCGTGGACGTTGTTTAGTGCGAAGTAAACCCGATTTTAGAATTACAGATAAGGGCTAACTATATTTTTTCTTTTGTGCAGCGCTTTCGGGGTCAAGGGTAGTCTGATAGGCGCCATTCTCGTCCATTTTAGAAATTTTATAAGGCTCTCTGCCTTCATTTGCTTTTTTTCTTGCTTGATAAAACATGGATAGATCACCGTCGAGAAATGTGGCTCCGTATTTCAATATATCCTGATTTGCTTTTTCGATACTCTCTTTTATCGTTTCGGCAAATTTTGAATCACCTAGCGGAAACCAGTAAGAAATCTCGTCCGACGTTGGGTCGACAATATTCGCTAAAGCGGCTAACGAAACAGAATTCCAATCATATTCAAAAAAATCATCACTACTACCCTCGCCTAAAACTATAAAGTAATAATACGGGTAGTCAGTTGGATAGCTTGAATTTTCGACTTTTATATATTGGTCTCGTTTGCGAAAAGTAATCGTTGTAGAATATTCTTTTATTGTCTTTTCGACCCTTTTGAATCCAAACTTTTCAATTGTAGGACTTATAATTAATAAAACGCTCTCAGCGAAAGCGACTTGTTCCGATGACGACCTTTCATTTCTGATGGTCTTTTTATTCCTTTTAAAGAGATCAAAAATCCCCATTATTTCTCAATCAGTTTACGCTTGTGATATATTCCTTTGCTCATCTCATCAACAACATTCTGTAATCTTTCTTTATTAGCTTCGCTTGAAAGAATATGAGCTGTAGTATCAGTATGTCTAGATTTGACTTTGCCTTTCGTTTTCATTTGCTTGATAATTCTGTTAATTTTTGAATTCTATGAATTCCGGTTCAGACAACTATTCCATCATCAACCTTCTTATCAACTCAGCACTTTGTCTTTTCCCATCTTCCAGCCTGTCTTTAAAAAATGCCTGCACGTCGTTGAAGTGTTTTTTATAGCCTTCCATATCGCCATAACCAATGATGGCCGACCATTCCCGCACGGCAGAATGAAACTCCAAATCATCGCCGCGGATGGTTTTATCATATAAGGCTGTCTCAATGGACTCCTCCAAAAGCTCTTCGTTTTTGAACAGATATTCGGCAATACCAAGCCTCAGGCGGAAAGGCGGCGTTTGCCCGATCAGGTTATCATATGGGTTCACACCCAGGTGGTACCAGGCATCCACCATGCTCAATATGCTCAGGTGCGAATTTGGTTTTCGCGTTTCTGCGTTCTGCCCCAGCGAAAACTCCTTCATTACTTTATCATTTAGCATAATGGGTTTCCGGCTTTCGTGGAACACAAAATCCCTCGCACGATAAAGTCTGTCGCGGAATGCCTTTTCTTCTTCTTTGATCATCAGCTTAAACAATTCCGATTCCGATACTGCATAACGCTTCACCTGCTGCCGGGCATAAGGGTTCAAAATAGCCAGCCCGGCATAAACGTGCGCCTTATAGCTGAATATTCGCAGGGTTGTCAGTATCTTAACATTATCTATG
>Ga0310811_10008062_pt1 | contig 13539 bp, 14 predicted proteins | sample YCmetagenome_FD_207642 | JGI IMG/M metagenome (GOLD analysis project Ga0310811, IMG submission 207642) | Soil microbial communities from experimental microcosm in Duke University, North Carolina, United States - YC | ecosystem: Engineered > Artificial ecosystem > Soil microcosm > Unclassified ... | reverse complement strand
CACCGGGCTCACCGGGGCGCAGGCGGATGGAGGCTTCGCCCATCGGCGAGCCGTCCTTGAGGACCTGGTAGGTGGCGGTAAAGGCGGTCGGCGGTTTGGCGAACGCATTTTGCACGGCCAGCAGCAGACCGAGGCCGAGAAGTGGAGCGAGCAGGGGGCGGATAGTCATGTTTCGAGTCTGCGGTGGTCGGGCTGAACCGGGCCTCACCCCGGGGCGAACGATCCGTCGCTGCCGAATGCCAGCGGGACCGGCAGCGGCTGGCCGTCGAGCAGCGGGCCATGGCCATCCCAGCGCAATCGTCCGCTGGCCAGCAAACCCAGTACTGCCGGCAGCAGTCGGTGTTCCAGCGGCAGCAGCCGCGCGGCCAGTCGTTGTTCGTCGTCGCCGGGTTCGACCGCGATGCGCGCCTGTGCGATCACCGGGCCGCCATCCAGCTCGGCGGTGACGAAGTGCACACTGGCGCCATGCTCGGCGTCGCCTGCCTCGAGTGCCCGGCGGTGCGTATGCAAGCCGCGGTATTTCGGCAGCAGCGACGGATGGATGTTGATCATCCGGCCGACCCACGGCATCAGCGCCTCGCCATCGAGGACGCGCATGAAACCGGCGAGCACCAGCAGATCGGCTCCGCTGGCGGCGATGCGATCGAACAGGTCGAGGTCGAAGGCGCGCCGGTCCGGGTAGCTGCGCGGGTCCAGCGCCAGCGTGGGGATATCTGCCGCTTCGGCCAGCCGCAGCGCACCGGCGTTGGCCTTGTCGCTGGCGACCAGCACGAATTCGACCGGCAGTTCGCCGCGTTCGCGCGCAGCCAGCAGCGCGGCGAGATTGCTGCCGCGGCCCGAGGCGAGGACGGCGATGCGGGGTAAGGACATGGGAGTTTCCGGATCAATGGCCGTTCGCCCTGAGCGCAGGCCGAAGGCCCGAAGTCGAAGGGCCGCCGTTCGACTTCGCTGCGCTCAGGGCGAACGGCTGGAATATCTGGCGTCGAGCGGCTTCAACCGATGTGTACGCGCTCGTCGCTGCGCGCCGGCACCACTTCGCCAATCACCGAACTGTCCAGGCCATGCTTCGCCAGCAGCGCGGAGGCGGCGGTCACCGCATCAGCCGGCAGAATCACGGTGAACCCGACGCCGCAATTGAACGTGCGCCACATTTCTTCGCGTGCCACGTTGCCTTCGCGCATCAGCCAGTCGAATACCGGCGGCAGCACGATGGCCGAAGCCTCCAGCGCGATGCCGAGGCCGTCGGGCACGACGCGAATGATGTTTTCCTTCAGGCCGCCGCCGGTGATGTGCGCCATGCCGTGGATCGGAATTGCAGAGTCCGCACGTGGATGCGCGGGGTTTTGCGAGGGATTCGCGCGAAGTAAATCCAGCATGGACTTCACGTAGATCGTGGTCGGCGCCATCAGCGCGTCGGCCAGCTTGACGCCGCCGAGGTCGAGGTCCAGCGGATTGCCGGCGCGTTCGAGGATCTTGCGCACCAGCGAATAACCGTTCGAGTGCGGTCCGGACGAAGCCACGCCGAGAATCACGTCGCCGGCGACGATCGCGTCGCCGGTCAGCATCTGCGATTTCTCCACCGCCGCGACGGTGAAGCCGGCCAGGTCGTATTCGCCCGGCGGATACATGTCGGGCATTTCCGCCGTCTCGCCGCCGATCAGCGCACAGCCGGCCAGTTCGCAGCCCTTGGCGATGCCGCCGACCACGGCAACGGCGGTGTCGACGTCCAGCTTGCCGGTGGCGAAATAATCGAGGAAGAACAGCGGCTCGGCGCCCTGCACCAGCACGTCGTTGACGCACATGCCGACCAGATCGATGCCGATCGTGTCGTGGCGGTTCAGGATCTGGGCCAGCTTCAGCTTGGTGCCGACGCCGTCGGTGCCGGACACCAGCACCGGCTCCTTGTAACGGCCGGACAAGTCGAACAGGCCGCCGAAGCCGCCCAGCCCGCCCATCACCTCGGGGCGGTTGGTGCGCTTGACCAGTGGCTTGATGCGTTCGACCAGCGCATTGCCCGCGTCGATGTCGACGCCGGCGGCGCGGTAGGTGAGGGCGTCGGACATGGCAGAAACCGGCATGGATGAAACGCGCAAGTTTAGCAGTATGCGGGGCCATTGCCGGGTGTGGCTGGCGGCGCCGGCCGAATCGCGAACGGCTTCGATGGACGCTGGCAGCGCGATTGGGCAGACTTCCCCGGAGCTTTCCTTTGAAGATGTCCACGTCCATGCGTCCTTTCCGCCTGTTGATCGTCATCCTGTTGCTGGGTTTTGCGGCGTTGCCCTCGCTGCACGCGCAGGTTTCAGGCTCGCCTTACTCGGTCGTCGTGCCGGTCACCGACACCAGCGATGCGCAGCGCGACCAGGCATTTGCCACGGCGCTCGGACAGGTGCTGACGCGAGTCGCCGGCGGTCAGGATCTGCGCAGCAAGCCCGGTTATGCCGATGCGCTGGGCGGCGCCGCCTCGATGGTGCAGAAATTCCAGTACCAGCGCGCGGCGACCGGCCTGGTGCTGGACGTCAATTTCGAGCCGGGCACGGTGCGTCGGCTGGTGACGAAACTGGGTGTGGCCAGCGCCGGCATCAAACCGCCGGTGCTGTTGCTGGTGCAAGGGTCCGATGGCCACTTGCTCGACAACGCCGCGCTGGCCCCGCTCGCCGCGGCGGCGAATGCACGTGGCACCAACGTGGCGTATCCCGATGGCGCGAATGCGGTGGATGCCGGGAAGGCCGCGGCGGCCGATCCGGCCACCCTGGCCGCGATCAACCAGCAATACCACACCGGCCTGGTGCTGGTCGGCAAGCTGCACGATGGCGGCGGGGACTGGACGCTGATCTCCGGTGGCCAGCCGCAGCATTGGAACGGCCAGGGCGCGACCGAGGATGCGTTGCTCGGCGATGCCGGCAACAGCATGGTCGACCGCCTCGGCAAGCAACTCAACGTGATTGGCGCCAGCCCCAGCGAAGGCAAGCTGTGGATCAGCGGGCTGGCATCGGCGATGGACTACGTGAATCTGCTGGCGACCTTGCGTGCCGATCCTGCGGTGACGCAGGTGACGACGCTGGGTGCCGAGAACGGCAGCGTCCTCTTGTACGTCAAGGCGTCCCTGCCGATGAAAGCGCTGGCCGCGAACCTCGCCGCAGGTGGCCGGCTGCTGCTGCAGGGCGAGCCGCATCCGGGTGCGGATGCAAACCTTCGCTGGCTGAGGTGACTGGATGCGAGTCCCGCGCAAAACCCCGCGCCTCCCTGTGCGGACTATTCAAGTAACGCATAGACGATCCTTGCCGGGGCGCGCCGAGTGAATCAAGACAAGGACAACTCGCGGCGCTGGCAGATGTTTGCCATCACGGCCGTCATCGTCTACCTGATCTGGCTGCTTGCGCCGGTGCTGATGCCGTTCGCGGTCGCCGCCATGCTGGCTTACCTGGGCGACCCGCTGGCCGACCGGCTGGAGCGGCTGGGGATGAACCGGATGTGGGCGGCCACGATCGTCTTCGTGGTGATCATGGTGGCCGTGGTCGGCGTGCTGCTTTTGCTGATTCCGCTGATCGCACGCCAGGTCGAAAACCTGGTCAACAACCTGCCGCGCTACGGCGACTGGGCGCAGAACACCGCATGGCCGTGGCTGCAGGCGCGTTTGCACCTGGATCCGCACATGTTCGACAGCGATCGGCTGCTGGCCCTGATCAAGTCGCACGTGGGCTCGATCGGCGGCATTGCCACGGCGGTACTGGGCAAGGTGTCGCGTTCCGGGCTGGGCATCGCGATGTGGCTGACCAACCTGGTGCTCATACCGGTCGTGGCGTTCTACCTGCTGCGCGACTGGGATCGGTTGGTGGCGAAGATCGACGGCATGCTGCCGCGCTCGATCCAGCCGACCATTGCGCATCTGGCGCACGAGTCCGACAAGATCCTCGGCGCGTTCGTGCGAGGCCAGTTGCTGGTGATGCTGGCGCTCGGCGTGTTCTACGGCACCGGACTCGGGCTGGTCGGGTTGTCGGTGGGGCTGCTGATCGGCATGGTCGCCGGCCTGCTCAGCTTCGTGCCGTACCTCGGCTTCATCATCGGCTTCGTTGCCGCGATCATTGCCGTGCTGGTGCAATTTGGCGACTGGACCCACCTTCTGCTGGTCTGTGGTGTGTTCGTTCTCGGCCAGCTGCTGGAAGGCTACGTGCTGGTACCCAAGCTGGTCGGTGACAAGATCGGCCTGCACCCGGTGGCGGTGATCTTCGCGGTGCTGGCCGGTGGTTACCTGTTCGGTTTCCTCGGCGTGCTGCTGGCCCTGCCGGCTGCGTCGGTGATCATGGTGCTGCTGCGCTACCTGATCGAGCGCTATCGCATGAGCGAGCTATACAACGAGCACGGACCGGACGACCCGGTGATCGCTGAAGTGGAGGTCGCGGTGCATCGCGATGGCGAGGTGGATGCGAGCACGTCCGCGCCTGCACCGGACGATCGGGCCACGCCATGATTCCGCAGTTGCCGCTGGCGTTGCGCTGGCCGCGCCGCCAGCGCTTCGAACATTTCCATGCCGGCGCCAACGCCGCCGCGCTGGCCGCGGTGCAGGCGCTGGCGCTCGAGCCCGGTGCGCCATGGATCTACCTGCACGGCGCCGCCGGCAGCGGCCGCAGCCATTTGCTGATGGCCGCCTGCCAGGCGGCCAGTGCGGCGGGACGGCGCGTGCAGTATCTGCCACTGGCCACCTTGTCCGATCACGCCGCCGCCCTGCGCGGCGTCGCCGGCAGCGAACTGCTGGCGCTGGACGACCTCGGCGCCATCGCTGGCAATCGCGAGGCAGAGCACGCGCTGTTCGACCTCTACAACCGCGCCCGCGCCGAAGGCAGCGCCTTGCTGTTCGCCGCCGACGCCACACCGATCCGGCTCGGCATCGAACTGCCCGACCTGCGCTCCCGTCTCGGTGCGTGCATCCAGTTCGCACTGAAGCCACTGGACGATGCCGAGCGGCGCGCCGTGCTGAAAGCACAAGCCTCCGCGCGCGGCATCGAACTGGACGACAGCGTGCTGGACTGGTTGTTCGCGCGCTATGCGCGCGACCTGGGTGCATTGCTGGACCTGTTGGATCGGCTGGATCAGGCTTCGCTGGCCGCGCAGCGGCGGATTACGGTGCCATTTTTACGAGATTTCTTGCGAGAGGCTGAAAGACCAGGATTCTGACAGGCTGTTTGCCGTCAACGGTATTGGAGAGAGCGGCCCGGTTTCCCGGACCGCCTTTCCCAACCTTTATTAACCACAGCTCGCCATACAGCTGTTGTAAATGGCATCGCAATTGCTCAAGCAGGCGCTGCTGGGGTTTCCGTCCGGGAAGGCACAGTCCTGTCTGCATTCAGTACGGTCGCCACGGCATAGCTGATTGCAGGCCGAGTCAGCCTTCGCAGGGGTTGACATGCCTAATCCGAGTGCAGTGGAAAAAGACACAAGTGCGAGATATATCACCAATTTGTTAGTCATGACTCTTAACTCCTGTATTTTTGGCCATGAGTGAACCATACGCTTGGCCGTGTGCGTATCTAAAGCGAGTTGATAAATTTAAATGCCCGGTTATCCGCTGATGTAACGGGTTGGCACTTATTCTCTGGCGGGCGATTTCATGCTATCGCTTGCTGCTGCTGGTAGCAGCGCAAGGGCGGCCTTGATCGTTGACTCATTGAAGCCAAGAATTTTTCTGTGGCCTATGTAGATCAACGGAACAGCCGTTGCGTCTTGTTCCTTGAATTTTTTCTCCGCAACTGCTGATTTGTCAGTTACGTAGTCGATATATGCGATGCCTTCCTGGTCGAACAGGGCCCGGGTCTTTTTGCAATAGGGACATGTCGACGTGCTGAAAAGCACAACCGGATGGCCGGCGTCGGCATACAGTCTTCCGTAGTCACCGGCCACGTAGGGCGGTTTCGGGAAAATTCGAGAATAGGCTGTTCGCACCATCGGCCCGCCATATAAACCACCGGCGAAACAAAATACTAGAATTCCCATTAAAGAAAGCACTTTCAGAATTTTCATGATCAGCTGCTCCTGAAATGACGCTTATTCCATATCTGATTCGTTGCGATCTAACGGTATAGGTAAAGTAAAGCTGAGTGATGGGTCTTCGAATGGTTTGCGAGTCCCTTGGCTTTTGGCGCTGCATGAGCCTTTTGAAAAAGGTGCGCTGCGACAAGGCTTGTCCTATAACGGCTTTTTGGACGCTAGCTTGCTCTATTTAAAGCGTCAACCAAAGCTTTGATGGAAAATGTGATGAAAATCACATTGGCGAGGTTGAGTTGATTTGATGAGTGGGATGCGGTTGTTTACGAGCAGTTGATGCAAAAGCAAAAAGGCGCCGTCAGGCACCTTTCTTGCGCCCCTGAGGTAGACCAATCAGGCTTTCAGGAGTGCTGGCGTCGCCTGCTGCCCGATCGCATCGACCATGGCCTTCGCCACGTTGAGGTTGCCGGCGATGATGTTGCCGCTGGGGGGAATGCCGTCGCGACCGGCGAAGTCGCAGTAGCGGCCGCCGGCCTCGTGTACCAGCAGCACGCCGGCCGCCATGTCCCACGGCTTCAGTCCGATCTCGAAGTAGCCGTCGTAGCGACCGGCGGCGACATAGGCCAGGTCGAGCGCGGCAGAGCCGGAGCGGCGGATGTCCTCGGCCTGGCCAAGAATCGCGCGGGTCATGTCCAGTTGCGGCACCAGGTGCTCGCGCTGGCGGAACGGGAAACCGGTGGCGATCATCGCGCCGCCCAGGTTCTCGCGCTTGGACACGCGCATGCGGCGGTCGTTGAGGTAGGCGCCGTCGCCCTTGCTGGCGGTGTACAGCTCGTCGCGCAGCGGGTCGAAGACCACCGCGTGGACCGGTACGCCCTTGTCCAGCAACGCGATCGACACGCAGAAATGCGGGATGCCGCGCAGGTAGTTGTGGGTACCGTCCAGCGGGTCGATCACCCAGGTCAGCGGACCCTTGCCGGTCGCGCCACTTTCCTCGGCGAGGATCGCATGGTCGGGATAGGCGCGGCGCAGTTCCTTGATGATTTCCGCCTCGGCCAGCTTGTCGACTTCGGAGACGAAATCCATCTGCTGTTTTTCGACGACGTTGAGGCCGTCGATGCGGTTCATGTAGCGCAGGATCACATTGCCTGCAGAACGCGCGGCGCGCGCCGCGATCGTGACGTGTGGTCTGGCCATGGGTTTCGACTTTGGAAGAGAGCGGGGTTGCGGCCGGCGATTCTAGCAGAGGCGGGGCATCGAAGCCCGTCCGGCGGCCCCCGGGCCGTCCGGCTGCAGGCGTGCTTCCGTTATCCTTGTCGGCTGTCACTCCATTACGGCCGCGTCATGTCCACACTCGACGACCTTACCGCCCGCATCCGCTACGTGCTGGTGCGCACCTCGCATCCGGGCAATATCGGCAGCGCGGCGCGGGCGATCCGCACGATGGGTTTCCAGCGGCTGGAACTGGTAATGCCGGCGCGGTTTCCGGATCGCGAGGCGAATGCGCTGGCTGCCGGCGCCGACGATGTGCTGGAGAGCGCGGGCATCCACGAGGACATGATCGGCAGCCTGGCCGGTTGCAGCCTTGCGCTGGGCCTGTCGGCGCGCCGCCGCGGCGTGAACCTGCCGGAAATTTCCCCGCGTGAGGCGGCGCAGCAGGTGCTGGCCTCCGCCGCCCGTGGCGAGCAGGTGGCGCTGGTGTTCGGCAACGAGCGTACCGGGCTGGAGAACGAGGAGCTCGCCCGCTGCCACGCGATGGTGCGCATTCCCAGCGTGGACGACTTCAGCTCGCTCAACCTGTCGCAGGCGGTGCAGGTGATGGCTTACGAATTGCGCGTGGCGATGCTTGGCGACACGCCGGTACCATCACCGCTGCACGAGGAACCGCCGGCCGATGCGGCACGCATGGAGCAGTTCTACGTTCACCTGGCGCAGACGCTGGACGACATCGACTTCCACAAGGGACGCGAGCCCACCACGATCATGCTGCGCCTGCGCAAGCTGTTCCAGCGCGCGCAGCCGGACGAACGCGAATTGCGCGTGTTGCACGGCATTCTTGCCGATGCGCAGCGGATGGCGGAGTTGGCGAAGGGCAAGTAGCCCTGAGTGGCGTCGCATGCAGGAGCGCACCCTGTGCGCGATGCTCTTGCGTTAACCCACCGGAACGCATCGCCCACAGGGTGCGCTCCTACTGCTCGTCGTCAGATGGTTCCAGCGACGGTGCCGGAGTGACCAGCAGCTTGTCGATGCGTGCGCCGTCGAGGTCGACCACTTCGAAGCGGATTCCGTGCCAGGCGAACACTTCGCCGGTTTGCGGCACGTGGCCGAGCGCGGTCATCACCATGCCGGCGACGGTGCGGAAATCGTGTTCGTCTTCGCCCGGCAGCTCACCGATCTGCAGCAGTTCGCGCAGATCGTCGGTGGGCAGGGCGCCGTCGATCAGCCAGCTGCCGTCGGCGCGCTGCATGATCGGGCTGGTTTCGTTGCCGCCGCCGTGGCCGATCTGGCTGGCGCCGACCACCGCCGCGAGCAGGTCGTTGACGGTGACCACGCCTTCGATGTCGCCGTACTCGTCGACCACCAGCGCCAGTGGCGTCTCGGCATCGCGGAACTCCTCCAGCAGGTCCAGCGCGCGGGCGGTGGCCGGCACGAACAGCGGCTTGGACAGGTGCTCGAACAATTCCATCTTGCCGTCGGCAAAGCTGCTCAGCAGGCGCTTGACCTCGACCACGCCGACCACGTCGCTCTCGTCGCCGCGATAGACCGGATAGCGCGAGTACGGCGTCTGCCGCAGCACGTCGATGTTCTCTTCCAGCGTGCCGGCGATGTCCAGCCAGGCGATGCGCATGCGCGGCGTCATCACGCTGTCGACCGTGCGGTCGCCCAGGCGCAGCACGCGGTTGACCATATTGTGCTCGTCCTGGTCGAGCACGCCTTGTTCGGCGCTCTCGGCCACCAGCAGGCGGATCTCGTCCTCGGTCACCACGCCGCGGCCGTGCTGGTTGACCCGCAGCAGCCGCAGCAGCAGATTGCTGGAGACGTTCAGCAGCCACACGAACGGTGCAGTGATACGCGACAGCACCAGCATCGGGATCGCCACGTACGACGACACCTTCTCCGGCGCGGACAGCGCCAGCCGCTTGGGTACCAGTTCGCCGATCACGATCTGGATGAACGAGATCAGCACGAAGCCGAGCACGATGCCGATGATCCGCGCGTACGGCAGCAGCCACGCCAGCCGTTCGCCCCGCAGTACGTCGGCGATGTGGCCACCCAGCGCGTCGCCGGCGAGCGCGCCGGTGATCAGCATCACCAGGGTGATGCCGACTTGCACGGTGGACAGGAAGTGCTCCGGCGCCTCGGCGTGGCGCAGGGCCATTGCGGCCTTGCGGCTGTTCTTGGCCATCTGCTTGAGGCGGCTCTTGCGCGACACCACCAGCGCCATTTCCGACAGCGCGAAAAAGCCGTTGCACAGGGCCAGGACGAGGACGAGCGCGATTTCGGTCAGCATCGCGGTGTAGATGGAGGAGGGTGCATGGGCACAGTGTAAGGGATGCCTGCGTTGAACAGGTTGGGGGCACTCCGGGGCAGCGCGCCTCGCCTTTCGCCTCCGGCTGGCCGGGTGCGTTGATGCGGGGCAACATGACAGTCCTGTAACATTCCCGTCACCCCGTTCTCTCAGGCATGGCCCGCATGTTTTCACTGCAAACGATTTTCGGCAAAGGCGACAAGTTCTACGGCCTGCTCGAGCAGAGTGCGGCCACCGCCGGCGAAAGCGCCAAAGCGCTGCATGAACTGCTGACCAAGCCCGATTCCGGCTCGGTGATGGCCGCATTCACCGCCACCCGCGCGCGCGAAAAGGAACTGGCCGCACAGATCAGCGAAGGGCTGGTGAATACCTTCGTCACTGCGCTCGACCGCGAGGATATCGAGGCGCTGAATTCGGCGTTGTACAAGATTCCCAAGACCGTCGAGAAATTCGCCGAGCGCTACGAAATCGTGGCCGATCGCCTCGTCGGCGTGGATTTTGCCCAGCGCGCGCTGGTGTTGCAGCGCTCCAGCGAAGTGGTTGCCCAGATGATCGGCGAATTGCGTCGCGGCTTGCGCATCGACCCGGTGAAGAAGCTGCAGGATCAGCTGCAGGCGCTGGAATCGGAAGGCGATCGCATGCTGCTGGCGCCGTACCGCACCTTGTACGTCGAGGGCGGCGACGTGATGCGCGCGATGCTGGCGAAGGATCTGTTCGAGTTGATCGAGAAGGCCATCGACAAGTGCCGCGACGTCGGCAACATCGTTTATTCGATCGTCCTGAAGAACTCCTGAGGCCGCTGCCGTGATCCTGCGCATTCCGCATTGCCTGCTCGCGATGCCGCCATTACGCGCCTGCCAGCAGGCCCGCCAGCAGCCGACCGGAGGCCGCGCATGAGCATCGTCATCGCGGTGGTGGCAATCGCGCTGGTCTTCACCTACATCAACGGTTTCCACGACACCGCCAACTCGATCGCCACGGTGGTGGCGACCAAGGTGCTCACGCCCGGCCAGGCGGTGCTGCTGGCGGCGGGCACCAACCTGATCGGCGCGTTCATGGGCACGGCGGTGGCGGCCACGATCGCCTCGGGGCTGATCAACGCCGGCGTGATCGAGATGAGTTCGCAACTGCTGATCTGCGCGCTGCTGGCGGCGATCGTGTGGAACCTGATCACCTGGTGGCTGGGCCTGCCGTCCAGTTCCAGCCATGCGCTGGTCGGTTCGCTGGTAGGCGCGGCCGTTGCCGCCTCCGGCAACAACTTCGACTCGGTGATCTGGGTCGAAGGCAGCCTGCTGAAAGGCCACGGCGTGATCCCCAAGGTGATCATCCCGATGGTGCTGTCACCGGCGGCCGGCTTCGTCATCAGCTTCATCCTGATGGGCGCGCTTTACGCGCTGCTGGCCTGGTTCGCGAACCGGCGGGGCTGGTCGCGCCGGTTCGGGCGCACGCCGTTCGTCAATTTCTTCTTCGGCAAGGCGCAGATCGTATCGGCCAGCGCGATGGGCGTGGCGCACGGCATGAACGATGCGCAGAAGAGCATGGGCATCATCGCGCTGGCGCTGGCCGGTGCCACCGCCGCGCATCAGTTCGATCACCTGCCGGTGTGGCTTAGCTTCCTGCGTATCGCCGAGAATCCCGCTGGCGGTTTCGCCATTCCGGTGTGGGTGAAGGTGGTCTCCGCGCTGACCATGGCTGCCGGTACCGCCGGCGGCGGCTGGCGCATCATCAAGACGCTCGGCCACAAGATGGTCAAGCTGCATCCGATCAACGGCTTCGCCGCCGAGACCAGTTCCGCGCTGGTGATCCTCACCGCGTCGGCGTTCGGCATCCCGGTGTCGACCACCCACAACGTGTCCGCCTCGATCATGGGCGTGGGCGCGGCCAAGCGCTTCAACTCGATCCGCTGGTCGGTGGTCGAGCGCATGGTGTGGGCGTGGATCCTGACGCTGCCGATCACCGCGCTGCTGGCCTACGGGCTGGTGGTGGTGTTCCGGCTGGTGTTCTGATTGTTGCAGGAGCGACTTCAGTCGCGATGCCGTTCGCTTCAAACCGACAAGAGCATCGCGACTGAAGTCGCTCCCACGGCAGCTTCCTACAGCGCGTCTTCGTCCGTGGCGATGATCTGTTCCAGCTGATCGCCCAGCATGCCCAGTTCGCTCACGACGCGCTGCAGTTCGTCGGTGTCGAGAAATTCGTACGGACGGTTCTCGCACAGGTGCAGATACGGCGAGCCGTCCAGGTCGGCAACGGCCAGGAAGCCGGTGCGCTGCTGCCAGTTGAAGCGCAGGCAGCGAATGGCGTCGGTGCCGGCAAGCGGGCCGATCGGGGTGGAGATGCGCAGGTAGCGCCGGCTCGCTTCATCCTCCAGTTCCGCCAGGTAGATACCCTGGTGGCGTCCATTGGGCAGCGCAAGATCGAAACTGACCAGGTACGGGTCGTTGTGGCGCAGCTCGTGTTGGCTGCCGATGTGGGAACGCACGGCTTCGAAGTGACGCATGCTGCGGCTTCCGCTGGCGGAGGGCGCTGTTACTCTGCCACGTATTACCGTCCACGTCGCGTCAGGCACCGCATGAACGACAGTCACCAGCGCATCTACGCCGCCATCGCCGGGATTCCGCGCGGCCGGGTCGCCAGTTACGGCGCGATCGCCGCCCGTGCCGGTTTGCCGGGCCGGGCGCGGCTGGTCGGCCGGCTGCTGGGCGAGGTGCCCGACGGCCTGGAGTTGCCGTGGTTTCGCGTATTGCGCTCCAGCGGCCACATCGCGATGCCGCCGGGCAGTCGCGGGTTCCGCGAGCAGTCGCGCCTGCTGCGGGCCGAAGGCGTCGAAGTGAAGAACGGCCGCGTGCCGCTGTCGCGCTTCGGCCTGGATGGCGATCTGGATCACGCGTTGTGGGGCATGCCCCCGCATCAATGAAGCAACGCGCTCTTCGCGTTCATCTCCTCTCCCGCCTGCGGGAGGGGATTTGAGGAGAGGGCCCGCATCAATGAAGCAACGCGCTCTTCGCGTTCGTCTCCTCTCCCGCCTGCGGGAGGGGATCGAGGAGAGGGAAGGGCCGCACTATCGTCCTCAGCCGACATGCATTCGGGCGTCCGGCGCACACTGATCTCGCGAAGCAGATCCCTCCATTTGCTAGCATTCCCCGGATGCCCACCCCACTCGATCTGCTCCAAAGCGTTTTCGGTTATCCCAGTTTCCGCGGTCAGCAACAGGCCGTGGTCGAACATCTGAGCGAAGGTGGCGACGCGCTGGTGCTGATGCCGACCGGCGGCGGCAAGTCGTTGTGCTACCAGATTCCCGCGCTGCTGCGGCAGGGCACCGGCATCGTGGTGTCGCCGTTGATCGCGCTGATGCAGGACCAGGTCGATGCATTGCGCGAAGCAGGGGTGGCCGCTGCCTACCTCAATTCCAGCCTCGGCGCCGAGGAACAGCGCGAAGTCGAACGGCAGTTGCTGGCCGGCGAGCTGAACCTGATTTACGTGGCGCCGGAGCGATTGCTCACCTCGCGCTTCCTCGACCAGCTCGAACGTACCGAAGTGGCGCTGTTCGCGATCGACGAGGCGCACTGCGTGTCGCAATGGGGCCACGATTTTCGCCCCGAATACCGCGAGCTGGCGATCCTGCACCAGCGTTTTCCGCAGGTGCCGCGGATCGCGCTCACCGCCACCGCCGATCCGCGCACGCGCGAGGAGATCGTCGAACGGTTGTCGTTGCGCGATGCACGCCAGTTCGTGTCCAGTTTCGATCGGCCGAACATCGGTTACCGGGTCGGCCTGCGCCACAACGCGAAGCGCCAGCTCGGCGAATTCCTGCAGGGCCACCAGGGCGAATCCGGCATCGTCTATTGCCTGAGCCGGCGCAAGGTGGACGACACCGCCGCATGGCTGGCCGAAGCCGGCATCGAGGCGTTGCCGTACCACGCCGGACTCGATGCGGCGACCCGCGCGAAGAACCAGAAACGTTTCCTGCGCGAGGACGGCGTGGTGATGGTCGCCACCGTCGCCTTCGGCATGGGCATCGACAAGCCCGACGT
>Ga0310811_10008061_pt1 | contig 13540 bp, 14 predicted proteins | sample YCmetagenome_FD_207642 | JGI IMG/M metagenome (GOLD analysis project Ga0310811, IMG submission 207642) | Soil microbial communities from experimental microcosm in Duke University, North Carolina, United States - YC | ecosystem: Engineered > Artificial ecosystem > Soil microcosm > Unclassified ... | reverse complement strand
TGTGACCCAAATGATGGGCTGCTTGAACGTCCGGTCACGTTTGAAGAAGCCTGGATTTCGCATAATGCCGCCAATACTCTATGAACCCAGGAGCGTGTTTTCAGGAGTTCGCAGAAAAGTGAAATAGAGAGCAGGGAACAGCCGCAGTTCACTATTGTGATGATTCCAGCCAAACCCGTCGCCAGACTGGTCAATTTTGAACAGTTTCTGGCGATTCTCCAGTTCGTATAAAGCTTTCACCTTAAGGGGAACCGAAATATCCGAACTAGGTTTGTCTCTTCGGCATCGACCGCCGGCCGCACTCGCCCATTCATTCGCTATATGGAACACCAAACGTGAGGAGCGCCGTATGTGGCGGACGAGCTTGCGATCCCACGACATTTGGCGCTTTCCCCATGCTTCTCCAGACTCGAATTGCAGGAGCATTCATGTACAGGAGCCGTATTTGTTCGCGACTCTCACCACGTACGCTGTAGATGCTGATCGTCCTCAAAAGGGCTGTTTGCCCGGACGCGAGCAGATACGGTCCCATGCTGACGGCCGGCGCATTTTCGGTGTTCTGCACCTCTTCTGCACTCTGCGCAACGATCTGATAATTCAGAGCTGGCGCTGATTGCTTCGACACTAGGCGTCGCAAAAGATCGTTCGACGTGTGAATCCAATCCGATATCAGAAGGCTCATTCCGCGCCTCGGAGTGAAAACCCGTAATATCGTTGCCAGCAGACCATGCAGCGAATTGGCCGAAGCCCGAAAACGGCGATTAGCCCCTCGAACCTACGCAATGCGCTTGGCTTGAATTGGACTGAGTTACAGCAAGGGCAAGCTCGCCGGGACCAGAGTATGCGTGGTAGCCAGTCAGGCCAAGTCATGGTTGCGACATTCATTCGGAACTTCCTTCCAGTGACACGATGACATACTTCAACGCGCGATTCCATCTCCAGAACTCGGATTGGCTTCGAGCCAGTCAAGAAGGGCACGTATGCGACCTGTAGCGAGGGCAACGCAAGAGTCGGCTGCCCCGTAATAGAGGTTGATGGTGTCTCCATCGGCTCCGATTGTCTGTCCGCATGGAAAAACGACATCGTTTACGTCTCCTGTCCGTTCGTACGGCGCCTCAGGGCCGAACATCCAGGATTCTCCTCGTTTCAGGCAAACATCCGGTCTCTCGAGATCGAAAAGTGCCAAACCCAAACGATAGATACTGCCTGACGCGGTGTGACGCACACCGTGATAAATTGTCAGCCATCCTTTCGCCGTCTCAATGGGCGGCGAACATAATCCAATCTTGTTCGCATCCCACCATCCACCGCGGCGCGCTTCGAGAAGGACTTTGTGACTTCCCCAATGTCTTAGGTCTGGCGAAAAGGAAATCCACATATGTGCTCCGAGTGTCGTTACCGGACGATGGATCATGGCCCAGTAACCGTTAACCCTCCTGGGCAGCAGAGCAGCATCCTTGTCCTCTGGCGGCATGATCACGCCGTATCGCTCAAAGCTTCGGAAATCCTTGGTTAGGGCTAGCGAAACTCCGGGACCACCGCGAGCAAACGATGTGTATGCTACTGCGTACTTCTCGAGTTCCGGCACGTAGGTGATGCGTGGATCTTCGATACCCCAGATCTCTTCGGGATATTCGCGCGGATTTGCAACCAGGGTAGGCTCGGGGTCGATCCGCCATCCGTCGATACCGTTGGTTGAACGTGCTGCGCAAAAATGCGAAATGCCACGACGATCTTCTACGCGGCACAATAGCAACGTGTCTCCATCCGCAAGTCGCACAGCTCCGGCATTGAACACGCTGTTGATCGGATAAGGCCAATGCTCCCTGCTCAGAATTGGGTTGTGACAGTACCGCGTAAAGAGGGGAAGCTCGTTCCGAGGCTTTGCGGTGGTGTCAGGATCTGCTGAATCTTGCAATGTGGCCGCAGTGGTATTCAAATTCAATGGGAGACGCTCATTTCCTGGTACGTTTCTTCTGCGCTTGGTTCGGTTGAGGCCTGCGTGTCTAGCAGCGCCATCAGGAAAGAGAGCGTGGATTCAGCTCCCTGGTTTTCGTTGACGCGATCTGGATGGAGTCCGTCTTTGCATCCGCCTGTTGTGGCATCGTATAGCGGCACTCGAAGATCGTTTTTGCCCAGGAACCAATCGAATATGCGACGGGCTTCAATCCGCCAGTGGTCCTCACGCGTCATCTCGTATGCCACAAGACAAGCGGAGATCGTGGCGCAGGCTTCAAGCGGCTGCTGATCGAAGCGAGGTCTCTCCTTACCTTCACTGAAGACGCCGTTCGAGCCAATGGGCACGAATATCTCGCTGTCAGACCTGTGCTGGACATCGAGAAGCCATTGAAGTGCTTCGACTCCTGCCGCAACCATCTTGTTGTTCTCGCTGTGCCGTCCGGCTAGGATGAGCGCCTGCGGCAATCGTGCGTTTGAATAAGAGAGGCTCTTCTCAAACCACTTCCAAGTCTTGGTTTTGCTACGTTCGTAGATATCGAGGAGACGATTGGCCAACGCATTGCGTTGACCCTGAATTGCTCTGTCTCCCGGAAACCAACCCAAATAGTTTTGCATTCCGAGAACGGAAAACGCCCATGCGCGCGGACTCGTAAATGTCAGGGCCGCGGGGACGGCTGCCTCGAACAATCTTCCTGCCGCTCCCCGCAATCCGGCATCGCTCGACTGCCCTAGGACCGTACCCAAAGCCCAGAGTGCTCGGCCGTGGCTGTCTTCCGATCCTACGTTTTCGAGCCATCGACGGTCGTAGCCCAAAAAATTCCTGAAGCGACCTGAATCACCATCAAATGCGAGCCAGAGGAAGGCAAGATACCTGCGAGAAAGCTCTGCGTATTTTGTGGGATCCCCATGGGCCCGGCCTTCAACCAGCCGAGTTGAGACAATAAGCGCACGAGCGTTGTCGTCTGTCGTATATCCTTCGCGCGTGTTAGGCACGGAGAAGATCGCATGCTGCAATATGCCGGTATCGTCGGTCATGGAACAGAGATGATGTGTATTGAGATCTGGAAGCTGATCTGCTGATTTGGCCGGGGCCAAAGCGTGATCGTCCAGGTGAGTGGGCTTCGGCTGCAATGAACGTTCAAAACGGGCGCGCTGGAAACTTGCCATGTAGGCTTTCGCCGTCCTCGGCCATGTTGTTCCCCGCGAATGCAGGTAGGCCCTCTTACGCATCGCATGGCGCTCGGCATCGTTTTCTAACAATGCGAGGACCGCATCAGAGATGGCAGCGGGATCCTCAAATGGAACAACTACGCCCCTCTTCTCCGCCAGCAACTCCTTGGCATGCCAATAAGGCGTGGAAATGATTGCTTTGCCTGCTCCAAGCGCAATTGCAAGCGTGCCGGAAACGACCTGCGCCTCCTGCCGATAAGGCGTTATGTAAATATCCGCAGCACCGACATGCTCGACGAGCTCTTCCGCGCTGACAAAGCGGTTGTTGAGGATCAGGTGATCGCTAACGCCAAGCTGCTTGGCAAGTTCCTGCAAGCTCTCTCGGTATCTCTCTCCTTCACGACGCCGGATGTGCGGGTGAGTAACGCCCGAGACGATATAGACGACGTTCGGATAACGAGCAAGAATTGCAGGCAGCGCCCGAATCACATTTTCTATTCCCTTATTCGGAGACAGCAGTCCGAAGGTTAACAGAACACTTTTCCCCTCGGTGCCGAACTTGTCCTTGAAGTAGTTAGGGTCCATGAACGGAAGATCTGGCACACCATGTGGAATCACGTCGATCTTTCCGCTCGGAACCGCATACACATCGCGAAGAAGTTCGGCCGCGAGCTCGCTCATTACTACTAGCCGGTCTGAGAGCTGCGCGATCTCCTCGAGGACGATTCTCTGATTCGCATCCGGCTCGCGAAGAACTGTGTGTAGCGTTGTCACCAATGGCATGCGCAACTTGCGCAGCAAAGCCAGAATGTAGCGCCCTGCGGCGCCTCCAAAGATCCCGTATTCATGCTGAAGACAGACGAGATCATTGCCATTAAAGTTGAGAAACTCTGCAGCTCTCTCGTACGACTCGATATCTTCCTGGGCTAGTTCCAGACGAACCTGCTCGGGATATTCGTAGCTTGACTCCGGATCATTGACCGGGATCGCAAAGAGGCGTCCAGGTCCGAATTCCCCACTGAGAGCGTTGCACAGGTCCGTCGTGAAAGTGGCGATGCCGCACTCACGCGGCAGATAGTTCCCAACAAAAGCAATGCGGGTGGGCAGGGGTAAGGTACTCGGTTCAAATGGTGCGAGGAGGGCTGCCGCTGAAATAGATGCTTCAATAGGCTCGATAGAGTTGGGCTTATTTGGGAAAGACATTGATCCTGCTTTCAATCTGATCCACACGGCGGGCAGCGCAGTTCGCAGCTGCGTGAGGAATACGGTATTCCCGCATTTGCCGACCGCTTTTTGGTCGGCCAGTCTAGTGAGTGGAAATAGTTGTCAAAGGCTCTCTTCGATGGAGTCCAGTGACGTGTTCTTCTGGATCTGGCGGGCTTCAACTGTGGCATTCGCGATGTAGAAGCCTAGAAAACGCATAAGGCGAACCGAATTGAACTCTGCGGCATTGAATCGTCCGGCGATTCCTCTTAGCGCGCGATCCAGAGCTTGCCGAGTGGCTGTCTCTTCGGTCCATCCACAGCCACGTCGCGAACAGGATCTACTCACCCACATAAAATGCCAGCCTGCACGGCGAATCATCCCGTCGAGACTAGCTGAATCGAGCCTTAAAACATGAGCCCAGTCATCGCAGAAGGCTTCCCTAAGTGGGTCAACGCTATCCGGCAGCGCACAACCTACGCGAAGAAACACGGAGTGCGGGGTCACGCTTTCGCGCTTTTGTAAGTAACAACCGGAGCGGTCTCTGGTTTGCTCGGGGAAGGAGTAACCACGGGTTCCTCAACCGGTTCGCTCATCTTTGATTCATGTTCCTCGTGTGCGAAACCAGTAGCGTCTGATTGGCTCTCGGGGCGAGCCAGATGTATCTCCGTGCGGTGGTGGTCAGACAGATGATTTTTTACGTCAGACTTTTTGATGAGACTCATTTTGGAGCTCCAGTCGATCGGGTTGCGTACTTGGAAGACGCTCGTCTGAAGCGAAGCCAGGAGTGCCAGAGGCGAGAAAGAGAAACTGGATACTAGATTGAGCATACGCTAAAGCGAGTCTGAGCGTTGGGAGGCCTTAAGGACTTCTCTCGCGGACTCGGATCGCAGAGTCTTTTCGAGCCCCTAGAGATGATTTTCGCTTGATTGTCGACACTTTTGTCCTGGACATTCCGAGTATTGCTTTTGGAAGCGGAATAGGTGGCCTCGCGGCATTATGGCCGGGTAGCTGATCGAGCAGAACCACGTTAAGCAGCGACTTATGCACTTGAATTCGGCCGTTATAGCTGATGAACCCGAGCTTGCGAAAGCGATTCATGAAAAAGCTCACTCGAGAGCGGGTTGTGCCGATCATATCCGCCAAGGTTTGCTGCGTGATTAGAGGAATAAAGGTTTCCGGCTCACCTGGCTTGCCAAATTCCGCCATCAACAGGAGGATCCTGGCCAAACGCTTTTCGCTGGAGTTGAAAAGTTGATCGACAAGATCTGCCTGGATCCGCATGCTTCGAACAAGAAGGAACTTGAGGAATATATCGGCAAATGCGGGCTCATCGTGCATCACGCGGATCATTTCTTCTCTGCTGATCTTGAGGGCAGTGCAGGCATTCACCGCTGTAGCTGTCGCCAGATGTAGGCCCATGATTGCAGCGAGAGACTCCTCCCCAACAAAATCGGTCGCCGATAGGAGCGTGATTGTGGCCTCTTTACCGCCTTGAGAGACGACTGTGAGCCGTGCCCGGCCCTTTTGGAGGTAGTAGACGGAGTCTGCTGCATCACCCTGACAAAAAAACGTCTGCTTTGGTCTAAACTCAACGATCTTTCTGCCAAGGCCGGCATTGGCCAGGAAGTTAGTAGAATCAAATACTTTAGCTTCAAACTTTGGCAAAACAGTTCCTCGAGGCAATCAGACTCTGTCCATCATCACTTGTGCTGCATGTGGCTGTCTGATCAATCTTGCTCATTCGGTTATGAGGGCACGAGATTTCCTAATCAATCGAGGTGCAGCTTTTCTTAATTGCTGTACCAGTATTTTGGACGGATCAGGAGGCCGGATGCTCGACAATGGAGGACTTCGTCAGTACCTTCAGTTGGTCGAGACCGGTGAGGACGTCGTGCCACCGTGCTGGATCTTCTCTGGTCTTGATGGGCAGAGAGAGATCAGCATAGAACGCGATGATGTTGTCCCGTAGTTCCAGTGACGTGCCTTCAAAATGTAGTTCTGTCAGCTTTGCCAACAAAGCTGCATAGGCCTCATCGGCGAGCGTGTATTCCGACGCACTGGTTTCTTTCCCGTCGTCAAGGTCGCGGTTGGGCAACATCAAAGCGTCTCTCCGCACCGCCTCGAGCATTGCAACATAATGATCGACGGTAGTGTTGATGCTCTTTATGTACAGATCCTCTGTTTGCGCAGTCGGGCTATCGAAGCCCATCCCTCTAAAGGGGCCAATTTTAGGGAAGAACCGCAATAGGGCCGACAGTACCCGGGTGCCGCGGCTTGGCTTCGTGTAGGTCTTGCCCCACTCGCGCTCGTAGTCGGAGCGCGACAATCGATATAGGAACTTCTTCTTCGCGAAGTTAGGCGTCTCTCGCATCAGATCCTTCTTATGGGTCTGGAGAGCCACTTTGGTCATCTGCGGAATCAGCGTGCTGACTGAGTATCGATAGGACCCGATCGCCAGATCTTCATGCGTGAGTACTTCTTTCAGTGGCAGCCCGTAAACAACCTCAAAGGATCGCTCCAGCAGTGGCTGCGCAACTTTGAAGCCGATGAAATCGTGGTACTGGTCTGACGCATATCTATTTTTGGCAACTTGCAGTGTATCGAAGCCAAATTCGGTCTTGAGATGGGCTGTTCTGTCCTGTGCGTAGCGAACGGATTTGCCGTATTTTGCTCGCAGCTTTGGGTAGCGAAGAGCGACCGCTTCATTGACGGCCGGGTGGCCATCGATATCCGAAGCGTAGTGCGACAAAGCGCCCAGTGCGAAGGCGTACTCGTTGGCGTCCTGGCTCTCATGAAGCAATTCAAGAACAAAGTCCCCGGTGCGCACATAATGCACCAGGTCACTGAATTGTCTGCTCCCAAAGGGATAGTAGCCGAGATCCTGGATGACCGAGCCGCCGTAAGCATATGCGTGTGCCTCTTTGATTTGCTCCTCGGTCAAAGCTGGGAAACGATGCAAGAGCAGAGGACGGAGTTCGGAGGTCCATGCGAGATCGACAATCTCCTCGTGCGTGAGAACTGAATAGCCGCGTAGTGCAACGCTGGACATCAGCAGCACCATGATTAGAGCAGCAGCCGCGAACGCAGGATGCCGTCTATGACTCATGGTGCGAGAAGAACCTGGGCCGAAGTTGTCGAAGATTCAAGAACTCGATCGTTGTTTCGGGGAAGGACACGGAAGGTCTGTAAGAGTGCGCTGACACTTCCGCCTTTTGGATAGAAGGCATCCGCGAGGACCCCCGGGGGAACTTCTTTACTGCTGAAAGACCCGCTCATGGCGATCACCTTGATTGCGGGGAACAGGCGCCTGACGTTGATCAGCAATTCGAATCCTGACATGCCTGGCATGCTGAGGTCGGAAACGAGAACATCCGGCTTCTCCTGATGAATTTCGCGTAATGCGGAGTGCCCATCTTCGGCACAGCGGACAGAGTACCCAAACTCCTCAAGCACGAGCGAGATGGCGATGCGAATCCACTCTTTGTCATCTACAACCAAAACCGTCTTCAAATTGGCAGACAAAGCTCACCTCGCATACTGGATCGTCAGGACCTGACCTCAGTGTCCCATTGAGCGAGATGTCTTTACTGTTCGGTTTTGACCATGTTTCCCAAGAAAGCCAGCTATTTCGTGCGGCCAACCTTCGAGCGAGAGCTTCTAGTTGTGAATGGATCGGTCGATCCACTATCTCGCTTAGGTACTTCGTCGTGCAGCACCACGTTTAACAGGGATTTGTGAACCCGTATACGGCCCTTATATTCGATAAATCCGAGCTTCCGAAAGCGGTTCATGAAGAAACTGACGCGAGATCGCGTCGTCCCGACCATCTCAGCGAGGGTTTCCTGCGATATCCGGGGTATCAAAGGTTCAGGGTCACCCGGGGTGCCAAATTCCGCCATTAACAGGAGGATTCGCGCAAGCCGCTTTTCGCTGGAATTGAATAACTGATCGACAAGATCGGCCTGGATGCGCATACTGCGCGCCAGCAGGAATTTCAGGAATAGGTCCGAGAAATCATGCTCTTCGTGGATGACGCGGACCATCTCCTCTCGTTTGATCTTGAGCGCTGTGCAGGCGGTCACGGCAACGGCTGTAGCCAATCGTAGGCCTGACACCGCGGCCAGAGACTCTTCTCCCACAAAATCGCCCGCCGAGAGCAGCGTGATCGTGGCTTCTTTGCCGGCTGGTGAGACGACCGTGACCTTGGCGCGGCCGCTTTGTAAATAGAAGATTGAATCTGCGGGATCGCCCTGGGAAAAAAAGGCTTGCTTGGGCGCGAATTGAACAATTCTGCGGCCCAAGCCCGCATTTGCCAGAAAAGCTGCAGCATCGAACTCCGGTTTTTCCAGCTCAACCATCAGAGGCTTCTCCTCGGATGCCACGGCGACAAAGAAACGCAGAACCCAGCGCCCAACTGTTCTCCATTCAACGGAGTACCCGGGCGCACTACCCGCTGCCAAGACTCCAACTAAGTATGGCACCCCGCAACGTACTCTTCAATTTTCATCACCTTCGAGATGTTTATGAGAGCTATGCCAGGTTCACGCTTGAAGAGACTTTTCAAGGTAGAGCGCTATTGCTCAGACAGACTAGTGCAATCGTCCTACTGTGAGAGATACCTGGTGCGCTCCGGAGCGAACAAGTTGAACGCCGATGCGCAAAGGTAGAAAACGGTGTTTTGAATGAAGAAAGCCATCACTTTAGCAGCAATACTGAGCCTGACCAGCATTGGCTGGGCCGCAACGGACCGCGAAGCAACCAACGACCGATTGGATCACGCCGGCAGCGTACTTCACGAGATCATGGCCGCCCCGGATAAAGGCATTCCCGAAGAGGTCTTGGAACACGCAAAGTGCATCGCAGTTGTTCCGCACATGATTAAGGGCGGCTTCGTGTTCGGTGCGGAGAATGGCCGCGGTGTCGCCACCTGCAGAAGCTCGAACGGCTGGAGTGCGCCGATGTTTTTCGCCATTACGGGGGGCAGTTGGGGCTTACAGATTGGTCTCGAGGGTGTGGACCTGGTCATGATCATCCAGAATGAGCGGGGAATGCGCCAGTTGCTCTCGAGTAAGTTTTCACTGGGCGCCGACGCTTCAGCTGCTGCCGGTCCGGTTGGCCGACACGCTTCTGCCAATACCGATTGGAAGCTCGATGCGGAGATTCTCACGTATTCACGGGCAAAGGGTGCTTTTGCCGGGCTGACCCTGAACGGTGCTTCGATCCGCCACGACGAAGATTCAACCAAGGCAATCTACGGCCGCAACGTCTCTAATCGGCGGATTCTGCGAGGTGAAGTGGATATGCCAACGGCGGCCCGTTCTTTCCTGGACGCGGTGAGGAGCGCAAAGGCGCAGGCAGTCGCCTCTAATTAAGAACCTCATCTGATGCATCGTGGGCGCTCAAGGCAGATTTCAAGCCAAGGGCGCTCACGCTTTGAGAAAGGGAAATATGCTTTGGACAATCTTTGTGGTCGTTCTGATCTTGTGGCTCCTCGGGTTTAGCTTTCACCTTGGCGGTGGGCTGATCCACCTGTTGCTGGTCTTTGCGTTGGTCGTGCTTGTCTTTAACCTTGTCACCGGCCGACGTAGATCACTGTAATGGAGCTTCGCCGGGGGTGGTATTAAGGCCACGAGGTCACGAAGAACTTAGTTACGGAGGCTGTTCTCTTAATAAAGTGGACAAATTTGAACAGTTTGGAAGAACTCAGGTAGAGCAATCTTACTGAGAGGCGATGCTTTCCGTGGGTGTTGCCGCCTGTTCTTTGTGTGGATTAAACCTCTATCGCGCAACTGAATCGCAAGCGTCACGCACATCAAAAGCCCCTCTTAGTGGAGAGATGGCCAAATGAACGCCCTGCTGATATACCCGGAGTTTCCGGAAACTTACTGGAGCTTCAAGCATGCGCTTAAGTTTGTAGGCAAGCGGGCGGCGCAGCCTCCGTTGGGCCTGATGACGGTTGCAGCCCTTTTGCCAAAGCATTGGAATAAAAGGCTGGTAGACATTAACGTTGAGCGCTTACGTGACCGCGATTTGGACTGGGCGGATGTAGCGCTGATCAGTGCGATGCACATACAGAAGGACGCGCTCCTGGCCACACTGGAGCGCTGCCGCGCCATCGGCCTGCGCACCGTTGTGGGCGGTCATTCTCGAACTGGACCAACTGCATGCCGCTGGATGGCGCGAGGCGGTCTTTATTGTCGATGACAACTTCATAGGGAGCAAGGCACGCGCCAAAGAGCTTTGTGTCGCCTTGGCGAAGTGGCGCCAGCAACATCGAACCGCCTTCGATTTCGTGACGGAAGCCTCACTGAATCTGGCTGATGACCCTGAGTTGATGCAACTCATGAAGGATGCGGGCTTTGTCTCGGTCTTTCTTGGCATTGAGACGCCCGATGAGCCGGGTCTGATCGCCAGCAACAAACTGCAAAACACGCGACGCAGCCTGCTCGACAGCGTGGCCCTCATCCAGAGCTATGGCATGCAGGTCATGGGAGGCTTCATTCTCGGATTCGACACCGATCGTGAGGACATCTTCGATCGAATGACCGAGTTCATCCAAAAGAGCGGGATCCCCGTGGCAATGGTAGGTTTGCTACAAGCGATGCCCGGAACACAGCTCTTTCGCCGGCTATGGCGCGAAGGTCGCATCTTGCACACGGACGCCGGCGACAACACCAGCATCAGTCTCAACTTCCTGCCTCGAATGAACGCGGCGAAGTTGGTCGAGGGCTATCGCTCTGTGCTAAAGCAGATCTACAGCTATGAAGCCTACTACGACCGCGTCAAGCTCTATCTGAGCAGGATCCAGCCAACTTCTGGCGAGAGAAGATTCAAACAGCGGTGGATTACCCGCGCCAATGCGCGCGCTCTGGTCACGTCGATCATCCGCCAAGGCGTCTTCGGTTCTCAGCGCTGGAGCTATTGGAAGTTTTTGGCAACCGCGGCTACTCGCTATCGGCACTCCTTCGGTACAGCCATGACATTGGCCGTGATGGGTTATCACTTCCAGGTCATCACCCGAAAGCTCTCTGGAGCACAGAGAGTGGCCGGAAGCGACCCCGTGCGCAAGAGGAACCTACCCGGCGAAGCGGCTGTTCAAAGATGAAAACCATCTATCGCTTTCGGACTCGAGTTTCGGCAAAATGAGCAATCTAGCTCAGCTATCTTTCTTAAGCACTGAGATACTGATCTCGGAGAAGAGTACGCGTGATCCTCCCTCTTGGTTTCTGATGCTGAGTCAGCCCATCTGACATCCTTCCCGCTTAGCTCTCGGAAAATGTGCGAGTCACTCAGCGCGTGGCTAGCCGTTTCGGCGAAGCCCATCGGAATTCTTGCGAAATCCGAACCTGATGCCTGCGCCAGAGCAGGTGGCTGTCAACGAAGGTGAGTCGAGGTGACTCGCATGAAGAAGATCGTAATCATTAGTTCGGCTGTGTTCTCTTTGATTCTCGGAATCGCCCTTCCCGCCTATGCTCAACAGGACGAGAAGAACGACAAGCAGGATCAGCACAAGCAGCAGCAAGAGGATAAGAAGCAAGCCAAGCATGATCAACAGCATGCTCGACAACCTCAGAACCAAGATAAGCATCAGAGGCCGCAGAATCAGGACAGCCGACAACAGCAGGTCCAGCAGCAGCGGCAGGATCGAGGTCGCCAACAGGAACAGCGCATTCAGCAAATGCAGAACCAGGACACGCAGCAACGGCAGGCTCAACAGCAGCAGAATAGGCAGGATGAGAGCAGGCAGCAACAACGAGATCAGCAACGGCAGTATGCGAACCGGCAGCAGCACGATGCCGAACGGCATCAGAGTCCTGATCGTAATCAGGACCAGCAGCGCGTTTGGCAGAGCACCTGGCAAGACCATCGTGCCAGAAACTGGCGGTCAGATCACCGCAGTTGGCAGCAGCGCGGCGGATACAGCGGCTACCGGATTCCCCAGGACCGCTATCGCGGCTACTTCGGCCCACAGCATTGGTTTCGGATCTCCGGCCGCGCCTTCATGGTGTATGGTGGATATCCGCGCTTCCAGTACGAGGGTTACTGGATAACGCTCCTCGACCCATGGCCAGAATATTGGTCGAACGACTGGTACGATAACGACGATGTCTACGTCGATTACCGGAATGACGGATACTATATGTACAACCGCAGGTATCCAAACGTCGCCATTGCGATCAGCATTTCGATGTGATGAGGATGTGGAATCGCGATTAGGAAGTTCCCACTATTCAAAGGGCCTCCAGCCGAAGCTGGAGGCCCTTCAGCTTCTGCAGAGGAAAGCACCCGGGCATGATCTGAAAGCTTGCCCTTAGTAACCGCCGTCCATGCCGTTGTATCCGCCTGCTGGAGCCGCAGCTTTCTGTTCCGGTAGCTCGACCACGATTGCTTCAGTCGTAAGAAGAAGCGCGGAGATTGACGCAGCGTTCTGCAGCGCTGTGCGCGTAACCTTTGTTGGATCGATGACTCCTGCCTTTACGAGATCCTCAAAATCGCCGGTCGCCGCGTTGTATCCGAAGTATGGATCTTTCGATGCGAGGACCTTGGCTACCACAACGGCTCCCTCTACGCCGGAATTCTTGGCAATCATTCTGAGCGGCTCTTCGAGAGATCTGCGTATGATTTGCGCGCCGATCTTCTCGTCGCCATCGAGCGTCTTGATGAGAGCGTCGACGGCCGGAACGGCCCGAAGCAGGGCCACGCCCCCACCAGGAACGATGCCTTCCTCCACCGCGGCTCGAGTGGCATGCAAAGCGTCCTCGACACGTGCCTTCTTTTCCTTGAGCTCGGTCTCGGTTGCCGCGCCCACCTGGATAATGGCGACACCGCCTACCAGTTTGGCCAGCCGCTCCTGTAGCTTTTCTCTGTCGTAGTCCGACGTGGTTTTCTCGATCTGAGTGCGGATCTCGTTCACGCGACCTTTGATCTTGGCGGCCTCACCCGCGCCGTCGACTATGGTGGTGTTGTCCTTGTCGATCGTCACCCGCTTCGCGCGGCCGAGGTTCTCGAACTTTACACCGTCAAGCTTGATTCCGAGATCCTCTGTGAATGCCTCACCTCCGGTCAGAATTGCGATGTCGCCGAGTAGAGCTTTGCGACGATCTCCAAATCCGGGAGCCTTGACGGCAGCTACATTCAGAGTGCCGCGCAACTTGTTGACCACTAGCGTCGCAAGAGCTTCGCCCTCGATGTCCTCAGCGATGAT
>Ga0310811_10008060_pt1 | contig 13540 bp, 11 predicted proteins | sample YCmetagenome_FD_207642 | JGI IMG/M metagenome (GOLD analysis project Ga0310811, IMG submission 207642) | Soil microbial communities from experimental microcosm in Duke University, North Carolina, United States - YC | ecosystem: Engineered > Artificial ecosystem > Soil microcosm > Unclassified ... | reverse complement strand
CCGGTCAGAGTGTGAAAGTCCTGCAGCGGCTGCGCGAGGACCACGCGCGAATCCTTCGAGAGCGCCGCGAGCACCTCCTCGACCGGTCGCCCGTTGGCGATCTCGTACACCACGCAGTGCATCGACAGCACCCGGATCGGCCAGCTGCGCACCTCGCGCAGCGAGTACTGCGAGGCGACGGCGCGCGCCTGACGCTGCGCGCTCTGACCGACGCTGTAGCCGGCGCCGCTGTAGCGGCTGCCGGTCGTTCCCGCAGGCCCGGGCGAGGCCAGCGGCTCGTTGGCGAAGGCGACGACGATCTTCGGCAGCGCTGTAGTCTCGGCGGGCGGCGCGGCGAGCGCGGGGCCGGCCGCGATCAGCAGAGCGAGGAGTGCGCGCGTGAACGAGCGCTTCAAGGCTGCGGCGGCCCGTGAGTTGGAGTCGCTGCGGCAGCTGCGCCCGCGAGCGGCTGAACCCAGCGCACACGCGCATCGGCACGCAGCCGCACGGCGAGCGCGTGCAGATCCGCACTCGCCTCCGTTCCCTCCGTGGATGCCGCAACCGGCACGACACCGACGATTCCCGCAGCGTCCGGACCCTCGACGAGGTGGGCACCGGCGTGACTGAGTGCCTCGCCCACTTCGGTGATGGAGAGCGAGGGGACGAACGCAATGTGCAGCACCGCGGCGGAAGTCGCAGCAGGAGCAGCCGTGTGGGTGACGTACCTCGGCTGCGACCAGCGATAGGTGGTGGCGGCAAGCCCCGCGAATCCCACGAACAGCAGGAAGCTCGCCGCCCAGGCAAGTCCCGGAGGCCGCCAGACGGAGCCGCCTCTTGCAACGGCCAGTGTACGCAGTCGTGACGGACCGGATTCCACCGCGGTCACGGGTTTGCGGCCGTCGATACGGTCCATCAATTTGCGGAAGGAAGGACCGGGCGCATAGGTGATGCGCTCGGGCTCAGTCAACACCTCACACAGACGCCGCTGCAGCGCGATCTCGCGCGTGCACTGCGCGCAGCCGCGCACGTGCTCCTCGATGCGTGCGCGCTCGGCGCCCGCGAGGCGGCCGTTCGCGAGCCACGGCAGCATCAACGAGGCATCGGAATGCGAGCAGGTGTCGGTCATGATGGTGTCTTTCCCGGAGATGCGGCACCGCCGCCAGCACCCGCATCGGCCCGCGCACTCAAAGGCGTCGCCAGCTGCGGCAGCAGCCGCTGCAGCTTGCCGCGCGCATGAAAGAGTCGTGTCTTCACCGTGTTGACCGGGCAATCCATGATCGTCGCGATCTCCTCGCATGAGTGGCCGAGCTCGTAGCAGAGCTCCACCGCCAGCCGCTGTTCCACCGGAAGCTCCGCGAGTGCCCGACCGAGCCAGTCACGCAGCTCCTCGGTATCACTCGGTATCTCGCCCGTAGGTGGCAGCTCCTCCATCTGCAGGTTCTTCTCCGCGAACCGCGCCGAGGAGCGGAACGCGTTTCGCGCCTTGCGGTAGGCGATTCCGAGAATCCAGGTGGAGGGCTGCGAGTCGCCGCGGAACGTTCGTGCCTTGCTCCACACCACCCAGAATGTGTCGTTGACCACTTCCTCGGCGATGTCGTAGCGGCGCGTGAGGCGCGTCAGGAAACGCGCCAGCCGGCGGTGATAGAGGAAGTAGAGCTCCTCGAACGCCTTGCGGTCGCCATCGGCTATCCTCGCGATGAGATCCGTCTCACGCGCAGCATTTGACGCGCCGCGATAGGTCGGCTCTGCCATGCCCGGGTTGCTGTAACTCTTTGCCTTCACTTACGCCCTCTCTAGGCGGTAAGTGTCACCCGCACCCCCGCGGGTTTAATTCCTGGTGCCTCACTATCCTAGTCCTGCCTCCGATGGTCAAAAGCGCCATATGACACTGCCTGCCACCCGCTCATCGGCACTCGGGTATGGCATCAGCTTCCTGGCCATGTCTCCGGTGAGGTAATAGCCGACCTCGATGCGCCAGTGCCGGTGCTCCCAGGCCAGGCCGACGTTGCCGTACGCGTAGCCGTTTGCCGCCTCGATCCCTGGGCCGGTGCCGGTGACGTGATAGTAGCCGGCACCGCCAGTCACAAAGAGGCCCTTGTAAAGGAGCCATTGGGCGCTCACCTCGCCGACGAAGGCTGGAGCGCGGCTCAGGCGGTCGTAGAACCAGTAGCGTGGCGCGTTCGGGATCGCAGTCACGGAGAAGGTGAGCGCATCGAGCCAGGTGAGCGCTGCGCTGATCTCCTGGTAGTCATCGGACACCTCCGGCTGGCCGCCGAGCAGATAGTGGGCGCGTCCCGCGAGCGTCGCACTCCAGGCGCTGCTCAGGTCGAAGCGGTGGCCGAGATAGATCACGAGCTCGTAATCGTTGTACGGCTCTAAGTTGCTGTCGCGCGTCGAGCCCCAGATCCCTAAAAAAGTACCGCCGCTACTGGAGACGTGCAGGTCGCCTTGTAACGCCGCCGCGTTGTTGCTGCTGGAGACCCCGCGGTAGATGTAGTTGCTGGTGACCGCGAGATCGCCGCCGAAGGTGAGTTCGCTCGTCAGGCCTTGAGCGAGCACGCCCTGCGAGGCGAGCAGCAGCAAAGCAAGCGAAAACCGCAGCCGCAGCGCACGCCTCGGCATTGAAACATGCAAGATGGACCTCGATTCCCCTGTGCGCATCGACTGTGCGCAGCCCGCACTGCGCGCGCGATTCTCCTGTGAGACATAAGCCCAACGCTATCCCGGGCATTAGCCAGGCATATACACGCCTTGCAATCCCGGCCCGACGTATACTTCCTGTCTTATGGAGAGTTTACCGTCCGAGCAGAGCGCTGCGGTGCGGCGCATCGTTGCGCAACACAAAGAGAGACCGGGTCCGCTCCTCGAAGTGTTGCACGGCGTCCAGGCGAGCTTTGGTTACGTTCCGGAGGGCGCCGTTCCCGTCATCGCCGATGAGCTGAACCTCTCCCGTGCCGAGGTCCACGGGGTGGTCACCTTCTATCACTTTTTCCGCCGCTCCCGCCCGGGGGCCCACACCGTGAGCCTGTGCCAGGCGGAAAGCTGCCAGTCGATGGGGGCCGGGAAGCTCGCCGAGCACGCGCGCAAGCGGCTCGGTGTCGAATTTCACCAGACCACGGCCGATGGACGCTTCTCGCTCGAGCCGATCTATTGTCTGGGGAACTGTGCGTGCTCGCCCGCTGCCATGATCAATGGGCGCCTCTACGGGAGGCTGACGCCGGAAGCCTTCGATGCGCTCATAGCGCAGGACTCATGAGATGAGCACGACCGTTTATGTCCCCGGGGATGCGGGTGCGCTCTCCGTCGGCGCCGGCGAGGTGGCGGCCGCCGTCACCGCCGAGGCCAAGCGCCGCGGCGTGCAGCTCAAGCTCGTGCGTAATGGCTCTCGCGGCGCGTACTGGCTCGAGCCCCTGATCGAGGTGCAGACAACCAAGGAACGCCAGGCCTATGGCCCGGTGCGGGCGGCCGATGTGCCATCGCTCTTTGACGCAGATTTCCTGAAGGGTGGCACACATCCGCTCTCGCTCGGGCCCACCGATTCGATTCCCTGGCTACAGAGCCAGCAGCGCCTCACCTTCGAGCGGGTCGGGGTGATCGACCCTGCGAGTGTCCCGGATTATGTGAAGCACGGTGGCTACCAGGGACTCGAGCGCGCGCTGCAGCTTTCCGGCGCCGAGGTCGTGCAGGCCATAACGGCCTCGGGACTGCGCGGTCGCGGGGGCGCGGCATTCCCGACCGGAATCAAGTGGAAGACGGTGCTCGATCAGCGCGCACCGCAGAAATACGTCACCTGCAACGCCGACGAGGGCGACTCCGGAACGTTCTCCGACCGGATGCTGATGGAGGGTGATCCGCTCTCGCTCATCGAGGGCATGACCATCGCCGCTGTGGCCGTGGGCGCAACTCAGGGGTTCATCTACCTGCGCGCGGAGTATCCGCATGCTCATGCCGCGCTCAGGGCAGCGATCGCGGCCGCGTACCAGGCGAAGTATCTCGGTGCGGATGTCGCGGGAAGCGGTCGACGGTTCGATCTGGAAGTGCGGCTCGGTGCAGGCGCCTACATCTGCGGCGAAGAGACCTCGATGCTCGAGAGCCTCGAAGGCAAGCGTGGCGAGGTGCGGGTGCGCCCGCCGTTGCCTGCGATCAAGGGACTGTTTGGCCAGCCGACCATCGTCAACAACGTCGTGACGCTCACGTCCGTGCCCTGGATCCTCGCGCACGGAGCCGAAGCCTATGCCAACTTCGGCACCGGCAAGTCCCGCGGGACGCTCCCGATCCAGCTCGCGGGCAACATTCGCCGCGGGGGTCTGGTGGAACGCGCATTCGGCCTCACCTTACGCGAGCTGCTGTACGATATCGGTGGTGGCACCGCGACGGGCCGGCCTATTCGTGCCGTGCAGATCGGCGGGCCACTCGGCGCCTACGTGCCGCCGGCGCATTTCGACACACCGGTCGACTACGAGGCGCTGTCCGGCGTAGGGGCGATGCTCGGACATGGCGGCATCGTTGTTTTCGATGACAGTGTCGACATGGCGCGCATGGCGCGCTACGCCATGGAGTTCTGCGCGATCGAATCCTGCGGCAAGTGCACACCGTGCCGCATCGGCTCGACCCGAGGGGTCGAGGTCATCGACCGCATCCTCGCAGGCGTCGACGGCGAGCGAAACGTGCGGCTGCTGGAAGAGCTGTGCGAGACCATGGTGCAGGGATCGTTGTGCGGACTGGGCGGCATGGCGCCCTTTCCGGTGCAGAGCGCGTTGAAACATTTCAGGGAAGACTTCCGCGCGCGAGTGTAACAGCGCGCGAGTGAGGCTCGAGCAATGTATGCGATAGATTACGAAGACTTCGGCACGCCGGCACCGGTGAACGGTGAGGCTGGCGCTGCCGCGGCCGTCACGCTGGAGATCGATGGGCGCGCGGTCACGGTGCCGGAGGGCACGTCCGTGATGCGCGCCGCTGCGCTTGCCGGAGTGCGCGTACCGAAACTATGCGCGACCGACACGCTGAAGGCGTTCGGCTCCTGCCGGTTGTGTCTGGTGGAGATCGATGGGCGCAAGGGCTATCCGGCCTCGTGCACCACGACTGTGGCAGCGGGCATGAAAATCCGCACTCAGTCGGACAAGCTGATGCAGCTGCGCCGCAGCGTGATGGAGCTGTACCTTTCCGACTATCCGACCGAGGCGGAGCCGACCGCGGTAGAGGCGCGGACGGAGCTGTGCACCATGGCGGAGACGCTCGGGGTCCGCTCGAGCCCGTACGCCAACGGCCAGCGTCACGTCGGCCAGGCAAAGGACGAGAGCAACCCGTACTTCACGTTCGACCCGAGTCGGTGCATCGTGTGTTCGCGTTGCGTGCGGGCGTGCGACGAGATCCAGGGCACGTTTGCCCTCACTATCCAGGGCCGCGGCTTCGAGTCCAAGGTCGCGGCCAGTCAGAATGAGTCCTTCCTCGAGTCGGAGTGCGTCTCCTGCGGCGCCTGCGTCGAAGCGTGTCCGACTGCGGCGCTGACGGAGAAATCCGTCATCGCGCTCGGCCCGCCCGAACGCGCCGTGACGACGACCTGCGCCTACTGCGGCGTCGGGTGCGGCTTCAAGGCCGAGGTGCAGGGAGCCGGCGCGGACACCGAAGTGGTGCGCATGGTCCCGGACCGCGACGGCAAGGCCAATCACGGGCACGCCTGCGTCAAGGGACGCTTCGCGTGGGGCTATGCGACGCACACCGACCGGGTGCTGAAGCCCTTGATCCGCAAGACGATCCATGACGACTGGCGGGAAGTGTCATGGGAGGAGGCGATTTCCTACGCCGCCAGCGAGATCGAGCGCATCCAGGCGAAGTACGGCCGCGACTCGGTGGGCGGCATCACCTCCTCGCGCTGCACGAACGAAGAGACCTTCCTGGTGCAGAAGCTGGTGCGTGCCGGCTTCGGCAACAACAACGTCGATACCTGCGCGCGCGTCTGTCACTCGCCTACGGGCTACGGGCTGAAGAACACCCTCGGCGAATCTGCCGGCACGCAAGCGTTCGACTCGGTGATGCAAGCGGACGCCGTGCTCATCATCGGCGCGAACCCGACCGACGGACACCCGGTGTTCGCCTCGCAGCTCAAGCGCCGCCTGCGTCAGGGCGCGAAGCTCATCATCGCCGACCCGCGCGAGACCGCGCTGGTGCGCACGCCGCACATCCAGGCGGATGAGCACCTGCAGTTGAAGCCCGGCACCAACGTGGCGCTGCTCAATGCGCTCGCGCACGTGGTGGTGACCGAGGGCCTCACCAAGGAGGATTACATCGCCGCGCGCTGCGAGCCGGATTCCTACGCCAAGTGGAAGGCGTTCGTGGCCGAGCCGCGCAACTCTCCGGAAGCTTCCGAAGCGATCACCGGCGTGCCGGCCGAGCGCGTGCGCCACGCCGCACGGCTGTACGCCAACGCGGGCAATGCGGCGATCTACTACGGCCTCGGAGTGACCGAGCACAGCCAGGGTACGACCGCGGTCATGGGAATCGCCAATCTCGCCATGGCCACCGGCAATCTCGGCCGCGAAGGCGTCGGGGTCAACCCGCTGCGCGGTCAGAACAACGTGCAGGGCTCGTGCGACATGGGCTCCTTCCCCCACGAGTTCAGCGCCTACCGCCACGTGTCGGATCCGGCGGTGCGCAAGTCCTTCGAGCAGGAGTGGGGAGTGACGCTCCAGTCCGAGCCGGGCCTGCGCATTCCCAACATGTTCGAGGCGGCGCTCGATAACACCTTCAAGGCCATGTACGTGCAGGGTGAGGACTTCGTGCAGTCCGATCCCAACACGCACCACGTGAACGCCGCCATGGCATCGCTCGAGTGCTGCATCGTGCAGGATCTGTTCCTGAACGAGACCGCGAAGTTCGCGCACGTGTTCCTGCCGGGCTCCTCGTTCCTCGAGAAGGACGGCACCTTCACCAACGCGGAGCGGCGCACCTCGCTGGTGCGCAAGGTCATGGAGCCGCTCGCCGGCTACCAGGATTGGGAGATCACCTGCCTGCTTTCCAACGCGCTCGGCTATCCGATGCACTACAAGAACGCGAGCGAGATCATGGATGAGATCGCGCGGCTCACGCCGACCTTCGCCGGCATGAGTCACGAGCGGATCACCGAGCTCGGCAGCATCCAGTGGCCGGTCAATGACGCCGCGCCCGAGGGTACGCCCACCATGCACATTGGGCAGTTCGTGCGCGGCAAGGGCAAGTTCTGGCAGACCGAGTATGTACCGACGAGCGAGAAGGTGAACACGCGCTTCCCGCTGATTCTCACCACTGGGCGCATCCTCACGCAGTACAACGTCGGTGCGCAGACGCGGCGCACGGGCAATGTCGTCTGGCACAAGGAGGACGTGCTCGAGATTCACCCGCACGATGCCGAGGTGCGTGGCATCGCGGACGGCGACTGGGTGGGACTCACCAGCCGCGCCGGCGATACGGTGCTGCGCGCCAAGGTGTCGGAGAAGATCGCGCCCGGGGTCGTGTACACGACGTTCCATTTCCCCGAGACCAACGCGAATGTCGTCACCACCGAGAACTCCGACTGGGCGACCAACTGCCCCGAGTACAAGGTGACGGCGGTGGAAGTGGTGCTGGTGAACCAGAAGGAAGCCTGGGAGAAGCGCGCCGAGGCCGAGCGCGCACTGCCGCGCCGGACTCCGAAGCGCCGCCGACAGGATCGGACTCCCGCCTGAGGCGATGAGCGCACAGCCGGAGGCGAAAGCGCAGGCCGCCGCCGCGGTGAGTGCGGAATTACCGGTCCAACGCTGGACGCGCGGTACGCTCGCGAGCACCACCGACACAATCGCGGAAGAGATGCCGGTAGCGCTCGTCTATCACGACGTGCCGCATGTCGTCATGCTCGCGACGCCCGCCGATCTCGAGGACTACGCCTACGGCTTCACCCTCAGCGAGGGACTGGTCGCGAGCGTCGATGAGATCCGCGGCGTCGAAGTACTGCAGGGCGAGGCATCCGCGGATGTGAAGATCAGCGTGGCATGGGAGCGCTTCACGCAGCTCCTGCAGCGGCGGCGCAATCTCGCCGGCCGCACCGGCTGCGGGCTATGCGGGGCGGAGACGGCGGAGGACGCCATTCGCGAATGCCCGCCGGTGCCTCCGGGAGTAAGCCTCGGCGCGGCCGAGCTGCACGCTGCGATCGCGCAACTCGCGGGACGGCAGCCGATCAACGCCCGTACCGGCAGCGTGCATGCCGCCGCCTGGGTCGTTCCGGGCCGGGGGATCGAAGTGCTGCGCGAGGACGTCGGGCGGCACAATGCGCTCGATAAGACCATCGGAGCGCTCGCGCGCACTCGCGCCGATTTCGCCGCCGGCTACATGCTGATCACGAGCCGCGCGAGCTACGAGATGGTGCAGAAGTGCGCCACCGTCGGCATCTCGCTGCTCGTGGCACTCTCGGCGCCCACGGCCTTTGCGGTGCGCCTGGCGCAGCGCGCGGGGCTCACGCTCGTCGCCTTCGCACGTGCCGATCAACACGTCGTCTACGCGCATCCGCACCGCTTGCAGAATTGAGGCATGACAACTCCATGAACATCGACCTGCTCATCAAGATGACTAACGAGATTGGCGACTTCTTCGCAGGCGCGGACGCCGGCAATACTCAGGCTCAGGCGCGCGATGTGGCCAATCACATCACCCGCTACTGGGAGCCGCGCATGCGTGCGCAGATGCTGAAGTACTACGAGGAACGCGGCGGTGCCGGTCTCACCGATCTCGGCAAGAGCGCGGTGGCGCTGCTGTACGCCGCGAGCCAGGCGTCCGCTGCTGCGAAGCCTGCGGCGGCGGCCGGCACGGCACCGGCACCTGCTGCGGCAGCGCCTGCGCCGAAGTCCTCCGGTGCGGCTCCCCGCAAGGGCAGCGGCGCATGAGCTCCGCCGCGCGCGCGGGCGGGCGTGCGCTGATCTGCGGCTCGCTCGCCTTCGACACCATCATGGTGTTCGGCGATCGGTTCGCCAATCACATCCTGCCCGACATGATACATATCCTGAACGTATCGTTCCTCGTGCCGCAGATGCGGCGCGAGTACGGCGGCTGCGCCGGCAACATCGCCTACAACCTGTCGCTGCTCGGCGATGAGGGTGTGCCGATGGCGACCGTCGGGTCCGACTTCGTTGAGTACCGCGAGCGGCTCACGCGCGCGGGCATCTCAACCGAGCACGTGCGGGTGGTCGAGAGTGAGCTCACCGCGCAGGCCTTCATCACCACCGACCTCGATGACAATCAGATTACTGCGTTCCACCCGGGCGCCATGCAGCACAGTCATGCCAACAAGGTGAGCGACGCACGCGATATCGCGCTCGGCATCGTGGCGCCCGATGGACGCCAGGGCATGATCGAGCATGCCGCGCAGTTCGCGGCCGCGGGCATTCCCTTCATCTTCGACCCTGGGCAGGGCCTTCCCATGTTCGGGCCCGAGGAGTTGCAGCGCTTTCTCTCGCAGGCCCGTTATGTGACGGTCAACGACTACGAATGGCAGTTGCTGCAGCAGAAAAGCCGCTGGAGCGTGCGCGACATCACCACGCGGGTCGAGGCGCTGATCGTGACCCTCGGGGCAGCAGGCTGCGTCATCCACACCCGTGGAGAGGAGATCCTCATCCCGGCCGCGCCGGTGCGCGAAGTCGTGGATCCGACCGGCTGCGGCGATGCGTTCCGCGCCGGGCTCATCCATGGCCTGCTGCACGGCCTGGATTGGCGCGCGACCGGACATATTGCATCGCTCATGGGCTCGATCAAGGTGGAGGCGCGCGGCACGCAGAATCACCGCTTTACGCGCGCTGAATTCGATGAGCGCCTCGCCCGAGCTTTCAGCTAGCCAAAGCGGCGGCCGTCTTGGGTTAAACTGGCGCTCCTTTCACGGCATTCACGTACAGCAAACAGGCAGGCGGACCGACCCCATGGCGAATGATTATCTTTTTACCTCCGAGTCGGTTTCCGAAGGCCACCCGGACAAAGTTGCCGACCAGATCTCCGACGCGGTGCTCGATGCGATCCTGCGGGAAGACCCTCGCGGCCGGGTGGCGTGCGAGACACTCGTCAAGACCGGGGTCGTGATCCTCGCCGGTGAAGTCACCACATCCGGCTGGGTCGATGTCGAGTCGCTGGTGCGCAAGACCGTGCTCGATATCGGCTACAACTCTTCCGAGATGGGATTCGATGGCGCGAGCTGCGGTGTCATCAACATCATCGGCAAGCAATCACCTGACATCGCGCAGGGCGTCGACCGCAAGGACGAGCGCAAGCAGGGGGCTGGCGATCAGGGAATGATGTTCGGTTACGCGACGAACGAGACCGACGTGCTGATGCCGGCGCCGATCACGCTCGCGCACCGGCTGGTGAAGCGCCAGGCGCAGGTGAGAAAGTCCGGCAAGCTTCCGTGGCTGCGCCCGGATGCGAAGAGCCAGGTGACGCTGCGCTACGAGGATCAGGAGCCGGTCGGCATCGAGGCGGTGGTGCTCTCCACGCAGCACAGCCCGGAGGTATCGACCAAGGCGCTGCGCGAGGCGGTGATGGAGGAGATCCTGAAGCCTACGCTGCCGGCCAAGTGGGTCGACAAGCGTACCCGCTACCACATCAACCCGACCGGACGATTCGTGATCGGCGGCCCCGTGGGCGACTGTGGACTCACCGGACGCAAGATCATCGTCGATACCTACGGCGGCTACGCCCGTCATGGTGGCGGTGCGTTCTCGGGCAAGGACCCCTCCAAGGTCGATCGCTCGGCGGCCTATGCCGCGCGCTACGTCGCCAAGAACCTCGTCGCCGCGGGGCTCGCCGAGCGCTGCGAGGTGCAGGTGTCATACGCCATCGGCGTGGCCGAGCCCATCTCGATCATGGTGGAGAGCTTCGGCACGAGCCGCCTGTCGAGTGAGCACCTGACGCGCATCGTGCGTAAGCACTTCGACCTCACCCCCTACGGGCTGCGCGAGATGCTGGATCTGGTGCGGCCGATCTATCAGAAGACCGCGGCGTACGGACATTTCGGCCGCACCGAGCCGGAGTTCAGCTGGGAGCGCACGGATCGCGCCGCAGCACTCGCCGAAGAGGCGAAGGGGATGCGCGCCGCTTAAACTACCGAGCTTTCCGCAGCCACACGGCTGCAGCCTCGCCGGCTGAGGAGCGTTGCGACGGGTAGGGCGCCGAAAGGGCGCGAGGCCCGCCAGGCTCAGCCGAACGCGGATCATCCATACGGCGCTCACTCAGATCATGGAGTATCGAGTATGAACGCCACACTGAAACCTGCTGCCAGCGCCAAGAGCGACTTCAAGGTCGCCGATCTCTCGCTCGCCGACTTCGGCCGCAAGGAAATCGCCATCGCGGAGACCGAGATGCCGGGTCTCATGGCGATCCGCGAGGAGTACGCGTCCACGCAGGCGCTGCGCGGTGCGCGCATCTCCGGATCGCTGCACATGACGATCCAGACGGCGGTGCTGATCGAGACGCTGCAGGCACTCGGCGCAAGCGTGCGCTGGGCCTCCTGCAACATCTTCTCCACGCAGGATCACGCCGCGGCCGCCATCGCTGCCCAGGGCACGCCGGTGTTCGCCTGGAAGGGCGAATCGCTGGAAGACTACTGGGACTACACCCACCGCATCTTCGACTGGCCGGATGGCGGCTATTCCAACATGATCCTCGATGACGGCGGCGATGCCACGCTGCTGCTGCATCTGGGCGCGCGTGCGGAGTCCGATTCCTCTGTCATCGCCAAGCCCACGAGCGACGAGGAGCACGCGCTCTTCGGCGCCATCCGCGCGCGCCTGAAGGCGGATCCGCGCTGGTATTCGACCCGGCTCCGCCAGGTGCGTGGGGTGACCGAAGAAACCACTACCGGAGTGAAGCGGCTCTACCAGATGGCGAAGGAAGGCCAGCTCGGCTTCCCGGCGATCAACGTCAACGACTCGGTCACCAAGAGCAAGTTCGACAACCTCTACGGGTGCCGAGAATCCCTCGTGGACGCCATCAAGCGGGCCACCGACGTCATGATCGCGGGCAAGATCGCGGTGGTCTGCGGCTATGGCGATGTCGGCAAGGGCTGCTGCCAGGCGCTGCGGGCATTGTCCGCGCAGGTGTGGGTCACGGAGGTCGATCCAATCTGCGCGCTGCAGGCGGCCATGGAAGGCTACCGCGTCGTCACCATGGAAGAGGTCGCCGACAAGGCGGACATCTTCGTGACCGCCACCGGCAACTTCCACGTGATTACGCACGAGCATCTCGTGCGCATGAAGCACAACGCGATCGTGTGCAACATCGGTCACTTCGACAACGAGATCGATGTCGCGAGCCTCAAGCAGTACGCGTGGGACAACATCAAGCCGCAGGTCGACCACGTCATCCTGCCCGATGGCCGGCGGTTGATCCTGCTGGCGGAGGGACGGCTCGTGAACCTCGGCTGCGGCACCGGGCACCCGAGCTACGTCATGAGCTCGAGCTTTGCGAACCAGGTGATCGCGCAGGTGGAGCTCTTCAACAACACCGCAAAGTACCCGGTAGGGGTGTACGTGCTGCCGAAGCATCTCGATGAGAAGGTGGCGCGGCTACAGCTGAAGAAGCTCAACGTCTCGCTCAGTACTCTCACCGACACCCAGGCGCGCTACATCGGCGTGGATAAGGCCGGACCCTACAAGTCCGAGCACTATCGCTACTGATGAGCGCCATCCTGCTCGATGGCAAGGCGGTCGCCGCCAAGGTACGCGCCGAGGTGGCGCAACGCGCGGCCGAATTCGCATCCCGGCACGGCCACCGCCCGGGGCTTGCCGTCGTGCAGGTGGGCGAGGATCCCGCTTCCAGCGTGTACGTGCGTAACAAGCGCCGCTCCTCGCTGGAAGCCGGTATCGAGTCCTTCGCGCACGACCTGCCGGCAAGCGCGAGTGAGGGTGAGATCCTGGAGCTCGTCCACTCGCTCAATCGTGACGAGCGAGTGGACGGCATCCTCGTGCAACTGCCGCTGCCGAAGGGAGTCAACGCCGATCGGATCATGGATGCGGTCGACCCGCTGAAGGACGTCGACGGGTTTCACCCCGTGAACACGGGACTTCTGGCGCAGAAGCGGCCGCGTTTGCGGCCCTGTACGCCTTTCGGCGTCATTCGTCTCGCCCGCGAGTACGGCATCGCGCTCACGGGGCTGCGGGCGACGGTGGTCGGAGCTTCCAACATCGTCGGGCGCCCGATGGCGCTCGAGCTGCTGCTCGCGCGTGCAACCGTAACCGTCTGCCACACCGGCACGCGTGATCTGCGCGCCGAGGTGGAGCGCGCCGAGGTTGTGGTCGCCGCGGTGGGGAAGGCTGGCTTCATCCCAGGTGAGTGGATCCGCCCCGGTGCGGCCGTGTTCGATGTCGGCATCAACCGCACCGCCGCGGGCAACCTGGTGGGGGATGTCGAGTTCTCGGCGGCCGCGGCGCGCGCCGGCTGGATCACACCCGTCCCCGGCGGGCTTGGTCCCATGACGATAGCGATGCTGCTCTCGAACACCGCCGATGCCGCCAACTATCGGGCAGGGGAAGCCGCTGGTTCACTGGAGGCGCGCTTTTATAAGTCTTCGGGG
>Ga0310811_10008058_pt1 | contig 13541 bp, 12 predicted proteins | sample YCmetagenome_FD_207642 | JGI IMG/M metagenome (GOLD analysis project Ga0310811, IMG submission 207642) | Soil microbial communities from experimental microcosm in Duke University, North Carolina, United States - YC | ecosystem: Engineered > Artificial ecosystem > Soil microcosm > Unclassified ... | reverse complement strand
CGAATTGAACTTCGGCATGTGCTTGGCCGTGTGCTCGATTATGTCGGCCACGATGCGCATCGAAGGTCCGGGCGGATAGATATAGGTGTTCCGGACCATGAACTCCTTGAGGATGTCGTTCTGGATCGTGCCGGAGAGCTTCTCCTGCGGCACGCCCTGCTCTTCGGCAGCCACGATGTAGCCTGCCAGCACCGGCAGCACGGCACCGTTCATGGTCATCGACACGCTCATCTTGTCGAGCGGGATGCCGTCGAACAGGACCTTCATGTCCTCGACCGAATCGATCGCCACGCCTGCCTTGCCGACGTCGCCCACGACGCGGGGATGATCGGAGTCGTAGCCGCGATGCGTGGCGAGATCGAACGCCACCGACAGGCCCATCTGCCCAGCCGCGAGATTGGCGCGATAGAACTTGTTGCTCTCCTCGGCGGTCGAGAAGCCCGCATACTGGCGCACGGTCCAGGGCCGGCCGGCATACATCGTCGCCTTCGGGCCACGCGTGAAGGGCGGGAAGCCCGGCAACGCGCCCACCGTCTCAAGGCTCTCGAGATCGGCCGCGGTATAGACTGGCTTCACCACGATGCCCTCGGGCGTGGTCCAGTCGAGCGACGAAAGCGGCTTGTCGCGCAGCTCCTTGGTCGCAAGCTTTTCCCAGTCGGCGAGGGTCTTCTTCGGAAAATCGGCCATAGAGCCAATGTACTGCGGATTTCCTGTCTGAAAAGACCCGCTATTCGTTGGCCAGTATGGTGTTCCGGACCAAGGGATAGATCTGGCCAGCCCAGCGCTTCCCGGAGAATACGCCGTAGTGGCCGACTCCGGCCTGCATATAGTGTTTCTTGCGATAGGGCCGCAGGCTGGAACAGAGGTCGTGCGCGGCTACGGTCTGCCCGAGGGCACAAATATCGTCACGCTCGCCTTCTATGGTGAGCAGAGCGATGCGGCGGATGGCCCGGGGATCGACCCGCCGGCCCTTCCAGCCGAGTTCGCCCTTGGCCAGGCGGAATTCCTGGAACACCCATTGGACGGTTTCCAGGTAGAACTCCGCCGTCATGTCGAGCACGGCGAAATATTCGTCGTAGAAGGTCTTGATCGTGTCGGCTTGTTCCTTGTCGCCACGCTCGAGCGCCCGATAGAGATCGACCTGGGCCTTAACATGTCGTTCGGCGTTCATGCTCATGAACGCGGTGAGCTGCAGGAAGCCGGGATAGACACGACGGGCCGCACCGGGATAGCGCAACGGAACGCGGGTGATCAGGTTCTGCTCGAACCAGGAGATCGGGCGGCCGGTTGCGAGCTCGTTGACCCTGGTTGGATTGATGCGGGTGTCGATTGGCCCCGCCATCAAGGTAAGGCTGAGCGGCTGCGCGGGATCGTCGTCCTCGGCCATGATTGCCGCCGCCGCCAGTGCCTGCACACAGGGTTGGCACACCGCGACCACATGTGCGCCCGGCCCCATCACTTTCAAAAAAGCGATCAGATGCTCGACATAGTCGTCGAAACCAAAGCGACCGTTCCAGATCGCCACATCGCGCGCATTCGCCCAGTCGGTGATATGCACGTCATGGTCGGGCAGCAGCACGCGCACTGTGTCGCGCAGCAGGGTCGCGAAGTGGCCGGACAGGGGCGCGACCAGCAGCACCTTGGGCTGCGGCGCCGCCCCCTCCTTCGCGAAGCGCAGCAAGGTGCCGAACGGCGTTGCCAGCAGCTCTTCCTCGTGCACCGGCACGGTGTGATTGCCGATCCCTATGGCCTCAATGCCAAAGGAAGGCCGGCGGTGACTGAGTGCGGCTCGGTCCACCATCGTGCAAAGGGCACCGACTGCGCGCCATTTTTCCGGGATCGCCGTGCCGCCCAGGGCAAAGCCTTCCGCTGCCACCCTGGCGGAGACACGCAGCGGCAGCATCAGGTCGTTGGCAGTCTGGTAGAGCGAATAGAGCATGGGCAGCGCTCGGCTCGGAATTTGCATCCTGGGGAAAAGCTCGAAAACACAGACGATTCCCGCCGAACCGGGAGGGTTGGCGCCCATGGCCGAGGCTTCTCTCACTGTCAGTAGCAAGAACTATTCCTCTTGGTCGCTCCGCGGCTGGCTTCTCTGCCGAATGGCCGGACTGGATTTCGACGAGCAGGTGGCGCCGATCGACGATCCGGCCACGCGGGCGGAGTTGTTGCTGCTGTCACCATCGTTCTTGGTTCCCCGCCTGGAGCACGGGCTCGTTAAGGTCTGGGATACGCTGGCGATTGGTGAATATCTGAACGAGATCAAGCCCGAAGCTCGCCTGTTGCCAGCCGATCCGGTCGCACGCGCCCATTGCCGCGCCATCTGTGGCGAGATGCACTCGGGCTTCGCCAACCTCCGCTCGGCTCTACCGATGAACCTGAAGGTCCGCCACGACGGCTTCAAGGTATGGGCAGGCGCCCAGGCGGATATCGATAGGGTAAAGGCGATCTGGCACGATTGCCTCGAACGCTACGCCGGTCCTTACCTTTTCGGCGCCACGCCCACTATTGCCGACGCGATGTATGCGCCGGTCTGTACACGCTTTGCCACCTACGACGTCGAACTCGACCCCGTCCTCCGCACCTACCGAGACCTCATCCTGCGCTGGCCGCCGATGCTTGAATGGACCAACGCCGCCAAGGCCGAGCCTGAGGAAGTCGAGGAGCTCGACGTCGAGTTCTAGTAGCCGATCGCGATCTCCAGATTCGACAGATATGGACTTGTCCTAAAACATATATTGGACATCTCTAGGGCCCGCCTCTAGCTCTTGGGCATGGCATTGCGCGATGGTGAACGGGCCGGGATGGAATTCCCCCCGGCCACCGCGGCGGCACCGACGGTCGGCGAGCTGTTCCGCGGTTTCCTCCTGCTGGGTCTGACCGGATTTGGCGGCGTATTGCCCCTGGCACGCGACATGCTGGTCGAGCGGCGGCGCTGGCTGAGCGGATCCGAATTCACCGAGCTGCTCGGCCTTTGCCAGTTCCTGCCTGGCGGCAACATCATCAACGTCGCGACCGCGGTTGGCATGAATTTCCGCGGCGTTCCCGGTGCCTTCGCAGCGCTCATCGGCCTGATCGCCGCCCCAACGGTAATCGTGATCGCGCTCGGCGCGATCTATGCGCGCTTCCAGTCCGATCCCCATGTCGTGCACATGTTCGGAGGCTTGGCGGCGGCAGCGGCAGGCCTGCTGGTCTCCTTGGCGATCAAGATCGCCCTGCCGTTGCGTCGCCGACCGATCGCGATCGGCATCGCCGTTATCTGCCTGATCGCGATCGCCTTCCTGCAATGGCCGCTTGTGCCCATTATGCTGGTCCTCGCGCCTATCAGCATTGTGCTCACCAAGAGGATGGGCGCATGAACTCGACCCTGACGGCGCTGGCGATCATCTTCACCCAGCTCTCGCTCGTCGCCTTCGGCGGCGGCAACACGATCCTGCCCGAGATGCACCGCCAGGTGACGGACGTCCATCGTTGGTTGACGGACGCCGATTTCGCCGCGCTGTTCGCGCTCGCCCAGGCAGCACCGGGGCCGAACATGATGGTCGTGCCGCTGATCGGCTGGCATGTGGCTGGCTTGTCCGGCATGCTGGTATCGACCGTGGCGATCTTCGGCCCGTCCTCGATCCTCACCGCCTTCGCATTGCGCCTGTGGCGGCGCTTCAAGGGCAATCCCTGGCGTCAGGCCGTGCAGGCCGGCCTGGTGCCTGTATCGGTCGGCTTGGTCGCAGCGAGCGCCGTGTTGATCGTGCAAGCGGCCGACCACACTTGGGTCCTTGTCGCCATCAGTGCTGCCGTCGCTCTTGTTGCCACAAGAACGCGGATGCACCCTCTGTGGCTGCTCGCCGCCGGTGCCGCGATCGGCTGGAGCGGCTTCGGTCAATAGCGGACCGCGCTTGCTCCTTGGGTTGGGGCCGCGCAGACTCCCGGGCGAAAGGTGGAGGAAACTGCCATGATTACGCGTCGCGCGGCACTTGCCGGCCTCGCCGCCTTCCCGATTGCCGAGGCGGCGGCACAGCCGCCGCCCTTCCCCAGCAAGCCGCTCACGCTGGTCGTGCCGTTCCCACCCGGCGGTCCGGCCGACATTTTCGGTCGCTTCCTCGCTGAAGGCATGGCGGAAGATCTCGGCAAGCCGGTCGTTGTCGAAAACAAGAGCGGCGTCGCCGGCGTCTCGGGCATGGATGCTGTCGCCAAGGCGGGAGCCGACGCCCATGTCATAGGCCTGATGAGTTCATCGGCCGGCGCCATCATGCCAACGCTGATGCCCAATATGCCTTACGATGCGCTCCGCGATCTCGCACCGATCATCCTGGTGACCCGTGTTCAGCAAGTGCTCGTGGTCATCGAGAAGCTTGGTATCTCCGACTTCAAGTCTTTGATAACGCGGCTGAAGGCGGAGCCTGGCAAATACGCCTACGGCAGCGCGGGGACCGGCGGGATTACTCATCTCGCAATGGAGCTCTTCAAGCGCGAGACCAGCACCGACGCCGTTCATGTGCCCTATCGGGGCGCAGCGCCGGCGGTTAACGATCTGATGGCAGGTCAGGTACAGATGGCCATCCTCGACGTGCCGGTGCTGTTGCCGCACATCCGCTCTGGCGCCTTCAAGGCGATCGCTATCACCTCCAATGTTGGCGCGCCGTTGCTGCCCGGCGTGCCGACCATGCCCGATCTCGGGTATCCCAACGTCATTTCAGACAACTGGTACGGTCTTGCCTCGCCACATGCCGCACCGAGCGCCCAGCTCGGCCGAGTCCACGACGCAGCGGCAAAGGCATTGAAATCGAAGAAGCTGGTCGACGCCTACGCCGCGGTCGGTGGCATCGTGGTTGGCGGATCTACCGACGAATTCGCTCAGTTTCAACACCAGGAAATCCAGAAGTGGGCCGGCGTGATCAAGCTCGCAAACATCAAATTCGAATAATAAATCTGCGCAACGGAGAACCCCCTCTCATGATGACCCGCCGCAGCGCGCTTGCGGGGCTCGCTCCTCTGGCAGCAGCGCCTGCCTGGGCGCAACAACGAGCCTTTCCCAACAAGCCGCTCACTATGATCGTTCCCTTTCCCCCAGGCGGTCCGGCGGACATCTTCGGCAGGTACCTCGCTGAAGGCATGGCAGAACGTCTGGGCAAGCCGGTCGTCATCGAGAACAGGGACGATGCATCTGCGGCCCTGAATCTGGTGGCCAAGGCTGGCCTCGATGCGCATGTCATGGGCGTCATCAGCGCATCGAGCGGCGCTATCGTGCCGAGCATACTTGCAACCACGCCTGCCGACCCGATCATTCCCTACGATCCCACGCGGGACCTGGCGCCGATCATCCTGATTGCAAAGGTGCGGGAAGTGTTGGTCGTCAATGCCAAGCTCGGTGTCTCAGATCTCAAGACGCTGATTGCCCGGCTAAAGGCGGCCCCCGGGAAACTTTCCTACGCCAGCACTGGCGCCGAAAGCATCACCCATCTTGCGATGGAACTGTTCGAGCGCGAGACGGGAACCAAGGCCCTGCACGTCCCTTATCCTGGAGCGGCGCCCGCCGCGGCCGATCTCATCGCGGATCATGTGCAGTTGGCGATCCTCGATCTGCCAGCGATCCTTCCACATGTCCGCTCGGGTGTGCTGAAGGCGTTGGCCGTCACCTCCGACAGCCGAGCGGTTCTGTTGCCCGATGTGCCGACCATGCGTGAACTTGGCTACTCCCGGGTCAATTCGGACAACTGGTACGGCCTCGTTGCGGCACGCGGATCGATCCGCGCCAATCGCGACCACCTCCATGATGCAGCCGAACAGGCGTTGCGCTCACCCACATTGATCGCTGCCTATGCGGCCGTGGGCGGCATCGCCGGCGGCGGTACGGCCGAGGAGTTCGCGCGCTTCCAGCGTCGCGAAACCGAGAAATGGACGCAGTTGATCAGAATCGCCAATATCAGGTTCGATTGATCGACATTTCCTGCCGTCCCCTTCTCCTATTTGTTCCCGAAGGATCGATATCCTCGCGTGAGGCTCAGCGACTCCCTGTCCCGTTTCCTCCGTCTTGGCCTCGGGCACCTGCCGACGCCGCTTGAGCCGATGAAGCGCCTGTCGGCCCATCTCGGTGGCCCGAATCTCTGGGTAAAACGCGACGATTGCACCGGGCTGGGCTTGGGCGGCAACAAGTTGCGCAAGCTCGACTATGTGCTGCGAGACGCAATCGACCGCGGCGCGGACACGCTCGTGTCGGGTGGCGTCGTGCAGTCGAACAGCCAGCGCCAGGTCGCGGCAACGGCCGCGAAGCTCGGTCTAGCCTGCCATCTCGCCGTCTACCATGGGCGCCTCGCACCGCCGTCGGCCGAATACGAGAAGACAGGCAACGCCTTGCTCAATCGCCTGTTCGGCGCCGTCCTGCACGATGTTCCCTGGAACGGCGATCGCAACGGCGCCATCGCCGCTCTGGCCGAGGAGCTGCGCGCCGGTGGTCGCCGGCCCTACATCGTACCCTATGGCGTTTCGAACCCACTGGGCGCGGTCGGCTATGCTTCGACCGTGGTGGAGATCGCCCATCAGTGCGACGCGCTCGGGTTTGCACCTCAGGCGATCATACATTGTTCGGGCAGCGGCGGCACGCAGGCGGGGCTGGTGGCGGCCCGTCACGGCCTGCCGCATACGCGGATCGTCGGCATCGACATCGATGCCGAGCCCGAGCGGGTACGCGCTGACGTCATGGCCTATGCCGAAGCAGCGGCGGCGCACCTCGATCAGCCGTTCGATCCGGCCGATGTCGAGGTCGTCGCAGGCCATGCCGGACCCGCCTATGGCGTGCCACACCAGGCGACGATCGAGGCGATCAAGCTCGGTGCGGCTCTCGAAGGGCTGGTGCTCGATCCGGTTTATTCAGGCAAAGGACTGGCGGGCCTGATCGCGTTGATCCGGTCGGGCCGATGGACACGCGGCGAGAACGTCGTCTTCATCCATACCGGAGGCGCGCCGGCACTCTTCGCCTATCGCCACTTGTTCGATTGATTCTGGAGTGAACCGAGATGCTCGATTCCGAAGCCCGCACACTGCTCGACCTGATGGAAAAGGCCACGCAGGAGGGCCGCCCGCCGCTCCATACCCTGCCCTACACGGTGGGCCGGCAGGCCGTCGATAAGATGTCCGAAGACAGCGAAGCCTCACCGCCTGACGTGGGCGAGGTCGCCGATGGTGCCTTTGCGGGGCCGGGCGGCGAGATCCGCTTCCGTCGCTACCGGCCGCTTGGCGCTGCCGCCGGTCCGTTGCCGGCGCTGATCTACTATCACGGCGGTGGCTTCGTGATCGGCAATCTCGATACCCACGATTCGACCTGTCGCCGGCTCGCCAACAAGAGCCGCTGCCTGGTGATTGCCATCGACTATCGCCTGGCGCCAGAGCATCCCTTTCCCGCGCCGATCGACGATGGCGTCGCCGCCTTCCGGCACATCCGCGACAACGCCGCCTCGTTCGGTGCAGACGCAACGCGCCTCGCTGTTGGCGGCGATTCGGCAGGGGGTGCGGTTGCGGCGGTCGTCTGCCAGGCCTGCCGAGATGCCGGCGAACAGATGCCTGCCTTCCAGATGCTGATCTATCCCGCCACCGATTCGAGCAGGCAGAGTCGCTCGCGACGCGAGTTTGCCGAGGGGTATTTTCTCACCAAGGATCTCATCGACTGGTTCTGGAAGGCCTACGTGCCTGCAGCGACCGATCTTGGCGACCTGCGCCTCTCACCATTGCTTGCGCGCGACTTCCTGAACCTGCCACCGGCCTTCGTGCTGACAGCCGGTTACGATCCACTGCGCGACGAAGGTCGTGCCTATGCCGATCGCCTGATCGACGCCGGCGTGAAGACGACCTACGTCAACTATCCCGGCACGATTCACGGCTTCTTTTCGCTGACCCGCTTCCTGCAACAAGGTCTCCGGGCCAACGACGAGGCGGCAGCCGTGCTGGCCACCCATTTCGGCACTTAGGCCGCAGGCAGGACCCGCACAAAGCCGACGGGGCTTTCGAAGCCTTTCAGCCCCACATTTTCCCGACGTGTGGGAATAGCGACGAGCAAAGGCTTCACGGCCGGATCGCACGCGACGGCCTCGCTCAACACGATGTCGCCGCCCTGGCTCTGTCCCTGCAATCTCGCTGCCATGTTTACGGTCGAGCCGAAATAGTCCATCCGGTCGTTCAGGCTCACCATGACACTCGGACCGGCATGGACACCGAGCTTGATGGTCAAATGGCGGTCGATCCTGTCGCCGCCGTGACCGCGATTGAAGTCGGCGATGCGCGCTTGCATGGCGAGCGCCGCCTGCACCGCGTCGACCGGATCGCCGAATGACGCCATGACCGCGTCGCCGATCGTCTTCACCACGGCGCCGTTGTGATCACGGACGATCGTGGCCAAAAACGCAAAGTGATCACGGACGATGTTGAAGGCCACGGCATCGCCCACGCGTTCGTAAAGCGCCGTCGAGCCGCGCAGGTCGGAAAACAGCAGGGTCACCTGGCCCACCGCTGCCTCATCGCCCGGCCGCAATGTCGCCTCGGCGAAGAGATCGCGAAACGCCTGCAGCGAGATAACTTCCGGCGCCGTCAGCGCCTCGCGAGCCCATCGGCGGTCCTCTATCAATGCTGCCAGCTCGAAATCCGCCTCGTTCGTGAAGGTGATCTGCCCCGGCTCCCCCGTCTTGTCGGCTTCGACGCCCGTCGCGGTGATGCGCAGACTGGGAAAGGCGCCGCCGTCATGATCCACATCGGCATAAGTGCCGGGATGCAAGGTGCGCAACCGGTAGGGACCCGGCGGCAGATCGATGGAGATCGTGCGCCGCTCTCCCGGCGCCAACAGGAGCTGCACCGGCACATGCGGTGTGGTCATAGGACCACTTAGGCAATAATTGCCCTGCATCAGCGGCCGGATTGCAGGGGCCGGCGCGAAGGCAAGCTCGACATTGCGCTCGAAGTCGCGCTCATAGTCGATGTTGCAGGAGGGGCAGTGCGCGCCGCGCGGCAATTCGCTGAGCGCCGTGGTGCTGAACTTGGCGCCGCGGCAGTTGTTGCAAAGCAGCTCCCACTTCATGGTGAGCAATCCGGCCCGGACGGCAGTCAGGCAAGCTTCGATCGCGGGTCGTTGGGCGACGCCGAGCTCGAGCGCGAGACGCTTAGGCCGGAGCTGGCCGAGGTCGCTTGCCATGGCACCAAGGACGTAGTCGCTGAGCCGCCGCCCCAACCCGTTGCCGTACGGACTTTGGTCGATGGCCTCGGCCAGCGCGGCAGCGCGATCACGAGCGCCGCGAGGCAGCTTGGGTGGCGGCAGCTCGAACATGGTCGGCCGCTCACCCTTCAGGAACGCAACTGCTTCCCGGTAGCGCTTCTCGAGACGGGTCCTCGCGTTCGCCGCAAACAGGCCGCCAAGCAAGCTGCCAATTACATTCCGCGCTTCCCATTGGATGGCAAAGGTCACCTTGCTGCCGCTCCCCTCCGGCTCGATATCGAATGCCGGACCGAAGCGCCGGAAGGGGCTCTTCGTGAGCACGCGTCCCTCTCGAAAATGCCGATCCTGGATCCATTCGAAGGGCTTCTCCTCCCATTCCAGGGTGTAGCCAGCCGCCTTACCGCGGCCACGCCTCAAGACCGTGCCGTTGGGCTGCGGCGTTTCCTCGAGCACATAGGTCGGCAGGCCAATGGCCTCGCCGCTGCGACTGGTGTCCGCCATCACCGGCCAGAGTTGTTCCGGCGGCAAATCGAAGTGCCAGGTCCAAGTGCGTCGCATCATCTCCTGATACTCTACGCCTCGGCCATTGGATCAGTCGCGGCAGATCACGGCGCGGTGAGGTCCGGGCTCAGCGCTTCAGGACATCGGGTACGCGATAGAGCGGGAAACCGTTGTACGGCCGCGACCGGTCGTGGTCGGGCACTTCGTAGAAATTGGCCTTGCCGTTATTATGCAGGCCGCCGTCGACCCGGAGCGTCGCGCCGGTGATATAGGCTGCCGCCTCGCTCAGAAGATAGACGATGGCCCCGGCGATCTCCGATTCCGTGCCGTGCCGCTTCAGCGGGATACGGCTTTTGACGTTGCGCAGGACGTCATGGGCGCGCTCCGGGTATCGGTCGAAGCCGGATGAGGCGATGAAGCCCGGGATCACCGAATTCACCCGCACGCCCGAATGTGACCATTCGACCGAAGCAGTGAAAGTGAAGTTCGTTTGGCCGGCGCGGGCGGCGCCGTTGTGCCCCATGCCGGGGTTGCCGAGCTCCCAGTCCGCGCCGACATTCACGATCGCGCCGCCGTTCGCTTCCATCGAGCGCAGATAGACTTCCTTGGAGACCAAGAAGGTCGCGGTCATGTTGTTGGCGACGACGGCGTTCCAGCCATTGAGCGAGATGTCCTTGAGCGGCGCCGGAAACTGCCCGCCGGCATTGTTGACCAGCCCGTCGATACGGCCGCTCCATGCCATCACACCCTCGATGGCAGCCTTCACCTGGTCCTCTCGGCGCAAATCGGCCGCGAAGGTGAAGGTGTCGGGATCTCCCAGCTCCTCCTTCACCCGTTCGAGCTTCTCCGCCGTCCGGCCGATCAGGGCGAGCCGGGCGCCCAGCGACTTGAGCTCGTGCGCGGTGCAGCGACCGAGACCCGAGCCGCCGCCGGTCACGATGATGGTCTGTCCGGCGAACAGGCCGGGACGAAAGACGGATCGATATTCCATGATGTCCCTTTATCCTAGGAGAAGACCAAGTCGTCGCTGTATCAGGCGCAGAAGGGCGAAGCCCAGTTGAAGTGGAATCCCGAACGACGCGACGCCGATCGCGAACAGGACCAGGCGGTCGCCTAGGTCGGGGAGAAGCTCCGCCTCGTGCAGGATTGCCGTGATGCCCTCGCCCACGCCGATGGCGGCGCCCGCGCTCGAGGACATGACCAGCACGAAGAAAGCCCGCATGACGTTGGGCAGGAACTGCAGGGCCGCCAGCGCCGACCCGCTGCGCAGGTGACGCAGTGCGTCGACCCCGCTGTCGGCGACAAAGGCTGCCGAATAAGGCAACAAGGAGAGCGCCACGGTCATCGCGCCCGATATCGACATGTTTCTGGGAAGCGCGTTCAGCAGGAAGAACATGACCACGAAAGTCGGCGCCGCGCGCATCAGGGTTATGGCGGACGCCGCCGCGTTGCCGAGCAGACCGCCGCGCAGGCGCGCGTATGCCAGCACCAGACCGAAAGCCAGACCCAACCCGATGGCGATACCTGCGATCTCGAAATTCACCGCCATGCCGGCCAGCAAAAGCGGCATGAAGTCGGACCACAGATGCTCGACCAGCGCGATCATGACGCCGCCCGACCGCTTTCGATTGCCGCCTGGAGCCGGCGGCATACTGCGACCACGAGCATCACGACCAGCGTGTAGAAGATCAGCAGCAACGTATAGGTGGTCGCCCGGCCGCTGGAAAAAGACGTGATATCGGTGAGCGCACTCAGGAGCTCGGGCGCACCGATGAAGCTTGCGATTGGCGTTCCCTTGGCGGCGTTGATCAGGAAAGCGACGATCTGCGTTGCCGATCGGCCGACCGCTTGCGCGAACAGCGCCTGGCCGTGGTGTGCATTCGCGCCCTCCTGGCGCAGAGTCAACATCGCCTCGCCTATGGCCTGGCCGGCGTTGCTGCCGTTGGCAAGACCCAGTGCTGCAATCGCGGTCCCAAGCGCGACCGTGGCCGAGAACGGGAACAGGGCATGGGCAATGGCCGAGGCGACGACCAGCGTGAGCACGATCGGCGAGGACTGCAGCAGGACGACGACCCCCTTCGCCAGCCAGCGCAACGGTCCCGCCGTCGAGCTCAAGGCGGCGCCGATGCCGAGTGCGAAGAGCAACGTCGCCAACAGCGCGCCGCCGATCAGGACCAGCGTATTGCCGATGCCGTCCAGCAACAGCGACCACGCCGGCACGGTCGTCAACATGGGCAGCGAAAGCTCGATACCCGTGACTTCGGAGAACCAGTCCTCGAAAGCCTTCACGATGCCCGCGAAGCGCGTCGGCTCGAGCTCGGTGTCAAGCGCCGGCAGGACACAGTTGGCATCGGTACTGCCGCCATCGGTATTGCAAGCAGAGCTGCGCCACACCTTCTGCTGTTCTTCCAGGAATCCGGTCGCGATCTGATGCCGACGCGCGGCATCGAGGAAGACGCCGTCGCGATGGAAGATCTGGCTGATCAGGTCGAGGGCGCGCGCCAGCTTGTCGCTGCCACTGCGCTCGACCGCCATGCCCCACGGTACCTGGGCGAAGCCGAATTTCCGCACGAAACGAGCGGCGAAGTCCGGATGCGTGAAGGCCTCGGCAAAGAAGCTGTCGTCCTGCGCGGCAAGCGTGCAGGTTCCGTCCTTCAGCCTGTCGGGAAGCACTCCCGCCTCGTCAAACAGCAGGAGACGCGCATCGTGCGAGACCAGATCGGCATTCGAGCCATTGCCGATGGTGACGCAGACCGTTCGGCCGGCAATATCGGCCCAGTCTGCAATCGCCAGTGCTTTGGCGCCGACCAGGATCGTCTCTGAACGATAGTAGTGCGGGCGAATGAACCGCGCCTGGCCGTCGCGCTGGGTATTGTGCCCCATGGTGGCGATCACGAGGTCGATCCGATCTTCCGCCAGGAGAGGAATGCGACTCGCCGCATTGACCCTCGTGAAGTCGACCGAAACGCCAAGCTTCGCTGCTACATCGCGGGCGACGTCGACCTCGTATCCCTTCCGAACGTCACCATCGCGCGTAGCGAACAGAGGGTAGTACTCACGCACACCGACCCGGAGGCGTCCGGCACACAGGACCCGTATCAATCGATCGGCGCCAGGCGAGGTGCAGCCGGCGGAGCGTGCGGCGTCGAGGAGCTCGGCCAGCGCCGCATCCGGCGAGCGTGGCTCCCGCGCCTCTGCCGGCACGCCGAACCCCACTCCTGTCAGGATCGCCAGCGCGAGCCCTACGGCTATCCGCATAGGGCTCTTCTCAAGCCAGGTCTTGCGTCGAGGCGATTTCGACAATGTGCATGTCGGCAAAGAGGTAGGGCCCGTAACGATGGATGCTTCGCCCTTCTTCGGCGTCGCGAATGGCTGCCGTCATAAGCTCGGCCTTGTCCGCGGGGATATGCACGAGAACAGTCAACACCACCACCAGCCCCAGGCCGTGGCACCGCAAAATCTTGCGCGATTTCTCCAGCCCGACAAAGGCATTGTGCGTGACGACAGCGCGACCGTGCGGCGTTAAATGTCCGGCAAGCCCCTCCAGGAAAGGATCGAGCAGTCGTCGGCCGTCGGCGCCTCCGTAGCTCCAGCTTTGATGGCGGCCGGCGAACTTGCCGTGTGTCATGGGAAAGTGCGGCAGGTTGGCCACGACCAGATCGAAACGTCGACCCCTCACCGGTTGCCACATGTCGCCGTGATGGAATTGCGCGGCGGCGCCGTGACCCAGTTCATCCAGAAGCCGGGAGCCCGCCGTGACCGCTTCTCGCTCGATATCGACACCACAGAGGGAGGCCGCTCCCAACGCACCAAGTGCGGCCAGGACGACGCCGCTGCCAGACCCGATCTC
>Ga0310811_10008057_pt1 | contig 13541 bp, 12 predicted proteins | sample YCmetagenome_FD_207642 | JGI IMG/M metagenome (GOLD analysis project Ga0310811, IMG submission 207642) | Soil microbial communities from experimental microcosm in Duke University, North Carolina, United States - YC | ecosystem: Engineered > Artificial ecosystem > Soil microcosm > Unclassified ... | reverse complement strand
ATCCTCGTGCCGCGAAGCCCGTCCACTCTCGTCCCTAGCTGCCACGGCCCTCACCTCCTCCCGGGGAGTATGAAACTAACTAGACCCTACCTACCTGAAGCGATTCTCTAACATCCCAGCTCGTATTCGGTTGCTCACTCCTCACGACCTACAACAACAAACCGCAGGTCAGTGGGCATTCCCCAGCAGAGAGTTATATTTCGCTCACGTAAGGTAATTGTTCACTCTGTGGCCGTATGTGTGTCATCAGGTAGCAGCCCGTCGGACTCCGATGCTGTAACCAATGAGGCTTCCGGGGCTGCTGTGGCGGCGTCTGGGTGTGCGCCCTTGGCTGGGCGGCGACGGCGCGGAGGGGTGGTCACCCCGTCGGCGAGGCGGCGGGCGGTCACCAGGAACCCGGTATGGGCGATCATCCGGTGGTCCGGGCGGACCGCGAGGCCGTCCACGTGCCAGCCCCGGTACAGGGTCTCCCACGCGGCCGGCTCGAAGAAACCTCCGTGTGCCCGCAGCTCCTCGACCACGCGCGACAACTGAGTGGTGGTCGCCACGTAGCAGCAGATCAGCCCGCCGGGGATGAGGGCGCGCGCCGCGCCCGCGACGTTGTCCCACGGGGCGAGCATGTCGAGGATGACCCGGTCGAAAGACCCCTCTCGCAAGGCATCTCTCGCCACCAGGGCCGACACGGCACCGGGTTTCGCCACCGGCTCCGCAAACCCGTCGCCAGCGGCGACACCCAGGGGGTCCGGGGGGTCGTCCCCCCGGGAGATAACGCGTTCCTGCGGACCCGATACGATGGCGCTTTTTGCCATCGGGTCCGCAGGAACGCTCAGTTCGCCGGTGACGAGCCGCCACCATGCGGGGACCTCCCCGAAGTACTTCCTGACGTTCTCCCGGGCGATCTCAGCGAAGTCCGGCCGGGCCTCGAAGGACACCAGTTCGCCGTCCGGGCCGATCGCGCGCAGCAGCCAGCAGGACAGCGCGCCTGAGCCGGCTCCTGCCTCGAGCACCCGCGCACCTGGGAAGACGTCGGCGTAGGCGAGGATCTGGGCCGCGTCCTTCGGGTAGACGATCGTCGCGCCCCGCTTCATCGCGAGGGTGTAGTCGGCGAGCAGGGGGCGCAGCGCGACGTAGGCGGTGCCGCTTGACGCGGTCACCACGGACCCTTCTGGCTGGCCGATGAGGTCGTCATGGGCCAGGGATCCGCGATGGGTATGGAACGTCCCGCCGCTAGAAAGAACTATCTGGTGCATTCGGCCCTTTGGGTCGGTGAGCTGCACCTGGTCGCCAACCGCGAACGGACCCCGCTGAGTTCTCGCCTTCACCGGCATAGGGTACTCACGACTTCAGCCGGCCCGGTGCGGGCCCGCTGCGATCCTGGGCTCACACGCCGGCGAAGACCTGGTCGAGGTCGCGGGACGCGAGGACGCCGACCACCTCGCCGGAAGAGTCGACGAGCAGGTACTCGGTGGCCGGGGAGCGGCGGATCGCTTCGAGCAGGGCGATGCCCTGCAGGTCGGCGTTGAGTATGAGGCTCGGGTCGACGGACCTGGCCATCGAGCCGGCGTCGATCCAGGGCCTGCGCTGCGGCGGGGTGGCCATGACGGCGGCCTCGTTGACGATCGCGATCGGCTTGCTGTCGTGGTCGACTACGACGACCGCGCGGGCGCCGGCCTCGTCGGCTTGCCTGATCGCCTCCGCCAGGGGGGTGCTCGCGGGCACCGAGATGGCCTTGCGGGCCAGGCGGCGGGCCTGCAGGGCAGGCAGCCGCTCGCGGAACCTGGTGGCCTTGATGGACTGGCTCGCGCCCGTCCACATGAACGCGGCGATGACCACGACCCAGATCATGCTGACCACGTTGCCGCCGGCGAGGCCGCCGGAGAAGAACGGGATCACCAGGAGCGCGACCGCGAGGGCCCGGCCTACCCAGGCGGCGCCGATGGTGGCGGCCGCTGGCTTCTTGGTGATCTTCCAGATGACGGCGCGGAGCATCCGGCCGCCGTCGAGCGGCAGGCCCGGCAGCAGGTTGAAGAGGCCAACGATGATGTTGGCGTACATCAGCCAATGGATCACCATGCCTGGCACGCCGTCCGATACCACCTGCGCGATGCCCCAGGCGACCACGCCGAGCACCAGGGAAAGCCCGGGCCCGGCGGCGGCAACCGCGAACTCGCGGCCCGGGGTCGGCGCCTCCCGCTCGATCTCGGAGACGCCCCCGAGCGGGTACAGCAGGATGCGGCGGACCGGCAGGCCGTAGCCCTTGGCCACGACCGAGTGGGCCAGCTCGTGCACGAGCACCGATAGGTAGAGCAGGACCACGAAGGCGGCGGCGACGATGTATCTAGTCGTGCCGCCGATGGTGTGGGACAGGTTGTTGGCGTAGATGATGATGAAGACGCCGGCGATGATGAACCAGTACGGCGACACGTACACGGGAATGCCGAACGGCCGCGCTACGACCCAGCCGTGCTGGCCCTGCTTGTGCCTGTCCGGCTGCTCATCCTGGCCACTTGCCACACCCCTGATGCTACGTGCACTTACGGAGCGCGCGAATCCCCACGAGGCATTGCGGGTTGTGCAATGCCTGCCACAGCAACCACCAGGCCTTAACCCCAGCCACAGCGCTAGGCGGTCCGGGTGGTGGACCGCCTGCTGGCAGCAACCACAGATCTTTAACAGCACCACAGCGCGGGGGCGGCGCGGTTTTGGCGCCGTCCTCCCGCAGGGGGCAATGGGGGACGGAGTCCCCCCATGATCGGGGGGTCCAGGGGGGTCGTCCCCCCGGAAACAATAAAAAAGTCGGTGGGGTGCCCTACGGTTGCGCTGTGGACATCGAAAACGCGGTTGACGAACTGGATGCAGGGGCCTCCTTCGGGGTGGCGGGAGACCCGCCCTCCGCGCTTTCGCCGTCGCGGGCATCGGACTTCATGACGTGCCCGCTGCTGTACCGGTTCCGGGTCATCGACCGCATTCCCGAGCCGCCGACCCCGGCGACCGCGCGCGGGACGCTGGTGCACGCGGTGCTGGAACGACTGTTCGACCGGCCCGCCGCCGAGCGGACGCCCGCTATCGCAGCGGAGATGCTCGAGCCGGAGTGGACGCGGCTGTGCGAGGACAATGAGGGCCTCGCCGCGCTGTTTTCCGAGGCGGAGCAGCGCGGGCAGTTCATCACCGACGCGCACGCGGCCCTGGCCGGCTACTTCCGGCTTGAGGACCCGCGGCGGCTCGAGCCCGCGGAGCGCGAGTGGTACGTGGAGGCGGCGCTGCCGTCCGGGCTGAAGTTGCGCGGGTACGTGGACCGGCTCGACGTTTCGACGGCGGGCGATATCCGGGTCGTGGACTACAAGACCGGCAAGGTCCCCCTTGAGGCCTATGAGGCGAGCGCGCTGTTCCAGATGAAGTTCTACGCGCTGGTGATCTGGCGGCTGCGCGGGGTGATCCCCCGCGTCCTGCAGCTCATGTACCTGTCGGGTGACGGCGAGGTGCTGCGCTACTCCCCCGACGAGGCGGACCTGCGGGCGACGGAGCGCAAGCTCGAGGCGCTCTGGGCGGCCATCTCCCGGGCGCGGGACACCGGAGACTGGCGGCCACGCCCGTCGAAGCTGTGCGACTGGTGCCGGCACAAGGCCCTGTGCCCGGAGTTCGGCGGCACGCTCCCGCCGCTGCCCGAGCGGACGCCCGCCGCGGCCGTCGAGTAGCCAGAAATTGGTTTGACATCATGAGATTAGTCTCATGATACTAATCTCATGAACCTGACGCGGTTGATGGCTCTTGGCATCCTGGCGCGGAACGGTCCCTCGCACGGGCACCACATCCGCCGGGTCGCGGACGTGACCAACGTCGGCGAGTGGGGCGGGGTGTCGGTCGGCGCCCTGTACCGGGAGCTGCGCGCGATGGAGCGCGAGGGCCTGATCGAGGCGGCGCGGACCGAGAAGGTGGGCAACCGGCCCGAGCGGACCGTGTACGCGATCACCGACGAGGGGCGCCTGGAACTGACGACGCTCCGCGAGCAGGCGATCAAGCCGCTCGTGTCCGGCCTCGATCCCCTGGGCGTGGCGCTGCTGTTCGCCGCCGACGGGATGAAGCGCGATGACCTGCGGCGGATCCTGTGGACACGGCGGGAGATGCTGGCGATCGGGGTGGAACACGTCAAGGCCGACCGAGAGCAACTGATCGCCGCAGGGCACATCGACGTGTTCGCCGCGGCGGGCATGCGGCGCAGCATCCTCGCCATGGAGGCGGATGTCCGCTGGCATGACGAGATGGACGAGACGCTCGCGAAAACAGAGCAGGTGCGAACCACGGCTCACCCGGAAGGCGCGCCCCCTATGGCGCACCATGACGAATAACGCGATAGTACTTGAAAATCTTTGAGATATTACTCGATAATAAGCGACGGGGTGCCGGCGCGTCTTCACAGTGCACGGGCGTCATCCCAGAGGGGAAAGCACTCATGGCAATCATCGAGGCCAAGGGCCTCGCGCGTGACTTCACCAGCAGGAAGCGCACCGTGCACGCGGTGCGCGGGGTGGACCTCACCGTCGAGGAAGGGGAGATCGTCGGCTTCCTCGGGCCGAACGGTGCGGGCAAGACGACGACCCTGCGCATGCTGACCACGCTGCTCCGGCCGACCGCGGGAACGGCCACGGTCGCGGGCGCGGACCTGCTGCGCGACCCACTCGGGGTACGCAAGCGGATCGGGTTCGTGCCGCAGGCGATCGGGCAGACGCAGGGCGGGACCAGCGACAACAGCCTGGTCATCGAGGAGCTGCTTGACCAGGGCCAGGCCTACCGGGTCGGCCGGGAAGAGACCAAGCGACGGGCGGCGCAGCTCATCGAGCAGCTCGACCTCGGCGGGCTCGACCAGCGGTTCGTGAAGACGCTGTCCGGCGGGCAGCGGCGGCGGCTTGAGATCGCGCTCGGGCTGGTGCACCAGCCGCCGCTCGTGTTCCTCGACGAGCCGACCACCGGGCTCGACCCGCAGTCGCGCTCGAACATGTGGGAGCACATCCGGCGGCTGCGCTCGGACCTCGGCACTACGGTCTTCCTGACCACGCACTACCTGGACGAGGCCGACGCGCTCTGCGACCGGCTCTTCGTCATCGACAACGGGGTCACCGTAGCGGTGGGGACGCCGGACGAACTGAAGCGGCACGTCTCCGGCGATGTCGTGACCCTGTCCGTTAATGGGGCCACGGAGGCCGCGCGGGCGCTGCTCACGGACTCGCCGGTCACCCGGGAGATCACCGTGACCGACGGGTCGCTGCGGCTCACCGTGGAGCATGGCGAGGAGGCGCTGCCAGTGCTGCTGCGGACCCTCGACGGTGCAGGCATCACGATGAGCGCGATCAGCCTCTCGCGGCCGACCCTGGACGACGTGTTCCTCACGCTCACCGGGCGCTCGCTGCGCGACGACTCCCCCGGCGACGCCGGCAACCAGGCAGAAGGCGGCGCGCCCGAACTGGCGGGCACCGGCGCCGCGGGTAAGGAGTAGCGGACCATGTCCTTCATCTCAGACACGGCGTTCGTGTTCCGCAGGCAGCTGCGGCTGATCCTGCGGGTGCCCGTGTTCCTCGTCGTCGGCGTGCTGCAGCCGATCCTGTACCTGGCGCTGTTCGGGCCGCTGCTGACCAAGCTCCCGGCCGGGACGCTCTCTGGCGGGTCAGGGTCTGGCGGGACGGCCGAGGCGTACCGGTTCTTCGTGCCGGGGCTGCTGATCCAGCTGGCGCTGTTCGGCTCGACGTTCGTCGGCTTCGCGATCATCTCCGAGTGGCGGGCCGGGATCATCGAGCGCTACCGGGTGACGCCGGTCTCGCGGGTCGCGCTGCTGACCGGGCGGGTGCTGCGCGACGTCGTGACCCTGGTCGTGCAGTCGACCATCCTGATCCTGGCGGGGCTTGCCTTCGGGCTGCGGGCGCCGATCGGCGCGGTGCTGCTGTCTTATGTGTTCATCGTGCTGGTCGCGATCGGGCTCTCGTCGCTGTCCTACGCGACCGCGCTGCGGATCAAGAGCGAGGACGCGTTCGCGCCCCTGGTGAACTCCGTGGTAGTGCCGCTGATCCTGCTCTCCGGCATCATGCTGCCGATGACGCTCGGGCCCGGGTGGCTGCAGGGCGTCGCGCGGATCAGCCCGTTCCGGTACATCATCGACGCCATGCGGGAGGCTTACGCGGGGCAGTACTGGAACACGATCATGGTTGAGGGGATCGCCGTGGCGATCGCGCTGGCGGCCGCGCTGCTCTGGCTCGGGTCGCGCGTCTTCGTCACCGAGAACGCCTAGCGAGGCCAGCACGCGTAGCGGGCCTTCCGGGCGGAGCACGCCCCCGTTCTGGATACTCCTGAAGGACATTGAGGCCGGCCGTCCCGATACCCGGGACGGCCGGCCGCTTGCTGCGCGCGGCGCCGGGTTAGCCGACGTTCAGCGGGTAATGGCAGGCGGCGAGGTGGGCCGTGCCGCCCTGCTGCATCAGGGGCGGTTCCTCGGTGCGGCAGAGCTCGGTGGCGTACCGGCAGCGCGGCGCGAACCGGCAGCCGGGCGGCGGCGCGACCGGGCTGGGGACATCGCCTTCGAGCACGATGCGCTTCCGCGTAGCCGCGGCGTCCGGGTCGGGCACGGGCACCGCCGACAGCAGTGCCTCCGTGTACGGGTGCACCGGCCGCTCGTACAGTTCCTCAGCGGGCGAGAGCTCCACGATCTTGCCCAGGTACATGACCGCGATCCGGTCCGACACGTGCCGGACCACGCCGAGGTCGTGCGCGATGAAAATGTAGGTGAGCCCCAGGTTGTCCTGGAGGTCATCGAGCAGGTTGATCACCTGCGCCCTAATGGACACGTCGAGCGCGGACACCGGCTCGTCCGCGATGATCAGCCGGGGATGCAGCGCGAGCGCGCGCGCCACGCCTACCCGCTGCCGCTGGCCGCCCGAGAACTCGTGCGGATAGCGGTTGGCATGCTCTGGTGACAGCCCTACCAGGTCCATCAGCTCGCCCACCCGCCGCCGGACCGCCGTGCGGTCGCCTTGGCGGTGGATGCGCAACGGCTCGGCGATGAGGTTGCCGACGCGTTTGCGCGGGTTGAGTGACGCGTACGGGTCCTGGAACACCATCTGCATCTCGCGCCGCAACGGGCGCATGGCCCTGCGGGAGAACCCGGAGATGTCCTGTCCGGCGAAGGTGACCGTGCCGCTGGTCAGCTCGTGCAGGCGCAGGAGGCACCGGCCGAGCGTCGACTTCCCGCAGCCGGACTCTCCCACCAGGCCGAGCGTCTCCCCTACGCGCACGTCGAGGCTGACGTCGTCCACGGCGCGCACGTGCACAGCGCGCCCGGGCACCAGACCGCCAGGAACGGGGAAGTACTTGCGCACCTTGTCCGCGCGCAGCAGCACGCCGGCGCCTGCGTCCGTCATGATGCTTCCTCTCCCGCGGTCAAGGTCTCCGGCAGCCCCGCGGAGAACAGCAGCAGTTCTGAGCGGTGCTGCTCTTTCTCCTCGGCCGGCAGGTGGCACGCGTCCAAGTGCCCGTTGCCGACCCGGTTGTGCAGCGGCGGGACTTCGGCGCACTTGTCGAACCGGTAGGCGCACCGTTCCGCGAACGCACAGCCAGTAGGCAGCCTGGTCAGTGAGGGCGGCGAGCCAGGGATCGCGTTGAGCCGATCGGGCTTGGGCCGGTCGAGGCGGGCGATCGAGCCGAGCAACCCCCAGGTGTACGGATGCTGCGGCCGGTGGAAGATCTCCCGGACGGTGCCGTGCTCCACGATCCTGCCCGCGTACATCACCGCGACCCGGTCGGCCATCTCGGCGACCACGCCCATGTCATGGGTGATGAGCACGACCGACGAGCCGAGGTCCGTCCGCAGCTTCTTGATCAGCGCGAGGATCTGCGCCTGGATGGTGACGTCGAGCGCGGTCGTCGGCTCGTCCGCGATCAGCACCCGGGGGTCGCAGGACAGCGCGAGCGCGATCATGACCCGCTGGCGCATGCCGCCGGAGAAGTGATGCGGGTAGTCGTCCGCCCGCCGTTCCGGGTTGGGGATGCCGACCGCGCCGAGGAGTTCGACCGCCTGCTTGTGCGCCTCGGCCTTGGAGACCTTGCGGTGCGCCCGGATCTGCTCGGCGATCTGCCAGCCCACCTTGTAGACCGGGTTCAGCGACGTCATCGGGTCCTGGAAGATCATCGCGACCTCCGACCCGCGCACGGCGCGCATCTCCTTCTTGTCCAGCGCCATCAGGTCCTGGCCGCGGTAGACGACGGACCCGGCGAAGTGCGCGTTCGGGTCGACGATCAGCCGCATCACCGACATCATCGTGACGGACTTGCCGGACCCCGACTCGCCCACGATGCCGAGCGTCTCGCCCTCGCCGAGCTCGAAGGACACCCCGTCCACCGCGCGGACCACGCCGTCCTCGGTGTCGAAGGTGACCCGCAGGTCGGTGACCTCGAGCAGGGACGCCGCCAGGCCGGTACTGGTGCTCATGACAGCCTCACCCTCGGGTCGAGCCGCGCGTACAAGATGTCCACGAGGACGTTCGCGAGGACGATGAAGAACGCGCCGTAGACCACGGTGGCCATGATCGTCGGCAGGTCCAGGTTGGCCAGCGACTGGTAGGTCAGGTAGCCGACCCCGTGGATGCCGAACACCACCTCGGTCAGCAGCGCCCCGCCGCCGACGAGAACGCCGAAGTCAAGGCCGAACAGCGACACGAAGGTGATCAGCGACGTGCGGAGGGTGTGCCGGACGAGGACGCGCGTCTCGGTGAGGCCCTTAGCTCGGGCCGTCCGCACGTAATCCTCCGACGCTGTTTCAAGCAGTGCCGCCCGCAGCACCCGCGCATACAGCCCTATATAAAGCACGGCCAGCGTCATCCAGGGGATGATCAGCCCCTCGAACCACCGGACCGGATTCTGGGTCAGCGGCGTGTACCCGAGCGGCGGTACCCAGGAGAAGAGGAACGTGTTGTGCAGTGCCGACTGGGAGACGAGGTTGGCTACCTCAGACAGCCAGTAGACCGGCATCGAGATCCCGATCAGCGCGAGCACCATGAGCAGGGGGTCGAGGAACGTGCCGCGGGACATCGCGGCCGCCACGCCCATCGCGATCGCGACGACGACCCAGATCACCGCCGCGCCCAGCACCAGCGAAAGGGTCGCGGGGGCGGCCGCCCCGATCTCCGGCACCACGAGCTGGCCCTGGTCGGAGTAGGAGACCAGCGACCTGGTGATGAAAAGGTTCTTCATCATCAGCAGGTACTGCACGGGCAGAGGCTTGTTCAGCCCGAACTGGGCCCGGATCTGATCGAGGATCTGCGGTGTCGGGTTGCGGCCGGCCAGCGCGCGCGCCGGGTCGATACCGGGAATCGCGAAAAAGATGAGGAAGACGAGCACCGTGATCACGAACAGGACGAGCACGGTCCACAGCAGCCGCCGGACGACGAACTCGGTCACTGCCGTTACACCACCTTTCCGGTGGAGCGGCGCGGCAGCGCGGGCAGCCGCCGCGCCCGGCGGGGGCGGACCACCGTGTGCTTCGCCCGTGGGTCAAGCGCGTCCCGCACGCCGTCGCCGAGCACGTTGAGCGAGAGCACGGTCAGCGCGATCATGATGCCTGGCGCGATCGACACCCAGGGCCGGGTGTAAAGAAGCTGCTGCCCGTCGGAGATGATCGTGCCCCAGCTCGCCTGCGGCGGCTGCACGCCGATGGACAGGAACGACAGCGCCGACTCGGTCAGGATGTTGGTCGCGATCATCAGCGGGAACATCACGATCGCGACCGAGATGACGTTGGGCAGCACGTCGGAGAAGATCAGCCGGACGTTGGACGCTCCCTGTGCGATCGCCGCCTCGATGTACTCCCGGCCCGATGATGAGCGTAGGCAGCCACAGGGAGCCCGCCACGAGGTGCAGCGGCCCGACCTGGAGGCCGTTCGACGAGGTCAGCAGCACCGTCGAGATGCAGATCGCGAGCAGGTACACCGGGAACGCCCAGATCAGGTCCATGAGCCGGGACAGGATCGCGTCGGTCACGCCGCCGAAGAACCCGGCGATCAGCGCCACGATCGTCGCGACGGCGCAGCACAGGAGCGCCGAGCCGAAGCCGATCTCCAGCGAGGTGCGCCCGCCGTAGAGCAGCCGGGCCAGGACGTCCCGGCCGAGGTTGTCCGCGCCGAGGAAGTAATGGGCGAAGTCGCCGGTCGGCCCGATCGGCGTCTCGCCGAGCCCCAGGGTGCCGCCGCCCTGCTGCATGACCGAGACGACCTTGCCGCCGACGACGGTGGTGCCGTTCAGGTTGTTCACGAACGGGTTGACGTGGGCGATGTCGTTCGCGTACACGGGGGCGAGCAGCGACGCGCCAACGATGAGCAGGAAGAGAATGAGCGAGGCCATCGCGGCACGGTCCCTGGACAGCCGCCGTGCGGCGACTGACCAGGGATTGCGCGCGACCGCCTCGCGTGCCGGCGCGGTGACCCGCGCCGGCACCGCTTGCGTCGTCACAGGACCGGTAGCTCCGTTACTTGAGCGAGAGCTGGTCGATGAGGATGTACCACTGCGGGTTCCACGAGTAGCCCTGGACGTTGCTCGACAGGAAGTCGATCTGCTTCGGGTTGTAGAGGTCCACCCACGGCGCCTGGTCGGTCATCTCGTGGTCGACCTTCTGCCAGAGCGCGTCGGCCGCTGACGTCTGACCCATCGTCTCCGCCTGGTCGATCTCGCCCTGGATGGACTTGTCGCAGAATTCGGAGATGTTCGGCGAGGCATCGCTGTTCGGGTGGATGGAGCCGCAGCCGGTCAGCACGTTGAGGAAGTCGGACGGCGCCGGGTAGTCCTGGTACCAGGCTGACCAGGCGACGTTCCACTTCGAGGAGTTCGACGAGTTCTGGATGTACGGGTACTGGACGGACTGGGTCAGCAGCTGCGGCGTCGCGTTGTAGCCGATCGAGTCCAGGTCGGAGATCATCTGCTGGACGAGTGACTTGCCGACCTCGTCGTTAGTTCCGTTGACGACGACCTTCATGCCCTTGGTGCCGGACTGGGCCACGAGTTGCTTGGCCTTGGCGAGGTTGGGACCGCTCCACGAACTGGTCGAGGAGCCCGCGGTGTACGGGCAGTACGCCGCGTAACCAGGGAAGTTCGGCGGCAGGATCTGGCAGGTCGGCACGGCCAGCGACGGGCCGCCGGCGATCTTCACGTACGCGGTGCGGTTGGCCGCGTAGTTGATAGCCTGCCGCGCGAGGACGTTATTGAACGGCGGCCTGGACGCGTTGAGCGCGAAGTACCAGTCGGCGGTCAGCGTGTTCACGTGTACCTGGCTGGCGTACTTCGGGCTGTTCAGCTCGGACAGCCGGTCCGAGGGGATCTGGTCGCCGTCGAACACCTCGTTAGCCTGGCCGTTCTCGACCTCCGTGACTTCCTCGGAGACCTGCAGGCCGTACTTCTCGATGATCTCGTCGGGATTGCCCGCGGGCTGCGCCTCGGCATTCCACACCTTGAAGTACGGGTTGCGGACCAGGACCGCCTCGGTGTTCGGGCTGTACGACTTCCACATGTACGGCCCGGTGCCGGGCGGCACGTTGTTGCCGGTCAGCTTCATCGAGGTGCCGGACGGCACGGCGTAGGCGAACGGCAGCGCGAGCTGGTCGAGGAGCTCGGGGTCGGGCGCGGTCAGGTTGAGCGTCAGCGTGTAGTTCGTGTCGTCGGCGACGACGCCCTTGGACAGGTCGCACTTCGTCGGCTTGCACGCGGACGCGCCGACGAGGCCGGCGTAGAACGAGGTCGGTCCCGGCACGGTGAACTGGCGCTCGAACGTCGTGACGAAGTCGCTGGGCTTGAGCGTCTGGCCGTTGGAGAACTTAATGCCCTGGCGGATTTGGAAGGTGTAAGTCTTTCCGCCGTTGGTCGGCGCGGGTATCGAGACCGCCAAGTCTGGCACGATCTTGGTGCCCGCGACGCCGCCTACCTTCGCGAAGGAGGTAAGGCCGTCGTGGGTGTCGATGAGGAGCTGCCACTCCTCAAGGGTGTAGTTCTGCGCGGGGTCGGCCTGGCCGAAGGCGGAGTTGGCGAGAATCGTGAAGGTCCCGCCCTGGTGAGCGGCCGCAGGAGCCGACGCCGAGCCCGAGGCGGCCGCGGACCCGGAGGAGGACGCCGCGGGGCTCGACGAGCCGGCAGTGCTCGTGCTGCACGCTGTGATCAATGAGGCCGCTAGGAGCGCCGCGCCCAGCGCAAAGGGTCGTCTTCGTCGGGTCACCGGGATTCCTCCACACTTGCGTGATAAAACGCCTATGTGGAGCATGCGCCTGACCGGGTGCTTCCGCCATTCCGGGTAGGTTACGGAATGATTTCATGGGTTAAAATCCGGTTCGCGCAACCGCCAACTACGGACAAACCGGACATCGCTGGTTAATCTCTGACACGGCCGTGTTAGCGAAAATTTTCCGTGATGTGGCCAAGCTGCCAGGAAAACAGTCCGACTTCCGTCATGTTACGATATCGCGTCGCCCAGCTTCCAGGGATGGACGCAGGGGTAGGCAGGTGGGTTAGGTAGGTGTTAGGTAGGGCAAGGCCGGGGGTTTACAAAGCACCGGCAGTGAACCGGCAGTGAATTAGCTGGAGGACCCAATGAAGAGACATCTGAGACCGCTTGGGGCTTTGTTGCTCTGCGGGGCGGTCACAGCGCTCGCGGCCTGCAGTTCCTCGACGTCAAGCGCGGGGAGCAGCCCAGGAAGCAGCAGCACCACAAGCAGCAGCGCAGGAGGCAGCTCCAGCACCCAGGCCGGCGGCACGATCACCATCGCCGCAGGCACCGCGCCGCTATCCGCGGACCAGGGACTTGACTTCACCACGCAGGGCACCGAGCTTTACTCGGTGGTGAACACCCCGCTGCTGACGTTCCAGCGCGGTGTCGAGGGCGTGGGCGGAGCGAAGATCATCCCGGGGCTGGCGCAAAGCCTGCCCACGATCTCCAACGGCGGCAAGACTTACACGTTCCAGCTGCGCCCGGGTCTGAAGTACTCAAACGGGCAGGCGATCAAGGCCAGCGACGTGACGTACGCGATCGAGCGGGACATCAAGATCCCCTGGCAGGCCGCGTCGTTCGTCAGCGCCTACATCGCGGGCGCCGACGCTTACGCCAAGGGCAAGGCGAAGACGATCTCCGGCATCACCACGGACGACGCCACCGGCAAGATCACCGTTAACCTGGTCTCCGCGTTCGGCCCGATCGAAGACATCTTCGCGCTCGCCGGAACGGCGCCCGTGCCGAAGAGCACGCCGATGAAGAATCTGGCGAACACTGGCACGATCGGCGACGGCCCGTACATGTGGGGCCCGATCACGCCGACCCAGACCTACACCCTGGTCAAGAACCCGAACTTCGACGTCCCCGGCCTGCCGAAGGGCCACGCGGACAAGATCGTCTTCCAGGTCAACACCAACGTGACGGCCGACGCCGAAAGCGTGCTCAACAACCAGGCCGACCTGTTCGACCCCGGTGACACGATCCCCGCGTCCCTCCTGCAGCAGGTGCAGACGCAGGCGAAGGACCGGTACAAGCC
>Ga0310811_10008056_pt1 | contig 13541 bp, 12 predicted proteins | sample YCmetagenome_FD_207642 | JGI IMG/M metagenome (GOLD analysis project Ga0310811, IMG submission 207642) | Soil microbial communities from experimental microcosm in Duke University, North Carolina, United States - YC | ecosystem: Engineered > Artificial ecosystem > Soil microcosm > Unclassified ... | reverse complement strand
AAAAAAACTTTCTGGTGCTGTTATTGTTTGCACTAGCGTACAGGGGAGACAGGTTTATGGCCGATTTTGTAGAATCTGCAAAGAATTTCGTCAATTCCGCCGTCAGCCGCACGAGCTGGGAGGCGCAGAAACAGTTGCGCCTTCGCGGTAAGCAGAGTGAGGTTGATAAACTTATGGATCAACGCCAGCAGCTCATGAATGATCTGGGGCTGGCTGCGATGAATTTATATACTCAAGGCAAGATCACGGATACACAGCTCTCTCGCCTGTGTGCCAGTGTTCTTGAGCTGGATCATGATGTAAAGAAACGCGAAACTCAGTTGCAGGAGATCAAGAGCGAGGTCTATTCTGCCGATCAGTTTGCTGCCGCAAATCCGGTCGATTATACTCCTCCTCCCACCACTCCTCCCTCTCCACCCCCGACTGCCCCCGGCGTTCCCCCACAACCGTCACCAACGCCTCAGGCCCAGGGGAGTGGGCTCTGTCCGCATTGTCATAATCCACTACGCCCGAACGCGCTCTATTGCCGCAGCTGTGGCGCAAAGGTCCGCTAAGTATCGCGACCTATCTGAGAGGTTCTTTTCACAATGGGACCTCTCTTTCCTTTTCGTGCCGGACTACTCCTTTCTCAAAATGGTTTAGGTCTTGCGTGATAAGTAGCATACTGATATGTTATAATGGAAGGCACTATTGCTTCAAATTTGTGAATACTATGGCGGCGAGGGTAGTAACCAGGAACATGCAAGAGGAAACACTTGATATAATCAGTCATAGCTCCGCTCAGACTCAACGTCTGGGTATGCACCTCGGCGAATTGCTGACTGGTGGCGAACTGCTCTTGTTTGATGGACAACTGGGCACGGGCAAGACTACTTTTACGCAGGGCCTGGCTCAGGGCCTCGCGATCACTGAGGTGATCAGCAGCCCGACGTTTACTCTGTTAAAAGAGTACCCTGGCCAGCCTCGCTCATCTTCTCCTGATCTGCGCTCTCCTCAGACCAGATCTCGTCTCGGTCCGGCTCTATTTCATTTCGATCTCTATCGTCTCGATGATCCCGAAGAAATTCTCGAACTGGGCTTTGAGGACTATTTCTATGGGGATGGCGTCTGTGTCGTCGAGTGGGCCGGGAAGGCCGATCTACTCTGGGCTGCGGAACACCTGCGCATTCGCTTGACGATGCTGAGTGAGACCGAACGTGCCCTCCTGTTCGTTGCCACCGGGGCACGCTATTGTACCCTTTTACGACAATTTCAGAAGAATGCTTATGCTACTGCTAGCTCTTGATACTTCAACACGCCAATCCAGCGTCTCTCTGTCTACAGAAGATGAACTGCTTGGTGAATATGTCTGGCGTGCTGCTGGCAACCACAGTGTTGAGCTGTTGGACCATATTCAGCGCCTGTGTGTCGATGCACAGTGCACTCTCTCGCAACTTGATGCCGTCGTTGTTGCCACCGGTCCCGGCTCCTTTAATGGCGTGCGTGTGGCCCTGGCAACTGCTAAATCGCTGTCGTTTGCACTGAAAAAAACGCTGATCGGTATCAGTACTCTCGATTGCATTGCAGCTCAACAACAACAATGGCCAGGACCTGTCTGGGCCTTGCTGGAAGCAGGACGTGGTGAACTCTATGCTGCCTGTTATACCTTTGAATCGGCATACACCGCTGACAGACTTGTCTCGTATCGGCTTCAGCGACTGAGTGACTATCTGCTCTTCCCTCCACCGCTGATCGCTTCCTATGCGCAGGAACATGCCAGCGACTGGCTTCCCGCTCATAGCAAGCAACCACTGTGGTTATTTACTGGTGAGATCAGTGCGGCCTCACGTCTGGCTCTGGCCGCACTGCTCCCGCAACAGTCTCTTTTTACCGCGCCCACTCGTTCGGTTCGTCAGGCGTCGGTCCTGGCAACTCTTGGTTTGCAACGTCTGCGCGCAGGCGAACAGGATGATCCATTGCTATTGGAACCTTTTTATTTACGTCGTCCTTCCATTACGAAAAGTACTCGCAAGCAGCCTCTGTTTGCCAGTGCCTCTCGACCGTTATCAGGTGAGCATGATACAGAAAGGGGAGAGGGTGCGTTACGTCATTGAGCGTATGACGATGTCGGACGTGCCTCGCGTTATCGAGATTGAGCGCCTGGCATATCCATCTACCTGGCCTCCAAGCGCCTATCGCAAGGAACTTCAGGATAATCGTTGGGCGCATTATATTGTTTTACGCGATAAGCATGTTACTGAAGAACAAGTAGCTCTATCTCAACAGGAGCCGGAGAAGCCTCGTAAAAGTCGCCTCTTCCCCCTCTCTTTGCTGACGAGCCGTCCTGCCGTGACCGCTCCACCTGCGGATCTCGCGTCAATTATTGGCTTTGCGGGACTCTGGTTGATGGTCGATGAGGCGCATGTAACTACTATTGCTATGCATCCCAATCATCGCCATCAGGGCCTGGGCGAATTTATGCTCATGAGCTTGATCGATATTGCCTATGAAATTGGTGCCAAATGGGTGACCCTGGAAGTCCGCGTTTCAAACTATGTTGCTCAGAATCTCTATCGCAAATATGGTTTTCGCGAGGCTGGACTTCGCCATCGCTATTATAGCGATAACCAGGAAGACGCTCTGATTATGTGGACTGATGAAATTAATTCCCCTGGCTATAAACAGAAATTTCAAGCTTTGAAGGCGACTCTTCTCGATAAAATAGATGAACCCTAGTTCTTTCTCTTGAGAGAGGGGTGTTCGTGCATCTGGGATGATGGGGTATTAGAATACTATGCTCGTACTTGGTATCGAAAGCTCATGTGATGAGGCCGGGGCTGCTCTCGTCCGCGATGGCCGCTATATTCTTTCCAATGTAGTGGCCTCGCAAATAGCAATCCACAATCGCTATGGCGGGGTCGTTCCTGAAGTTGCCTCTCGCCAGCAACTTTCGACGTTATTACCTGTAATAGAGACGGCTCTGGCCGAGGCAAACTGCTCTCTCGCTGATATTGATGCGGTGGCTGCAACCTACGGCCCGGGTCTGGCCGGGTCTTTGCTTGTTGGTCTGACTGTAGGCAAAACACTCGCTCTGGCATGCGATTTGCCTTTCCTGGGCGTCAATCATTTAGAAGCACACGTCTATGCGAACTGGTTACGTAAGGATGAAGTTGCTCCCACTGAAGCGGCGGATTGGAACTATCAGCCTGGGGACCCGCAGTTCCCTCTACTCTGCCTGGTAGTTTCTGGCGCTCACAGTGAATTGGTTCTGGTTCGAGATCATGGCCACTACGAACTCTTAGGGCGTACTCGTGATGATGCTGCCGGTGAGGCGTTTGATAAGGTTGCGCGCATTCTGGGTCTGGATTATCCCGGTGGTCCTTCTATTCAGCATGCTGCCGAGCAGGCCGAACAAGCCCTCTTACAGCAGCACAAGCCCGTCTCGTCGGCGCGCTCTGCCTATCGCTTGCCGCGTGCCTGGTTGCGCGGCACCTATGATTTCAGCTTTAGTGGCCTGAAAACTGCTATGCTCCATCTGGCTGAAGGGGCCTCTGGCGAACGTACGAGCGATGCACCGCATGAGGGGAAGCAGGTCAGTCAGTACATGCGTATGGGCGCTCAGGCTGCTGCTCATGGGGTCCCAGATGTCTCATTGCTGGCTGCTAGCTTCCAGGAGGCGATTGTGGATGTGCTGGCCGTAAAAACGCGTATGGCGGCGCAGGAATATCAGGTGCAACAGGTGATCCTTGCCGGGGGCGTGGCGGCAAATGCCAGCTTACGCGCTCGTCTGGAGCAGGAACTGCTGCCTTTGCATATTCGCCTGAGCTATCCGCCCGTTGCTTTTTGCACCGATAATGCGGCCATGATCGCCAGTGGAGCCTTTTTTCACCTCTCTCGAGGTGAACGGCATAGCCTTGATCTCGATGTCCAGCCCGGATTGAGTCTGCCTTTCAGAACGTAGAGGCGCTGCTTGCCAGTGCCCATAGGCATTCCGTTCCGCTACGTCGACCCGGTAGTGGCACGGTGCAGTGAAACGGAACTGTGCCTGCGAACTCGCTCTGCCCCTCTCGCCTGAGAGGAGAGGCGGTTCACTTCATGCCTATGGGCGCGGCTAGTCTGCGCCAAAGCAATGCCAAAGAAGTGAGGTGCACTATGTCAAAGCCAAAAGCGTATGCCCTGGGAATTGATCTGGGGGGTACCAAGACCCTTGCGGCCGTTATCGATGTGGTAACAGGGGAAGTTGTGGCCTCTGCACGCAAACGCACGCGTGCGCAACGCGGCCAGGATTTTGTCGCTCAACGCACGATTGAGCTGGTAAAGGCCGCTCTTGAGGCTGCCAAATTGCCCGGGAATGAAGATATTCAGGCTATCGGCGTTGGTGCCGCCGGTCAAATTGATCGCGCAAATGGCGTGATCACTGATGCCCCTAATCTCGGCGTTCATAATATGAATCTTGGTCATTTGCTGGGCCAGGAATTTGGGAAGCCTGTCTATGTCGGGAACGATGTAGAGGTGGCGGCCCTTGGTGAGTCTATCCATGGGGCCGGACGAGGCTACAACAATTTCGTCTGTCTTTTTGTCGGCACTGGCATCGGCTCCGGCATTGTCCAGAACGGACATATGTACACGGGCCTGACTGGTACTGCTGGCGAAGTAGGGCATATGGTCATTGATGCGAACGGTCGCATCTGTGGCTGTGGCGGCAGAGGCTGCCTGGAAGCCTATGCTTCACGTACGGCTATGACGAAGGCTATTATGGCCGAAATTCATCATGGCCGCTCATCTGTGCTCGCCGATGAAGCTCAGAGCCAGTTGAAACAGGGCGATACTATTATTCGCTCTGGCATTCTGGCAAGTGCGATTGAGCAAAAGGATGAGCTCGTGATCGATGTTGTCAACGAGGCCGCGAACTATCTCGGCATCGGCCTGGGCTCGATCATGAATTTCTATAATCCTGATAGTATTATTCTGGGTGGTGGTGTGATTGAAGCGATCGACATGCTCTTCGAAACTGCTGTGAAGCGCGCCCGAATCACTGCTCTCTCTCAACCAGCTCAGAAGACACCCATCTTGCGTGCGAAACTAGGCGATTTCTCTGGCGTTGTAGGTGCAGCTTGTCTGGGTATGCAGAAGGCGGGCTATTCCATTCCTGTTGCTCGCTAATCTCTGCCTGATGCGTGTCTCTTCCCGGGCGTGGTGTTGGATTGCCTCTCCCGGGAACGAGGGGTATCTCCTCCTGACTTGCTGTTAGAACCGAAGAAAGTAGGCGCTTTATGAGCGATGTGACACCTCACATTGACGTGCGTGCCGTGCATAGTGCCGATGCTCCTGCTATTTATGGACTCGATGATACGTTTGAAACTGATCGCATTTATACCTTACGTGTCCAGAATCGCTTGCTGGATGTCGATGCTCCTGCCTCTCACGATGCGGTCAGTTTTGCCTTTGAGCTGGTAGAAACGTCGGTTGATCCCCCTCTCTATAAAAATCATCGGCCCCCTGAACAAACGCTCGCCGATGTCGAGGCAAAACTACAACGGGTCGAAGGTGGCTATGTGGCACTGGCTGATGGCTGTATTGCGGGTTGTGTCCTTTTATATGTGGATGAAGAGCGGTCGGTGGTGCGCATTGAGGATCTGCTTATCGGGCATTATTATCGCCGTTATGGTATCGGCTCTCTCCTGCTGAATTGTGCAGCTGACTGGGCACGGAAGCGCGATTGCTGGGCTATTACGCTGGAAACACAGAATATCAATTTCCCGGCCATCCAGTTTTATTTGCGCAATGGCCTCGAAATCTGGAGCATTCAGCGCCATTTCTATCCGCCCGGCGCTTCTGCCCACGAGACGGCTATTATTATGGGCAAACGTCTTACCTCGACGGCTCTCTAAAAAATCATCACTCTACCCTTCAGAATGCAAATGTTCTGTCGATTAATATGAGTATATAGCTGCCCAGGAATACCCGCATCGCTCATGCGCAGCTAGACCCAGTAGCGGCACGGTGCAGTGAAACGGAACTGTGCCAGGGAACGCGCCGACGAGGCGAACCCAGTAGCGGCACGGTGCAGTGAAACGGAACTGTGCCAGGGAACGCGCCGACGAGGCGGACCCAGTAGCGGCACGGTGCAGTGAAACGGAACTGTGCCAGGGAACTCGCGCGATTCCGCTGGCTCCGCAGGAGGAGAGGCTACGGAGATGATGAGCGTTCACTGCTTCTACGAGGAAACATAACATTGGTCATTTGCATCCCTTGATGTCGTGTATGGAAGAACGTGTAGGGGATCAAGCCCTGCCTGATATCGTTTTTTAGATCAGCGTCGATCTATCTCGTTGCCATACTGTTTCACAATGTCGTGAGTGTAGGATTTCTGGCAACGATGTCGCATCTCAGTGTAGGGCAAGATCCCGAACTTATCCGTCTTTATGTAGGAGATGTAGCTTTTTCAAAAAAATTTCGTTATGAGTTGCATAACGAAAAAAAGTGCTATTCCTGTTCTACTTCCTCAAATTGCCTGTTCCGATGGACATGCAGTTGGTCGAGGCCCATGCCAATCCCAACGCCCGCGGCCAGACCCATGCTCGCGCCAACACCAACGGAACTGGTGAGAAGACCAACAAGCACTCCCAGGCAGATGCCAAAGGTGATGCCGAGTGTCAGATAGAGTCCAGTTGGCGAGGAGCGCTGAGCTCTGTTTTCTTCAGGAAGCTGGTTCATAATAGCTGTTTCCTTTTGCGGTGAGAAGTTAGCTTTGCAGTTGTGGCAGGATGCGCTCTCCGATGCGCCGAATACCATCTGCATCGTCGAAATCGTTCCACCAGAGTACCAGTTCCTCTACGCCGATCGCCTCAAACTGGCGAATCTCTTTGAGGAGCGTCTCCGGGTCCTGGGTGATATCGGTCCCGGCGAAAAGCGTACGTTTAACACTATTCGCTGGCCGACCCTCTTTCTCCAGCAAGATATCCAGTTGGGCAGAGCGGCTCTTGAAGTCTTCTGGCGATAGAAAGACACCGTTCCAGATATCGGCATAGCGTGCTGCCAGGGGCAGGGTTCGCTTGAGGCCATTGCCACCGATCAGAATGCGTGGACCACCCACCCGCTGCGTTCGTGGCAAGAGAACCGCGTCCTGAAGCTTGTAGAACGTGCCTGTGTAAGTAACCGGCTCTTCGCTCTTTAACAATCTGCTCGTGACTTCCAGGCCCTCTTCAAATCGCTGCATGCGCGTTGAAAGTGTATTCAGATCGTAGCCGTAGTGCTGGTGCTCACGTTCCTGCCAGCCCGCGCCGAGACCGAGAATGAGTCGACCATTGCTCAGATCATCGATAGCGGCGGCCTGCCGGGTAAGAAATACCGGATCGCGGAAGGAAAATGGCGCGACCAGCGGCCCAAATTGCATGCGCTTCGTATGATCGGCCAGGTAGGTCAGGGAAACGATCATCTCGAGGGAATCCAGGTCCGGTGGGTTGGGATTAGTAAAGTGGTCTGAGCGGTAGAGTGCAGCATATCCTGTCTCTTCCACTGCGGCCACGATGTTTTTCCAACGTGTCCAGTTCAGGCCATTTTGTCCTTCGATCTGTAGGGAAAGCTCAATCATAGAATGGAACGCCTTTCTTTGTACTTGCCAGCAATGGTGATTTTTGCCAGTAACGGCAAGGGGTGTGTATGCTAAAAGGCGACGAGGACATAGATGGAAATGCCTCGCCCTCGTCGCTCTTAGTCATCATTAGACGGTGGCCGGTTCCTCCAGTTTGGGGAACAACGGCGCTGGTGTGGGGAGTTTTTTGCCTGCCGGAACCTCGCGCAGGCTCCAGCTCTCTTTGTCTACATTGCCTTCAAATCCCAGATACCCATGCAGTTTCTGCGAAGAGAAAGGAAGGTAGGGACAGAATAGGATATGCAAGCCACTGATCACTTGCAGCATGACATAGATCGTGGTACCGGCTGCTGCTCGATCGACTTTGATCTGCTTCCAGGGGGCCTGCTCATCAAAGTAACGGTTGGCTGCTCGGGCGACTGTGAGTGCGGCATGGAGCCCGTCTTTGAGATGGCAGGCTTCAATGTGTTGCGCGACCTGCTCAAATCCGCGCGCCAGTTCGGCCAGCATTTCTTTGTCGGCCTCGCGCAATGTCTCCGGCTGCGGTACCTCGCCGCCAAACTTGCTCTGCAAGAATGTGAGCGTGCGATGGACAACGTTGCCATAGTTTGCGACCAGTTCGTCGTTATTGCGACGAATCAGCTCTTCGAAGGTGAAGTCGGTATCTCTCCCCTCGGGCGCAGTCGCGGACAGATAGTAGCGCAGGCTGTCGGCACTGTAACGTTCCAGCACATCGCGTGTCCAGATCACGTTGCCTCGACTGCTCGAAGCCTTGGCCCCGCTCATCGTCATAAACTCGTTTGCCGGAACATCATAGGGCAGCATGCGATCGCCATACCCAAGCAGCATGGCAGGCCAGATGATCGCGTGGAAAGGAATGTTATCCTTGCCAATAAAGTAATAAGCACGCGCCGCCGGGTTCGCCTGTCCAGGTATCCACCAGTCTTTCCAGGCCTCAGGCGTACCCTGTTTCTCGGCCCATTCGACCGAGGCCGAGAAGTAGCCGATGACGGCATCGAACCAGACATAGATACGTTTGTCTTCGTAGCCGTCCAGCGGAATGGGGACGCCCCAGTCCAGATCTCGCGTAATCGCACGCGCACGCAGGCCCTCTTTGAGCCAGTTCATGGCAAAGCCCAGCGTGTTCGTACGCCAGTGCTCTTTCCCGTCCGAAAGCCATTGCTGTAACGGCTCCTGCAATTTTGGCAGGTCCAGGAAAAAGTGCTCGGTCTGGCGCATTTCGAGCTTGCTGGTCTTACTGTCACAGAGACGGCAACGAGCGTCGATCAGATCGATAGGATCGAGGGTGTGTCCGCAGTTGTCGCACTGATCTCCTCGCGCCGAGGTATAGCCGCAGTGCGGGCAGGTGCCTTCAATATAACGATCAGGCAGGAAACGCCGGTCGGTGGGACAGTAGGGCGATTGCATTGAGTCTTTATAGATATAGCCCTTCTCATAAAGGGTTAAAAAGAAATCTTGCGTAATGCGGTAGTGATTAGCCGTGCCGGTCTCTGTGTACAGATCCCACGACATACCAAGCTTCTCCCACACCTCACAGATCTGACGGTGATAACGGGCGACAAATTCGCGAGGAGTAATTCCCAGACGCTCTGCGTCGACAAGAATCGGTGTGCCATGCTCATCGCTACCAGAGACCATCAGGACATGGTTTCCGGCCAGCCTGTGGTAGCGTGCGAATGTGTCTGCCGGGAGGTATGCGCCTACGATCTGTCCAACATGTGTGGAGCTCTTCGCATACGGCCATGCGACGCAGACGAGAATATGTTCATCCATCGTTATGAGTAATCTCCCTTACAAAATAAAAAAGGATCAGGTAATGCGAAGGGAGGACAATGCAACCTTTCATGCACAACCATGCTCTGTAGTCTGCTACAGGTCCAGGATTTATCTTGCATTATTATAGCAACACTCTTCGGTATGTACAAGTTCTTGCTACATGCCAATGTAGCGTGCATAGACAGTACGCGCTATTTGCTCATCAGCGGTACCTTTAATAATTGTACGCGCATCAGGAAAGACGGTCAGTTCATAGCCTTCAATCACGCAGCGCAGCAGAAATTCGTTGTATTGCACGCTTCCCAGCGCCTGCAAGCGCGCCGCCAGTCCTGGAAAATCAATCCTTTGCTTCTCTGTAGCCTGCCGGGCTGGTCGCACCTGTACGGCGTTGCGCCCACACAGGCTGGTGCTCTTGCTGCCACTCAATGTTTCAAGAAACTCGTAGTGATGCTGACCACAGGTCGGACAATCTGGCATACGCGGCAATTCGATGCGCTCAGAGGTGTTTTCCCACAGGTCCAGCCAGACCATCTCCCGGCTTATTTTGTCACTCTTGAGCAGAATCTTCAATGTCTCGGTTGAGGCAATCCCTGACATCACGCCGACGATGCCGTTGAGCACTCCTGCGGTATCACAGGTTGGCGTGGTCCCGGGTGCTGGCAATTCGGGAAAGATGCAGCGCAAGCAAGGTGTATCGCCCGGTATGATATTCATGGTCACGCCATAGGATGCGATCACTCCGGTATAGATCCAGGGACGCTTCTGTTTGATACAGACGTCATTGATCAGATAGCGCGTCTCAAAATTATCGGTCGCGTCAAGCAAGAGATCACAGCCCGCGACCAGCTCTTCGATTTCCTCGGCATCGATGTCCTCGACCAGGGCTTCGACCTCCACTTCGCTATTGATCCGGCGCAACTTTTCACGTGCCGCGATCGCCTTGGGGAGGTGCTTTTCAACATCTTCTTCGTCAAATAAGATCTGACGCTGGAGGTTATGGATCTCGATGTAGTCACGATCGGCGATTGTGAGGTGCCCCACGCCTGCCCGGCAGAGATTATTCGCCAGGACTGTGCCCAACGCTCCACAACCGACGATCGCTACCTTCGCTGCTCGCAGCCGCTCCTGACCTTCCTTTCCTATTGGATGAAATAAGGTCTGTCGTGAATATCGTTCAAGCATCTATCTCTCCCTTGCATTCCCTGAATCGTATGCCCTGGTGGCTGATTCCCTACCAGCTTTTCAATCGAAGATGATATGCCCTCTAGTATTCTAGCATATTGCGAAGAATACCTGCTCTCATTTTGACCGCTTTATGCACGTGGAAAGCGCAAAATGATGGGCAAATTGTGCAGGATAGCTCCGGGTGTTATACTACAAGCATCTGTTTCTCGTAGCTATTTGACCCTTCAGAATGTCTCACTCTGGCCGATATGAATAAATAAGAGCCTGATAATCAGCTAAATTGTCTCTGGTATCACGTTTTACCGATATCAAAATATGTAGTCACTCCAGGTAGGCTCATTGTAATCACTGGCGCTCATCACTATACTAAAAGGACGAATTGCAATCTCTTATTTATACCATCTCTTCAAATTGTCTAATGAGTAGAAGGAGCATGTGCTTATTATGACTGTAAATGCCCTATCAGCATCTCCGGGAACAGCAATATCCAGGATGCAAGCTATGCTGGACCCCTGCTTAAAACAGTATGTCGGTCCACAAAAACTGCATGGCGCTATCAAGTTCGAGCATGTAGTTTTCGGCTATACTGCTGAACGTCCGATCCTGAAAGGTATTGATTTACATATTCCGGCCGGACGAAAGGTGGCGCTGGTTGGCCTCTCAGGCGGCGGAAAGACGACGCTGGTGAAGCTGATACCGCGTTTTTATGAAGTCACGCAGGGATGCGTCAAAGTAGATGGGGTCGATAATCGTCACTATCCTCTGCATATCCTGCGCCAGAATGTCAGTATGGTTTTGCAAGATTCGGTTCTGTTCGAGGGCACGCTACGCGAAAATATTGCCATCGGTCGCCCGGACGCAAGCGCGGAAGCGATTATCAACGCGGCGAAAAAGGCTGATATTCATGATACCATTGTCACTGTTCTGGGCGGCTATGATCGCCAGATTGGTGAACAGGGCCATGATCTCTCCAGTAGCCAGCGCCAGCGTATCGCGATCGCTCGTGCTCTCCTGCGTGACGCCCCTATTCTTGTGCTGGATGAGCCCACTGCATCCCTGGATGCGGAGGCCGAGGCTGAGGTGTTACATGCTCTTGAGACGCTGGTCGTAGGACGAACTGTTTTACTGATTTCGCACCGTTTAAGTACGCTTGGTAATGTCGATGAGATTATAGTTTTGAAGGATGGATGTATTGTGGAGCAGGGAAATTATCAAGAACTCAAGCGCCAGGGTGGCGTCTTTGCCCATCTGCTGAAAGAGCAGGCTTGTTATAACGTGGATTTCGCCAGACCCGCTGGCGCGCAATCAATCCTGGTCTCAGCCTTCTCGCAGCAGCAGCACTCTTTACCTCTTGCCGTCTCTCACGCGCAGCCTGTTCTCGCTGGAATGCGCTATCCACAGGGAGCCATGCCGCCTCAGGGAGGAGGCTATGGGAATGGTCAATCGGTCCCGCCTCGCGGAGGCTATGGGAGTGGTCAGTCGGTCCCTCCTCCTCCTCCAGTTCCGCCAAATGCTAATGGACCCGCCCCATCTAAGGTGATTGTGGAATTAGATGGCAACGTGATCAGCGAGCGCCGCCTGGATAAGCCTGTACTGACGGTTGGTCGTCTTTCTGGCAACGATATCCAGGTTCCCAATCAGCGCGTCTCTCGTCTCCATGCAAAGATTCGCTCCGAGGATGGAGCCTGGGTGATAGAGGATGCCGAAAGTGTCAATGGCATTCTTTATAATGGCAAACGGATTGAGAAACTGGTGCTCTCTTCTGGCGATGTTATCCATATTGCGCCCGGCGCTGTGCTGCGCTTTCAGGGCTGAGCCTCTGTGCGTCGAGGGGAAAAGTGATCGCATTTTTCGCTTTTTCCCTCATTATAGAGCTCATCGGTCTCTATGTGAGAAAATGGTGAAAAATAAGGAGAGAATGACCATTGCGCTAAAAGCGAGAATCGAGTTAGCATGGTAATGGTACTGAAGAAAAATGAGTTGGCAGGAACACGTAACTGTGTTACAATGCAAACATGCGGTATCCATGTAAGAGATGTAACCAGTACATTGTGCAGAGCCTCACATGGGGCTTGCTATAGCGCGTGGAAATGCAGCCAGCACCGCTCATAGCGAAGTGAGGTGGGTGCTGAACTGAGCGCCTTTGTTTTTTCTCTATTTATAGGACGAATAGGAAGAAGCCAGGGTTCCACGAAGGAGTCTTGGATGAAGAAGGTATTGGTTATCGATGACAACCCCACTATTGTAGAGTTAATCAAATATGCGGTGAAACTACAGGGGGCCTATCGAGTCGTCGTTGCATATGACGGTATACAGGGTCTGGAAAGTATCTTCGCAGAACAACCCGATTGCGTGATCATAGATGTGAAAATGCCAAAAATGGATGGGTATCAATTGGTACGCTGTCTCCGCGGCGATATACGCACGGCCGATATCCCTCTAATCATCTTGAGCGCTATGACCCGTGAGGAAGATCTCATGACCGGCCTGCTCTCGGGGGCGGATGAGTACCTGACCAAACCTTTCAAACCAACTGCTTTAAATGATGCCATTGAGCGCGTGCTCACTCTCACTCCTGCGGAACGGCAGCAGAGAACCGATTACTGGGTCCAGACCCAGGCGGAACGAGACTAGCAAAGGACGAGCCTGAGCCGCCACAGGCCTGCTACCCGCATGACAGGCGTTTGCCTGACGAGGGGCGGTGCTTTCTCTACTGAGTCGTATGAGGAGAAGGGTGTGCGCAACATATCAAGCTCTCAGGGAATGCGCAGTGGGCGCGAACAACAGGCCTTAAAAAAGTTGCAGATACTCTTTGTCGATGGTGACCTCAATGCGTGTGATAAGGTGCAGATCGCTCTGGGAAGCGGCTTTTCCGTTGCCTGTGCCTCTTCTGTAAATGAAGCTCGCATTGCCTTGAATACAGCGATGCCAGATGTTCTGATCTCTGAGATCCTGCTCGGTTCTCAACAGGAAAGCGGTCTGGATC
>Ga0310811_10008055_pt1 | contig 13542 bp, 10 predicted proteins | sample YCmetagenome_FD_207642 | JGI IMG/M metagenome (GOLD analysis project Ga0310811, IMG submission 207642) | Soil microbial communities from experimental microcosm in Duke University, North Carolina, United States - YC | ecosystem: Engineered > Artificial ecosystem > Soil microcosm > Unclassified ... | reverse complement strand
TACTTCATGTTTTGTATTCTGCACAAAACACCGCCAAATTTTAAAGTTATGTTTCCATCTTTATGTTAGTTTACATTTCAAATATTTTCTTCACATTTTACACAACATATAAACCTCTCCTAAATATCGATGACCCCGATGTGATTGTAGATCAAAGATTTCGAAAACTCACTGATGAGACCGACGAGTGCAAGGTAATTGATTGGCACACCTGAAATATGAGAGGAAGTCTGCAGCAGCGTGTGGCGCACCAGAAATAAGCCAAGTGCGAAGGCAAAGCACGCCCAAGAGGGTCTTCAACCCCACTGGCGCAGCAAAGTATGAGCGACCAGGGCGACCCTCCAGACGCGAAGTCTGGGAGTGGGAGATCAGCGACGCGAAGTCAACTGATCAAGTGAGTGAACGGCACAAAGCCAATTCAAAGGGCCAGGAACCATAGTCTGGATCAATCGCGGTGATGAGCTTGATGGGCTTGACGCGTGACGAGCTGAATGATGTGAGTGATGAGGATGCGTGAATGTTGTGGTCTGAGGGCAAAGAAGGAACTTGGAACTGGGGAAGGAGAATGCAGAGAAGGAAATGAGACAATGAGACAAGTGAGAAACAGAAACAAGGTGGGAACTTCCCAATTGAGTCGAGAAGTCGAAGTTTGCAGACGTTTGTGGACTTGTGGGAAAGTCCCACAATTCACAACTTTCACTCTTTCATCCACATCGACAACACTCCGTCCTTTATGCTGTCCTCGCTGCCCTCAATCCCGCCTTCCCCGCCCTAGATCCCGCCTTTCCCGCCCTCGATCTGATCATCCGGCCTTCCACGCCCTCGATAGGTCCAACAACGACGGTTCCTGGCACTACAGTGGCTCAAAAAAGTGTCCGAATGTTTATAGCTTTTCATGTAATTGCTTTATCATGTGTCAGGACATGGGAGTATGACTAAGCTATAGGGAGGTGTCTGAAGGGTCTGCATCTCAGCTTTACTTTTGTTCCCTCTAGCGTGGGAATATAATGATATTGTGCGAAGATATAACTATTTTAAAATGATGACTCATTCGGACACTTTTTTGACTTTGAGTTTGACTACTACAATCTCTACAATTCTAGTACTATATGTGGCCTCCTCTTGCCCTAATCACTTCTTCCACTCTTCTAGACATATTCTCTATTAATTTTGGTCATTCCTCCTTAGTATTCTTATCACATTCTGCTGTAACGCTGTCCTATAGCGCAAATAGCCCCTATGGTGGATCTTAATATGCTACAAGCAATTTCTTGGGTGACTCCCAGGGATATTCAATGGGATTGATGTCTTGTATCTGTTCTGGACATGATAGAATAGTAATATCATAGTTTTTAAGCTATTTGATAGCCAACTTAGAAGATTGCTCTATATGACTCAAGATCTCTTGATCACTATATTCTAATTTGACAGGCTGCTAATGCTACCAAGGCCACTAGATTGATTATTTCCATCATCTCTATAACCTTCTCCACTCAAGTAGTCAGTAACACTCTTAAGACAGCTGATCTTGATGCTATAACCAAGAGAAAAAGATCCTTCTGCCTTCAACCTATCAAAAGAAAAGATAAATTGCTACTTTAAATCACAAATATTGGACTGATGATGGATGAAATTGGGTTGACTGTTTAGATGAGACTAAAACCAATAAAATGAGATTAGGTGGACAAAAATTTGTATCAGAAAAGATAGGAGAATCATCAAGATAAAGAGAAGTCAGTCAAGCACCTAAGTTTCAAGGAGAAAATCAGATGGTATAGGGCTGTATGGGATGAAGTGAAGTGGGAATTTTCTATGAAGCTAAGAGGAGGATGAATGCAGAGCAGTAAATCTTTATTTCATGAGTGTCTGCTCAGAAGTATGCAGAAGTCATGGGTGAATGAAGAAGATACTGTTTGGTTACAAGATAATGACCCTGAGTATACCTCTAAATTGATCACCAATAGCTTAAAGACCATGATATTACTATTCTATCATATCCAGAACAGATACAAGACATCAATCCCATTGAATATCCCTGGGAGTCACCCAAGAAATTGCTTGTAGCATATTAAGATCCACCATAGGGGCTATTTGCGCTATAGGACAGCGTTACAGCAGAATGTGATAAGAATACTAAGGAGGAATGACCAAAATTAATAGAGAATATGTCTAGAAGAGTGGAAGAAGTGATTAGGGCAAGAGGAGGCCACATATAGTACTAGAATTGTAGAGATTGTAGTAGTCAAACTCAAAGTCAAAAAAGTGTCCGAATGAGTCATCATTTTAAAATAGTTATATCTTCGCACAATATCATTATATTCCCACGCTAGAGGGAACAAAAGTAAAGCTGAGATGCAGACCCTTCAGACACCTCCCTATAGCTTAGTCATACTCCCATGTCCTGACACATGATAAAGCAATTACATGAAAAGCTATAAACATTCGGACACTTTTTTGAGCCACTGTATGAATTGGCTTCGTGCCGTTCACTCACTTGATCAGTTGACTTCGCGTCGCTGATCTCCCACTCCCAGACTTCGCATCTGGAGGGTCGCCCCGGTCGCTGATACTTTGCTGCGCCAGTGGGGTTGAAGACCCTCTTGGGCGTGCTTTGCCTTCGCACTTGGCTTATTTCTGGTGCGCCACACGCTGCTGCAGACTTATTCTGTCATATCTCATACTCCGAACCCAACTTCCCATCCCTATCATCATCCATCTTCCTGTTATGCATGTCACACCTCAGTAGGATTAGCCCTGCTACCTCTGTCCATCATCCGATTTGATATCCGGACATCCACAACCATCCGATGCACAGATCCGATACTGTCCGACGTTTCCGGTCCGACGCTATGATCCAATGCATGGATCCATTATGGTCCAACGTATGGATCCATTACGATAACAATCCAATATACAATAAGCTTCGTAATCCCTTTCCTGTTCATATAACGTTATCACAGCCTTTCCTGCTATCGGTAAATCCTTATTACCGGCTTCTCGGTATTCCTTAATTCCCGACTATGTTTCCTTGATCTGTTTTACTTGTGATTAATTCCCGGCTATTGTTACAGTAACGCTGTGCCCCCCTATCTTTTCCCCATCTCCTTGGACTTACGGCCGCGTTGCCTTGTACCTGTAGAGCCTCGGCTCCATTATGCCTTACCATTGACTCGGTTCGTCTTATCTCTGACTCCCGTTGACTCGTACCTTTGATCCGGGTTATCTCTGACTCCCTTCGACTCATACCCTTAACCCATGGACATGCGGCTGCATTGCCTTGTACTATATCTGGCTACTGCCTACCTTTCTCGGACTTACTGATACCTGACGACCTCCCCTAAAGCTATTCCATTTCCCCTATATATACTCGTCATGTATCGTAGTTATTCTGCACTTTAATCTACTTGGTTTTCGACCCTTGTATCCTGTCTTAGAGGTGCCAGCCCTCTAGAAGTCTACTTGGTTTAAACCGCACTTGATCCTCGCTTAGGCTTCACAACCTAAGTGTCTATCTCTGATTCTATCTTCGAGCACTCCTCGTCGATAGCCTGATTATCGTCTGTCTTACAAGGTGCCAGCCCTTGAAGACCGAACCCTTGATCTTACCTCAAAGGTGCCAGCCCTTTAGGTAGTCCAACGAGCTCCGCCTTCTTGTCTGAAGGGAAGAACCCGCTTGCCACAGACATCGTCATCGACGAGGCTCTCTTCTGAGCCTGTGACAAGAGAACCATCCAAGTTCGTAACAGCTATGTTATTCCATCCGTCCACTCGTGATTTCCTTCCAGCTTCCGTTGATTAGCGATAGACTTTGCTTATACTTCGTACATAGCCTCGAGCCTTAGGCATTTAGTATATAAACCCCTGTACTTACATTGTAACACCTCAGTTCGAATATAAAAGTTATTCTCCATTCAAGTTATTTCCATCTCTCTTGTCTTAGGGATTGAGTCCCTTATGCTCTGGCTCTACCTTTCGGTAGTCTTTCCTTATGCTCCGATACTTTCGGACCTCGTCCGATAGTCAATCCTTGTCCATCCTTATCCTAAGCTATTCCGGACTATGTCCAATAGCTATTCCTAGTCTTTCCTTATCCTTAGCTATCTGGGACCTCGTCCGATAGTTAATCCTTGTCTTTACTTAACCTCCGCTACTTTGGACCTTGTCTGATAGTTACTCCTTGTCATTCCTTATCCTTGACTATTCTGGACTTCGTTCCGATAGTTCTACTTCATCCTTTGCTTATCCGTAACTATTCCGGACTTCATCCGGATAGCTATTTGTTATCCCCCGCTTATCCGTGACTATCCTGGACTGTGTCCAGATAGACATCCCTCATCCTGTGTTCCTCCGGACATCCTTCGTCACACTTCCTCTGGTCCGATCTCGGACATCCCATCCTGTTCCTTTCTGCTTTGGACATAGTCCGCTGCAGCCTTTCCTCTGTTGGTTTCTACTTGGGATTTATCCTGAAGTAGTCTTTAACTCTTTCCACACCTCTGGACTTGTTCTAGGTAGCCTTCCTATTTCCGGACGTACGTCCGGATTTAGTTCCCACGCTTCGGATATGGTCTCGGACGAGTTCCTGCAGTTCCGGATATCATATCCGGACTTTCCCATGCTTTCCGGAAGTCCTCTGGGCTCTTCCACTAGAGTTACCTTACCTTCGGAGTTCAACTGAACTTCGTTGGATGTGTTCTGGACTTCATTCCGAAATGTGGGGCACGTACTCGGGTAAGGGGCACAGCGTACGAGCTGAAGCCAAGCCCTTCCTTCCTAATCCGACCCTCCGGCATGGTTTCTAACATATTCTCATATTTCAGGTGTGTCAATATCTCACTCGTCAATCTAACTGGTGAGTTTTCGATATCTTTGATCTACAATGTCTCCTGATGCGCATCGCACTTTACCCACTATAGCCCTCGTCACTTTACGCCACTTTCAAATCTCATCTCACATGTTTATCTACGACATCGGTGAGTCGCATTTGCACTTCATTTATATGAAAACATTCCATTCACACGTCAACAGAGGATATCGTTTTCTTTCAACCACCCAGCTACTCGACATACTGTTAAGACTTTGCTAATCAGTACTTTATTCATCTGCGACAAGCGCATAGACGTGACTGTTTAGGATACCACTATCACCCAGCTGATGTGATCAATGTCACAAGTATCTGCGCCCGAACAGCCACCTCCACCTCACGCTTACTCGCCCATCTGTTGGCCAAACTGTACGTATAACTTACGTTCTTGTTGCCATATTATAAAATCCTGATTTATTCTTAGGAAACAAGCACCTTTCGCATCTCTCAACGTTCATCAACTAGTGGCTGGTGCTCGACAAGGTATATTTTACATGTTCCGCTGTACAATTAGCGTCTGACTTGTTCTTAAGCAACCGACAGGGTTGGGTGTGCCTCTGACCGCTGATCGACCAGCAATTTGTCTTCTCAAAACGTAAGTTCTCAAAACAGTTAGGTTTAGCCAATCAGTCAGATCCGTCCCGCTCATTTTTGTATTAGTCAGGGTCAGCTGAGTCTTTCATTGGCCAATCTCTCCGTCAGGGTTGTATATCAGTGGGCCTCGACCTCTCCTGAGATCCGAGTGTTGCTCTGTATGTGCTCACTACCGCTGATCTGTCCGCTAACTTTCCTCGGCTGCCAGACACGGTTCTCATTGGCTCGTCTCCCAGCCAGCGATGCACTCGTTCCATTTTAGTCAGTCTCAGACTTGACCAATCTAAAGGATCGGGCACTGTACGTAGCCACCACCTCCAATCCACCATTCCAGTAAGGCCAAGGTCAATCTTTTTTTCAATTATTGAGCGCTAACCAGGTTTAGCTTCAGTGCTGTACCCTAGCGTTTATGGCAACAATGTCCGTAGTTCAAACTATAAAGGTAATGAGTCTCTCGATTTCGAGTGCGTCAAATTCCACTTTCTCAATCCAATATTGTTTGCAGTTCACCATCTTCTACCATCCATACATCGTCTGACTTCGTGTCGACCAAATATTGTTGAGCAAACTTCGAGTTCTCAACTTGTATTCTACGTATCTCCGTGATCGTAGGAACTCTATCGTTTGACTTGAAAATGCCCGCTGTTACTACCCGCTCAGGTCGTCATGTCAAGCGTCCCCTTCTGCCTGATGAACCCAAGGTATTCTTTATATTTTCTTGACGTCTGTAGTAGCTGACTCCTGTCATGTCAAGACTCGCAGCAAGGCAGCGGACATTCATACTGAGTCTGATGCAGACACCATCCAGGTAAGTTATTTTTTTCAAAGTTTGTCAACCATGATTGATTTTTCATTACTTTAGTCCCCCCGGCCTCGAAGACGCCCCCGTGCTCGTCGTCGCGCTGGGCCTAAGAGTGTTATGGTCGGCGACGACAACGATGACGACGATCCACAAGAGGTAAGCTATGTCTGCGAATATGTCGGTGTCCCCACTTACTTCTTAGTCATCTACAACTCGTCGTCGTCCTCCACCCAAGCCTCGTCCGCTTGCATGGTCCAAACGTTCTGGCCCCATGACCTCATCCGCTGAGGAGGAGATTTTCGAGGCCAGTTTTTCCAGGCGCTCATCAATGATTCAAAAGACCCCCGATGTCGATACAGATCAACAATCCTCCCCGTCTCATGTTCGACTTGCTGATGGCACTTCATTGACATGTGCCAAATTCGACTCTCTTGCAGATGAAGAATTATGCGCTGACACCCAAGATGGCGATGTAGAAACAAGTACAGTTTTTATTGTGATGTGAATGTCCTGTATTGACTTGTTGCCTAGCAGCTCCTGCATCGGTTGCTGAAGCACATGGCACTACTGCAAGCAAGGATCCAAATCCTGCCTCTGAAATTCAATCAAACGATCCCAATGGTGGGACTTCAGGTGAGATAGTCACTCTTTCGTATTTCATAGCTTCACTGATTGTGAATACAGCTACTCCTACTGAGTCGCACAACACAGGGCATGGAAGCAAGGACCATGGCAAGGATACTTCAGGTGAGCCATAGACATTTGTCTATATATCCAGTACCTCAACTAATTGTGCATACAGCTGCCTGTGCTGAGTCACACAGCGCAGAGGATGGCAGAAATAATTCTGCTACTCCTGCTACTGGCCGCCTGCGTAGGTCATGCGGCATCAAGTCATATGCACCTGATCGTAACGACGGTGAAGAGAGCTCTCCATCTGACAGTGACTGGGCTGCCGACCAAGAGCTGCGCAAGAAAGCACAACGAGCTGCTGTTGATGCCGCTGCAAACGATGGTGACGACGATGAGGCTGTCCCTGCAAGCAACTCCCCGTCTCCATCTCGGTTGACGGCCACACAAAAGCAAAAGTCCAAAGTGGTGGTGGACGTCAATGAAAACAACGACAGCGAAGACGAGGACGACGAAGACTTTGTGAAGATCAAAGGGAGAATACCTCAAGCAGGTATCTCAAAGGCGCAGGAGCTTGGAAAGAATACGTTGGAAGCCGCCAGAGAAATTGGAAAAGAATATGGGAAGAGTGTAAGGACGATCCTCATTGAAGCAGGGTTGACAATGAAGGCAACCTGGAAGGAGTCTCCGTGGAACCAACATCAGACGTGGTTCGCAGCCACCTGCCCCCCGCCTAAAGGAGCGTCGGGAGCTGTGTCGCCAGGTATGTTGCAGTTTTCATTATTGATTTATTAATGCTAATGACTTTTGCAGCGGATCTTAAGGCTTGGAAGGTGAAGCAACGAGCTCACTACAAGGCCCACCCGCATGGTGACCCTCAGCACGCATCAGTGTGGAAGGAGATCCTGGAGAACTGGGATCATGCTGTTGTGGGTTCAACCGAGGACCTTACATCACGATCTGCTGCAGGTCTGATGATGGCTGTTCGTGATGCTTTCACAAAATCGGTAAGTGTCGTATTCATCCAATCTTGATCCAGAAAATAACTACGATCAAGGCTGCATACTGGCATCGCACCCATGGCATTCACATTGCCGGTGTGGCAATATTCCCTGGTGACGAAGAGGCAGGCCGCCAAGCATCAGGACTGTTCGCTGGCTCTGACATGGTCAAGGCCCTCATCAACTCACACCAACTGGATATCAAGCGTTGGCTAGATGAGCTCACCACTATCCTTAAGTGCGTCTTGTATTATTTATAGGTGTCTGTGCTAAATTACTTCCAGGTACAAAGACTTGGAGGCCGCACACGCCGAAGGCAAGACGTTCAGTTTACTCCCCCCTTCTTCCACCACTCCGAACGGTACCCTCTTGTGTAATGGCAAGCCAGCCAGGGATAGGAACAGAAAGGTGGCGCCCATGATGATCAGTGAGAAATTTGGTACATTTGTGAATTGAGTGTATTTCTACTGTACTAACTACATGCTGTATAGCTGAGGCTGGCCACCCGCTCAAAACCTCGAACAGTAGGTGGTTGACCATGTTGGACATCCTGTATGCCGAGAAGCTTTGCATACATGATTGGCCCACTGGTGTTCCCCCGCCTGGCCCCGATTTTGATCTCAAGGCTCTATCTGCAAGTCAACTATGTGCGTTGGTTGCTCCTTATCTCAGGATTCATCTCGGAGCCATGTACGAGGCCGAGTTAGGCCTTGACGACGACGACGACGACGACAGCGAGGCAGAGGCAGCGAAGGCGAAGAAGCGCAAAGGCAAGTCCAAGAAGTCAGGCGACAAAGGAAGGAAGAAGGGGCCGATTGCAGAGGAGCCAAGTGTAGTATTGCATATCAGCAGATGGCCTGAAAGTACATATTGGATACTGCAAATCATACACAAGCTGATATCACAATCACAGGTGATATTCTTGCTCTTGAGATGCAGGCCTCAAACGCGTGTCTCATCCCCCTCATCATCGACACTGACGGCAGGGTCATTCGCGCCCTCCAAGACTCGGAGAAGTTCATCAAGGACCTTCCAAAAGACGACACTCCTAGACGCCGCACCAATGAGGTAATCAAATAACCCACTATCTCTAATCCAGCAGCTTCGCGCTCAACTATTGAAGCTTCGCGCTCAACCATTGGAGCTTCGCGCTCAACCATGGGAGCTTCGCGCCCCAATCAGACAGCTTCGCGCTTCAACAATGCAGCTCCGAGCTCCAATCGTGAAGCTTCGCGCTCTCACCAATATACTAACCGAGCTATCCATGAGGATCTCCCACCTTCATCGCCGCCTTCATCACCACCCCAGGAAGCCCCACGCTCGCGTCACCCTACTAATCGAGTCTTTGACGACCTCCCGCCTTCGTCACCGTCAACACCATCTTCGCAATTCTCGTCTCCCCCTCCTATTTCACGCTCGTCAACTCCAGTGCCAACTTCAAATTATTCGCACGTCCGGTCCCACTCTTGATACAAGCCGTCCCGCAATGGAGCACTTCGACATCAACATGCATATGACGATGTTATGCCAACATACCATTCAGATATTCGCAAACGGACTCGACCCCATTATGAATCAGACCCTTCAGTCACTTTTACTGCACAACCTGTTGATAGGATGTGTACATTGGCCTGCAAAACCTGTCATACAGGACACCGGCCGGTCTATGCAAGTGCTGTATAGGCCGGTCATGCAGAACCCATGTAGGCTGATGCCTCATAGAAAATGACACAGGGCCGGCCGGTGGGCTTCTGCACCATGGTAGATCAGGCCTGCCACCTTTGTAGTTTGTGGATGGTGGTCGGCCGGCTGGGAAGTTCCTTTAAATTGATCGGCCAGCCACCCCAAGCAGTATGTATAATATGGTTGGCCGGTGGTGTAATTTGCGTGGGGTGGCTGGCCTACTGATTATGATTTATTTTGAACTGATCAGCCACCCTTCCCTCACAGTGTGCACATCAGGGCTGGCCGGCTGACCATTTGATTTGAACTGATCAGCCAGCCTCACCATGCAACATGTACAACTGGGTCGGCCGGTGGGCTTTTACACTATGGTGGATCAGGCCTCCTACCTCTGCATTTTGCATAGGGTGGCCAGCCGACTGACTATTTAACTTGAACTGATCGGCCAGCCTCACCATGCAACATGTACAACTGGGTCGGCTGGTGGGCTTCTACACTATGGTGGATCAGGCCTCCTACCTCTGCATTTTGCATAGGGTGGCCAGCCGACTGACCATTTTATTTCAACTGATCGGCCAGCCTCACCATGCAGTATGTATAACTGGGTCAGCCGGTGGGCTTCTACACTATGGTGGATCAGGCCTCCTACCTCTGCATTTTGCATAGGGTGACCGGCCGACTGACCATTTTATTTAAACTGATCAGCTAGCCCTTTCAATGCAGTCTGTATGACAGGACCGGCTAACATGCTTCTTACTTGATTAAGCTATCCAGAATTTTGTTGGTTACATTAACTTCACAAAGAGCTTATAAATTGATGTATGTAGTTTATTCTACTATATTGTGACTATAGATACTGTCTATTATCCCAGCCTTATTCATTTAAAATGTTCATCTATGTCAATGAGCGAAAGGAGACCAGCTATGATACTGTATAGGTCAGCCTGCATTTCTGGACCAACCACTGTAGTTTGTGACCCTATATTCTAACTGGCTGACATTGGGCTACAGCCTGTCTGTAATAGACAGCAATCAAAATGATTTGTCATCATAGATGGGCCATCCTAAATTTGCAGCCTGTAGGTCTAGGTCAGCCGTCCCTGTTTATGACTGTAACACCAGTCGGCCAGCTGGGAGATGCAATCTGTATGGGATGGACAGCCACCAAGGTGATTTCCCATCATGGATCAGCCTGCCTGAATTTGCAGTGTGTAGATCTAGGTCGGCCGTCCCCATTTGTGATTGTAACACCAGCCGGCCAGCTGGGAGATGCAATCTGTGTGGGATGGACAACTACTAAGGTGATACCATCATTGATTGGCCTGCCTGAGTTTGCAGTCGCAGGTCTGGGTCGGCCGCCGTAGTTTGTTACTAAGGGAAGCCGGCCGACTGGGGGATGCAGTCTGTATGAGATGGATGGCCACCCATATCACATGGGTCCACATTTAGAAGTCAAGTAATTAGTTTTCATGATGCTTGATTACTACCATGTCCTTTTTTTGGACAACACTTAGTTAGAGTTAGCGCCCCCTGTAGCCACAATACTTAAAAATAGATTGCTCCCCATATCAGGGCCTTCCTGCATTTTCCCACACTCCGCATTTTCGCATTTTTACCCCACAACACCCAAAACATCATCCTAATATGGTATACCACATAATTATAATTATTCCCACACTCTCTCTACCTCATCCTGCTTCACCACTAATAAGGCCTCCCTTATATCTAAGTAGTAGTTTGGTATATACATGTATAATATTATATGATAGACCACTTTTTTTGTCTATTTGTGTGCCCTGCTCCTCCTGTAGAGCCTTTTCAAAGTAGGGTAGGGTACAGAACATTTTTACACTTTAGCCCTTTGATAGGGGGGTGTTCCAGGACATTCAGAACATGTTTAGGAGTATATCTGAAGTGATTCACCTTTATTTGACCACATGAAGTGTCCTACATCAATAGATATACTACATATGCAAGAAAACACAGATTATGTTCTCAATTAATTATGTTTGTATGAAGAAACTTGCAAAAATCATTACCAGCATCTATTCAACAATAGGAACAATATATCAGGAGCCTGGGACCATAGGGTGATCCCCTGTTGCATGATGTGTCTACCCTCTTCTGGTAGTTGACACTTTGTAAAAAACAATTCTGTAGGACTGGACCTTAATTGGAGTGAGGTGTCTATTTCTATGTATATTTGAAGTAGATCTATCATATAGCTGGCCCAGGACACACATAGGATCCTTTTACAGTAACAAAAACATCGAAAATCACATTTTTGACATTTTCGATGTTTCTGGTGTCTTATACATGTATAAATAATACAACCTGTTCATACATTGTTATCCTAGCATATATACTTGCTTTTGGTGTCAAGGATCAGCTCAAAATAGGCTGGAGGTTTGAGTTAGTGTGAACGCTTGCTATTTCTACTGATAAGGAGCCCATACTTTTAAAACATCAAAAATTCACAATCAGAGAGCTGGAGCAGATTTCAAATATATTCAGTATCATAGGTCGAAAGGTACAACACAATCCAACTAGAATTGAGTGCTGAGGAAGTGTTATAGATAAGAAATTGAGTGTGGGAAAGTTTAAGGACTCAAAACATCGAAAATGGTCAGTTGAGCAGTAGTAGGACTTTAATCCTAGGTCAATACACATTTACACTACATTCCTTTCACCTATCCTCTACCCTCAGGGCAGTAGATAACATATGTTCCTTAGGTAGTTTACTATCTATCCTATATAATTTTAATGAAATCTTCGACCTGTATCAGCTATAAATGTGAATTTGTGTCAAAAATGTCAATTGTCACTTTTCACGCAATAGTCATTTTGCCTGTCATTTGGTCAATTATCCATGGATCTTTCTAAAACTTCAATACTATCATCAGGGACATATATCAGAGGGTCTCCATGTCTCTGATCACTTATCACAAATTTAATCACTGTATAGTCTTCTTATTAGTAGAAATACCCTCTGTACATCATATATCACATTTGTGTCCTAGTAGAAGGATCCTATATGTGTCCTGGGCCAGCTATATGATAGATCTACTCTGAATATACATAGAAATACACACCTCACCTTAATTAAGGTCTATTGGGATGATGTTTTGGGTGTTGTGGGGTAAAAATGTGAAAATGCAGAGTGTGAGAATAATGTGGGAAGGCCCTAATATGGGGAGCAATCTATTTCTTATAACTACAGCTCATATAGCCCTTTAAGGCATGTTCTCACGATCACGTGATTTTTTTTTTGGCAAAAAGTCAAGCGTTACATGACATCAAAATACCCATAAAGGGAAATACATGTTTGCTACAGTAGCTTTATCTAATCTAAAGTGTAACAAGTTGGGAAAACAAACAAAGACAAAAAAACTAAGGTAAGCGGTGCAAGACAAGGATGGAGGGGCCCTCTCCATCCAAGCCTTGCGCCCTATAGTACAAATATAGGTAAAAAAAAAAGGGGGAAATTGTGAAGTAATTAATAATCTAGTGTAATACAAGTCAGTATGATACTCAAGGATAAAATGGTGCTTACCAGTTTAAAATTACCAAGGAGTGTTGAAAAAAAAATGATAAAGAAAGCTAGAGAAAGAAATGTGGTTAGTATTAGAGTATATTTGAAGCAAAAAAATAAGAAAAAACAAACTGTATCCCTCAGATCTCAAGTAAAGGCGCCAGTCTCTAGAAACATGGATAGCCAAAAGTATAGCCCCCAGATCCCAAAGTCAAAGGCGCTAGTCCCTGAGGACATAGATAGCTAAGACAATAGTCCCCCAGATCCTAAAGTCAAAGGCGCTAGTCCCTAGGGACATAGATAGCCCAGTGTTACAGTAACGCTGTACCCCCCTATCTTTTCTCCTATCTCCTTGGACTTATGGCCGCGTTGCCTTGTACCCGTAGAGCCTCGGCTCCATTATGCCTTACCATTGACTCGGTTCGTCTTATCTCTG
>Ga0310811_10008054_pt1 | contig 13542 bp, 13 predicted proteins | sample YCmetagenome_FD_207642 | JGI IMG/M metagenome (GOLD analysis project Ga0310811, IMG submission 207642) | Soil microbial communities from experimental microcosm in Duke University, North Carolina, United States - YC | ecosystem: Engineered > Artificial ecosystem > Soil microcosm > Unclassified ... | reverse complement strand
ATACGATCTGGCCCAGCTGAAGTAACAGGAGGCATATTTGTATTTGTTGGAGGCGCAGCAATTGTGATTTTGACATAGTCACAATCAGAATCACCTAAATTGTCTGTTACATCCAATTGAAATACATAAACTCCCTCTACCAAACCTGAAACCTGAAGTGATGAAGATGTTGTAGCAGTACTTGCAAAAACGGTTTGAGAAGGCCCGCTCAATTGTTTCCAGTTCACTGAGGTTATCTTTCCATCGCTATCAGTAGAACTACTCGTAAGCGTTACGCTATTAACAGGCAGTGCTTTAACAATATCAAGTCCCGCATTGGCAACTGGAATTTTATTGGTACCATTTATAGTGTTGGTATATGACAGCATCCATTCATAAACATTTGGATTATGAAGAGTATGATCATTTCGATAAGCATTGTCCCAGGCATCATGACCAACACCCGGGTAGATTGTAATTTTGGCTAACGGATTAGGTAATGGTAAACATTTATTAATCGCTGCTACCATATTTACTGTACGAGACAGAGGCACTGTATTATCAGCATCACCATGGAATGCCCACACAGGAAGGTCTTCAGCTGATAACAAACAAGCTTTTGAAGGTGAGTTTCTACTTCCACAAACAGGCGCTATGGCAGCAAAAAGTTTAGGAAAATCCTGAGCCGTCCACCACGTACCTCCGCCTCCAAGACTTAGCCCTGTCAGATAAATTCTTCTCTCATCAATTCGTAAATATGTTTTACAATAATCAATCACTTCTAAAACATACCATGACTGCCAGTCACCATAATTTGATTTCAGTTGAGGTGAAATCAGAATGAAGGGAAACTGAGTACCATTATTAACCAGCTGTGGTGGGCCATGACGGGCAACAAGATTTATATTCTTTTGAAGCGTTGGTATATCTGTTGTATTGGGACCTTTCTCGCCTAGTCCATGAAGAAAAATAACAACCGGATATTTATCAGAATTCTGTGAATAGTCAGTTGGCAGGTATTCTAAAAATCCGATAACAGAGGTAGGCGTTGTACGAAATGTCTGCTGCCCGAAACTGACCCGTGAAACGAGTATACAAAGCAAAAGAAAGGTTAAATAAAATGGTTTCATTGTTAAGGTATTATTAGTGGTTTTTAAGGTAATCTGCAAAAGCTAGTTCTTGTGTATTAACCCGGATTGATTACGGGACCCGACGGTAACTTTAGATTATAACTTTGGAAGCATATAATTAAAGTATCTGGCTTATTCATGTAAGAGAATATTGATTTCGGCGCAAGAAATAAAATATTTATGTCTGACCGGTTACCATTAGGTTAAGGATAGTGTTTTTGCGTTAGGTGGGCTAATAATTCGGTCAACGAGTAAAAAAAATGCCAGCTTAAAGTAGAAACAGGCTTTCATAAAAAATTAGAAAACGTTTGCGAAAAGAATTCTTTAGCTGATTATTAATAAAAGTAGCACGTAATATTCCGATATGTTTGCTGAAATATAAGATTATAACTTCAGAAATGTGCGCGAATAGCACTAAGACATCTTAGATTAACTTAAGAAAAAATGTATTTATTATCGATAGGGAATTCAAATGCTTATTGAATAACAACTTCTTTGGTAGAAAGTTCTATTTCTTCTATAAGCATATCCTGTTTGAAGCGCATTGTTTTAACTGCGAGGCCTGTCTGATCAAAAATGGTAAAATCACCATCGCGCATACTGTTCTTGTAATAACCCTCGCTGATTAGCTGACCGTTTTTATAGAAAGACTTGAAAGAACCGTCCATTTGACCGTTCACGTATGTTTCCTCTATTACAAGCTCACCAGTTTCATAGTATAATTTCCAAAGACCATGACGAACTCCTTTAGTATACTGGCCCTCTGATATGAGAATTCCCTGCTTATTAAACTCTTTCCAGTGACCATCTTTCCTGACATCTGTCTTTTTACTGACCTTATTAAGAAACCTGGAAAGAAGATGTTTAAGCATAGTTACATAGACCCTTTAAAGTTGGTATCAACTGGATTACCACATCACAAAACTTATGCAAGTAAACAAAAAAGTTAATGCAAATGCTTTGCTTTAGGGAGGCTATCGGACTTAAGTAATATTTTAGTGAGAGTTTTTTCAAAAGCTCGTTGAAAGGGCTTAGGTTTCTCAATCATAGGAAAATGTCCCGAGCCACGAATCCACTCAATAGAGTAGCCCGCTTTAGCATAGCGATCAAGAGCCACTAGGTTATAGGGAGACAAATCACTGGCAATAATATGAAGAGGTACTTTTATTTTACGAAGTCGCTTCCGTTCGGTATCGTAATACGGAACCATGTTCTTTAAAATTTGTACCGCTATATTGGGATCAGCAGATTTATAATCTTCTTCAATACGGGTAACAATCTCAGCGTCCTCAACTTTACAGTTCCGGGCAGCTAACTCTTCAACTTTACCATTATAATCAACTTCAAACTCTCCAAGATATCGCTCAAACCCTTTTTTAAATTCAGGAGTGATATCAAAGTCGATGTCTTTAAAATTATCGATACCAATAAAGCCAACAATCTTTTCTGGTGCACGACGGCAAACGTCAAGGGCAATCTCACCACCAATGGAATGACCTACGAGAATAATCTGGTTGAGAGACTCCTTCTCAATTATACTCAGGATGTCTTTTGCGAAAGCTTCTACAGTCCAGTTCTTACGATCGCGTCCCGAGTTACCATGACCGGCAAGATCAAGTGTTACTACGGTAAAACGTTTTGACAAACTTGTAACCTGATTCGCCCAATATGTCTGGTTCAGATTCCAGCCATGGATAAACAAAAGAGTTGTGTCATTTTCGCCATAGATGTGATAATCAATCTGCACAGGCTCATAGAGACTTGTATCATAAGCAAAGAACTTACGAGCTTCCTCACTCTTGGCAGTCTCTTCTTTCTGTGATGAACCACAGGAGATCAATGCAAGAAAGGGTATTAACAGAAGTACATTGCGCCAGATCATCATTGTTTCAATCATTAACTAGTTTTTGATTCTGATATACTTCTCCATAAGTAATTGATTCTCCTCTCCTGCCCCAATGTCTTTAAGCTTCTCTATTCCAGTTTGGATCAATGTGTCTCCCTTTATCTCCAGATCAAATTCAAAATTATTTCCTTCATAAGCCTGGGCAGAGCAAAACTCAAGATGTTCAGTATAGTGGTTTCCTGTAAGATCGTACGAACCACCACCGGCTACAAACAACCTGTTGGCTTGTGCTGCTGAATCAGGGGCGACTTCCAGTGTGTGTTGTAAAAAAGAAAAGTGAGTGTCGTTAATGATCTTTATCATTTTAGTGCCGGGCACATCGTTATGAATGACGGTGTCTTTGCGCGTAGCGGTAGATGATAGCAATAACCAGCTTCCTGTTAATTTTGACTTAATGGAATCTTCCTTTGGAGCCGATGGCTTACAGCAAAGAAGAGACAGACACGAAAAGAGAAGTATGATAGTTTTTTTCAAGGTTTGGATGTTTATGTGGTCCATCAAAAATACAATTCTTTCGCTGAACTCATTAAGGATCAAGAAATATCAATAACACCTTGATCTTAAAATTTAACCTTTTTTTATTATACTTGAATGATCTTTTAAACTTTAAAACTATGTCAAAAGGACAAGACAAAAAGAAAGAGGCAAAAAAGCCAGGCAAAACAACGAAAGAAAAGCAAGCTGAAAAGCGTGCTAAGAAAGCCGGCAAGTAATCTTCTTAACCTTTGTTTCAGCTATTGAAACAAAGGTTACCATTACTTTATAGTCGTCCATAAGCCTTCCGAATAAGGAAACAGCTTCCTGTCAAATTCTATGACAAGCGTGTTTCTAAATAGTACTACATTCCAATACCAAACTCTATAATATCATACTATGAAAAAATCATTCATTAGTTCAGTCATTCTATTCTCATTAATCTTAATGACATTAGCCTGCCAGCAATCAGGTAAAAATTCAGAAGCTACAAGTAACAAAAACTCCGTAGACTCTGTATTTATTCCTCATCCACAAAAGGTTGCCAAGCAAGACGTAAAGACTCTCGAAATCGGAGCTTCAGCACCCGACTTCAGATTACCAGATATCAACGGCAAGTTCTATTCTCTTGCTGACTTCAAAGAACCAAAAATACTTGTCTTTGTATTTACCTGTAATCATTGTCCCACAGCGCAAGCCTATGAAGATCGCCTTATTCAATTTACCAATGATTACAAATCTAAAGATGTGGGCGTGGTTGCCATCATGCCTAACAGCACTGCAGGACTCTTACCTGAAGAATGTGGTTACACTGACTTGAATGACTCTTATGACGAAATGAAAATCAGAGCGAGTTATAAAAAATACAATTTTCCTTATTTATATGATGGCGATAATCAGTCTGTAGCCATTGCTTATGGTCCGGTGGCAACACCTCATGCATTTGTTTTCAATAAAGATAGAAAGCTAAGTTATGTTGGTCGTTTAGATGCTACTGAAAAACCTGGAACGGCCAATGCCGAAGATCTTCGTGCAGCAGTTGATGCATTACTTGCTGATAAAGAAGTAACGACACCGGTGAACAAAGCATTTGGTTGTTCCGTGAAATGGGAATGGAAAGGTGAATACGGAAAACAAATTGAAAAAGAATGGAATGAGAAACCCGTTGCACTGGAAAAATTATCGGTTGCTGGCTTAAAGGATCTTGTAAAAAACTCAGGCACCAAACTTCGTCTGATAAACATCTGGGCAACATGGTGCGCTCCATGCGTGGCTGAATATCCTTCACTTGTTGAATTACAACGCTGGTATGGTCAACGTGATTTTGAATTCGTTTCACTTTCTGCAGACAATCCTGAAAGTTTTGATAAAGCACTGGCCTTCTTACAAAAAAAACATTCACCCGTGAAGAATTATATCTATGATGCAACGGATAAATATAAGCTCATTGAAGCCATTGATCCCAAATGGAATGGTGCTCTTCCTTATACCCTGCTCGTTGAACCCGGAGGAAAGATTGCATATAGCTATCAAGGGCCTGTAGACTTATTAGAATTAAAACGCGCTATAGTTGAACATCCAAAAATGGGCCGTTATTATTAGTAGGTAAGTAAATAGCATGGTGATATTTCAATAATTAAAATACACCATCCGGTGGTATGAAATAACATGAACCCATGTGGAGTGCATTCGTTTACAATCACTGTAAACTAACTAACCCACATAAATCATGAAAAAGATATTTGTTTCATTAGCGCTTATTATTTGTTCCGTTGCATCTGTACTAGCACAAGTTGAAAAAACAGTTGTTGTTAAAGAGGATGAAGTACCTGTTGCCGTGAGGATTGCCTTTAAAAAAGATTTTAACCTGGTAGGTGAAGCTACAAATTGGAAACTCACTTATTCAATGACAACTAAAGAAGGAAAGAACATTGCTACGCCATTGATTTACAGCTATGCAAAAAAAGAAGATGGTAAGAAAATTGTAATACAATACACACCTGAAGGAAAGTTGACATCCTTTAAAGGTATTGAGAAAGCAATTGATAACACATTAGCATCGGAGAACAAAGAAAAATCGTAAAGCTTTGTTAAAGAGCAAGAAGTTCTGCCATTAGACTTCTTGCTCTTTATTTTTTATTCAAACTTGTTGATTGCTATTGCTGCTCTATCTTAAAAAACATTCGTGAAATTGGTATTAGCATGGCTCCAGCAAAAGCAAACAATGCAAAAGCAATACGCAAACTGAAAGCTTGTGATAAATAACCTATCAGTGGCGGACCAATCAACATACCAACAATACTGTAGGTTGCAATAATCGAGATAGTCATCCCTGGAGAATATTTTGTTGCATTGCCTGCTAATAAAAATGTCATCGGTATAACGGCTGCTGTGCCAAAGCCAACAAGACAAAAACCAATCATAGAAGGCCAGAAGGTTGGAAAAAAAGTAGCAAGCCCTATGCCCGATACAATCAGACACGAACTGATGATGTAGTTGATGGGCATACCCATTCGCTCAACGACTTTATCAGAAGCAAATCTTGAGAGGGCCATAAAAATCATAAACAACAAATAGCCCAGCGTAAAAATCTCCTCATGAACAATTTCTTTAAAGTATACGCCGCTCCAGTCAAACATTCCGCCTTCACAAATGGCTGCCATAAATACGAGTAGCCCGAGATAAACAATATAAGGATCAGGTTTTCCCAAAACCAGTTTATTACCAGAAGGCGCTCTGTCATTTTGTATTAAGTGACGGGAACAAAAGAAAGTAGCAATCAATGTTACAATAGATACAATAAGCAAGTGGATAAACATGGGTACCTGCCATGCTACAAACAGTGTTGAGATACCAACTCCACAAATTCCACCGGTACTCCACAAACCATGAAACGAGCCATTGATCTTCTTATCAAATTTCTTCTGAAGCGTAATAGCCTGTGTGTTCATAGAGATATTCAGAATTCTCAAGCTGAATGAAAATATGCAGATAGATGAGATCAGCATAAATGTATTCACGGCAAACCCAATAAGTGTAAGGGCAATGGCCAACATAATAAAACCTGCAGTTAACGGTACACGACTATCGTAGCGCGATACAAGCCAACCTGAAACAGGTAAACCTGCCAATGAACTGATAGGCATAAAAAGTAATACCGTGCCAAGCATGGCATCACTATAGCCAAATGTGGTTTTAATAGTAGGAATTCGCGATGCCCATGTAGAAAAGCATACGCCCGAAAGAAAGAAGAATACACTTAGAAAAATTCGCTGCCTGGTTCGAAGCTCCATAACCCTCAATATCAAATACAAATATCAAGGCTATGCACGAGATTTCTGCTTACACTACATTATTTAGTTAAGCATGACGGTTACTAAAACTTATCTCACCTAGATCTCCAACTTGATGGCAACCGGGCAATGGTCAGACCCCATATATTCGTTATAGATAAGTGCGTCTTTAAGATTTGGAATAAGCCTGGTGCTCGCTATAAAATAATCAATTCGCCAACCCACATTGCGTGTGCGAGCGTTGAACATATAATTCCAGTATGTGTATTTTACTTCTTCAGGATGAAAATGACGGAACGTATCAACAAAGCCTCTGTCAAGCATCTCCTGAAATCCATCAATCTCTTTCTGAGTATAGCCTGCTGATTTATTGTAGTTCTCTTTTGGACGAGCGATGTCAATTTCTTTGTGAGCAACATTCAAATCGCCACATACTATAACTGGCTTATTGGCATTCAACCCGGCAATGTATGATGTGAACTCAGCATTCCACTTTTCACGATAATCCAAACGCTTCAAACCTTCGCCAGAGTTAGGAACATAAACAGTCACCAGAAAATAGTTTTCATACTCAGCTGTTATCACTCTTCCCTCCTGGTCATGCTCTTCAACATTCATATCGTATGTTACATTTATCGGAGCCGTTCTGGTAATGATGGCTGTGCCTGAATAACCTTTTCTCGCCTTAGATGAATTAACATAGTTTGTGTACTCTGGTAACAACTCCAGCACAGTCTTCACTTCTTCAAATGATGCTTTAGTCTCCTGAAGACACAGTACATCAGGATTCATAGCCTTGATATCTTTAATGAAATCTTTCTTGATGATAGACCTGATACCATTCACGTTCCAATTAACTAAATGAAGTTGAGCCATGCGCTGAAATTTTTAGAAGGACGAGTTTAGATTTAAGATTTCAGATTACCAAGAATACTGTATAAATGAGCGGAGATTTTCTTTCTTCCGAAAAATATGGTCAATAAAAAAGCCCTCTGTTACCAGAAGGCTTCTTATATTCATTATGAAAACAGCTTATGCTTTTTTAGAAGCCTTAGCTTTAAATTCTTCTTTAATTTTTTCTATATCAACACTCTTTGCAACAGGTTGAAAATTCTGGTTCTTAAGAGTTTGGCGTCTTACGCTAGCTGCCGACTTATCTTTACGGGCCTTTCTCTTGAATCTGGTTACTGCCATAGCTTTATTGTTAAGGAGCGCAAAAATAATGCTTTCCATCATACTGACAAATACTTCTTTCTAAAAAAACCATTAATTGAGTGATTATTTCACTAAAAAAGCCAAATCATACCACTCAAATTCGCAGAATTGGGCATTTGCCTTAACTTGCTGCCCACTATGGCACTACCAACTTTACCCCGGGGCACACGCGATTTTGGCCCGGCCACCATGGCCAAACGGCAATTTATCTTTAATAACATCAGAAAAGTATTTCAGAAATTCGGTTTTCAACCCCTGGAAACTCCTACCATGGAGAACCTCTCTACCCTTACGGGGAAATACGGTGAAGAAGGAGATCAATTACTATTTAAAGTACTAAACTCAGGCGACTTCCTAAAGGATGTTGATGCTCAAAAACTGGAAACCAAAAACTCTAAACAGATAACTTCAGATATTTCTGAAAAAGGTCTTCGCTACGATCTCACCGTTCCGTTCGCGCGATATGTAGTGATGAACCGTCATGAGATAACTTTTCCATTTAAGCGTTACCAGATTCAACCTGTCTGGCGTGCCGATAGACCACAGAAAGGTCGTTACCGCGAATTTTATCAGTGTGATGCTGATGTTGTGGGCACTGACTCACTAATCTGTGAAGCCGATATTATTTTGATGATCCGTGAAGTGTTTGGCTTGCTTAATCTTACCGAATACACAATCAAAATAAATCACCGTGGCATTCTCTCTGGTATTGCTGAAATTGTTGGCACCAAGGAAAATGAAACTGCACTGTTTGTAGCCATCGATAAGCTCGATAAAATTGGTGAAGAAAAAGTTCGCGAAGAACTTCGCACCAAAGGCTTTGAAGAAAAAAATCTCGATACACTTTTCGAAATCTTAAACTACAAAGGAGACACATCAGAAAAGATAAATTTCCTCACGGCGAAATTTACCTCAGCCAATGGGCAAAAAGGAATTGCAGATTTGAAAGAAGTTTTAAATCTGTTAAAGAATTACAATACTACTGATGAGCATGTTGAATTTGATATTGCCCTGGCCCGCGGCCTAAGCTATTATACCGGATGCATCTTTGAAGTAAAAATAAACAACGTGTCTATTGGCAGTGTGAGTGGTGGCGGTCGTTATGATAACCTGACCAAAGCGTTTGGCGATAAAGAAAATTTATCAGGCGTCGGCTTTTCATTTGGTGTTGATCGTTTATATGATGCGCTTGAAGAGTTGAATCTTTTTCCGAAAGAAGCTCAGCTCTCATCCAAAGTTTTCATTTGCCACTTTGATGAAGCCAGTATGCGTTATGGATTAAGTGTTTTAACAAAACTGCGCGAAGCTGGTGTAGCATCTGAAATCTATCCTGATCAGGCTAAACTAAAAAAGCAATTAGAGTATGCTAATAAGAAAATGATTCCATACACCATTGTTATCGGCTCAGACGAAATGACAAGTGGTGAACTTGCCTTTAAAAATATGGAGATCGGTGAGCAGCAAAAACTAACCGTTAACCAGATCATTGAAACTCTAAAATAAATCAATGCCAATACGTACTCATCTTATATCCTCAAAAGAAATTACACTAATCGATCTCAAACAGATACATGATGAGAAGATAAAGCTTGGACTATCCGAAGAAGCTAAAACTAAAATTACACGTTGCCGCGAATACCTGGATGAGAAGATCAAGAGTTCTTCAGAACCTATTTATGGAATTAACACGGGTTTTGGTTCACTGTACAACAAACACATTGCGCACGATCAACTTGAGAAACTCCAGGAGAATCTTGTAAAATCACATGCCTGTGGCACAGGTCCTGAAATTGATACCGAGATTGTACGATGGATGTTATTACTCAAAATACAATCACTTGCATACGGCTACTCTGGTGTTCAACTCTCAACTGTTGAAAGACTGGTTGATATGTATAACCATGATGTACTGCCACGCATTTATGAGATGGGCTCACTGGGTGCATCGGGTGACCTTGCTCCTCTTGCGCATCTCTCACTGCCATTGCTTGGTCTTGGTGAAGTTCGTTATGAGAATACAGTTCATGCAAGTGATGTCATCAATACTAAACTTCAATGGCCTTCATTACATTTTAAAGCAAAGGAAGGACTTGCATTACTTAATGGCACGCAGTTTATGAATGCCTATGGTGTGTGGTGCGTATTGCATGCTCATCATATTGCAAAGCTTGCTTCGATCATCGGCGCGCTTTCCTTAGATGCTTTTGATGGAAGAATTGAACCCTTCAACGCTCCGGTACATGAAATACGTCCACATGCTGGACAGGTCTATGTTGCTGCAGAAGTAAAAAATCTTCTAACAGATAGTGAGTTAATCCAACAAAAGAAAAAACACGTTCAGGATCCATATTCGTTCAGATGTATACCACAAGTACATGGTGCCAGTCTTGATACGATCAACTACGTTACAAATACAATTCTCACAGAGGTAAATAGCGTAACAGATAATCCTAATATCTTTGTAGAGGAAGACACCATTATATCAGCTGGTAATTTTCATGGACAACCATTAGCATTGGCGCTTGATTTTCTAAGTATTTCGTTAAGTGAACTGGGAAATATATCCGAACGTCGAACATATCAGCTCATCTCTGGTTCGCGTGAATTACCTAATTACCTTGTGGCCAATCCGGGTATCAATTCAGGACTTATGATTCCGCAATATACAGCCGCCTCATTAGTAAGTCAGAATAAACAGCTCTGCACACCTGCATCTGTAGATTCTATCGTTTCATCAAACGGGCAGGAGGATCACGTAAGTATGGGTGCAAATGCCGCAACAAAGGCTTATCGTGTTGTTAACAATGTTTATGCTATTTTGGCAATAGAAATGATTACAGCAGCGCAGGCCATAACGTTTAGAAGACCACTCAGAACATCACCATACCTGGAGAGTTTTCTTAACAATTTCCGCAACACTGTACCGTTTATAGAAGATGACCGCGTTTTGCAAAAAGACATTGCAAATGCCATAACATTTTTAAAAGGAGTAACGCTGAAATGAGAATTATCTTCATTTTATATTTTCTAAGTTTTGGGTTAGTGTTGGTTTCAGTACCAGCATTAGCACAACCCTATAAATACAAAAGCACACAAACTATATTTGTTGATGGCAACAGCAAGTTCACCGTTGATCATATAAAAGGATGTGCTCCTCTTACCGTAAAACTCAATGGTCCTAATTGTTCACCCTGTGGTATTCAAGACGGACTCGGAGGACCAGGTGTGAATTTCAATCAGAATAAAAATCTTCAATATAATACAGCAGGTGTTTACCAGGTATTAGTAGCGACTTCAGGTAATGATACCAATGTGATAACCATAACTGTTGTTGATAATGTAGCACCAGCGTTTGATATTTCTTCCTGCCAGGGACAAGTGTTATTAAAAATAAACGATACAAAATATGATAGTGGCTATTGGGTTCAGTATCCAAATCTATCAAAGATGTTAGCCAGTGGCGCAAGTGAAGTGCATGCCTTGCCTGTCAGCACTACTCCACAGACTGTCAAAGTCAGAGGTCTGAATAAAGGGGCTGCAGATAATTGCGTTGATGCACCAGCTTCTGTTGTAACTTCATTAATACCAGCTGCCATTTCTAAACTTGCTGTAACCAGCGCTACCGAAATAGATCTTAACTATGCAGAGCAGGCCAGCGTTCCTTATGATTTTGAAATTGGCGTCAAGACAGCTGCAACATTTGTTCTACTTAAAACAGATGTTAAAAATAAAAGCGGACTATTTGCAATAACAAGCAGTGTTCGCCCTGATGATAATGATAATTATTATTGTTTTAGAAGTAAAGCGGTTGATAAATGTTCAGGCGCAGCTCAACCTTATTCAAATACTGTTTGCAGCATCAACTTAAAAGCTAATGCAATCAACGGAGAAAATGATCTCAACTGGTATACTTCTCCAACGGGCATCGCCGATTTTTCATTGACAACAAACGGCACAGCACAGACAAGACCTAATACACCATTTTCGTATGCCGATCAGAATGTTATTTGTAACACTCCTTATACCTATCAGTTAACAGCCAATTATTCACCCACCATCACAAGCGTTTCACTTCCAAAAACAGTCACTGCCATCTTAGTGTACACTCCTGGAAAGTTAGATTATATGGGATCTGAAATAAATGCAGCTGGTAATAGTGTAAAGCTTACATGGGCTCCAGGTGTTAATCCGAAAGATTATCAGATATTCAAAACAACAAATACCGTTTCCATTGGAACAACTACCACCGAAGAATTTACAGACGATCAATATGCAACAAATGCCTGCTATAAAGTAAGATATGATGACAACTGTGACAACACAAGCGACATGAGTGATGAGTTTTGTCCGCTACACCTTACAGGTACGTTAAACAAAGATAACTCAGCATTGCTTTCATGGGGTCCATATCCTGGTATCACCAGCTATTCCATTGAAAAGTATGATGCAAGTGGACAACTCGTTCAAACTATTACAGGCATAACAGGTATTACTTATACAGAGCCATCACCAAATCCTGGAGACGACCAGGTGTATCAATACAAAGTAATTGCAGAACAAAACCCAACGTTGATCACGAGCTCCAACATCATTAAAGTTATTAAGCAGCCTAACATTTACTATCCACATGCCTTCACGCCAAACAACGACAACCTCAACGACTCATTCGAGGTAATAGGTCAATATGTTTCTGCCTTTGAAATGAAAATTTTTAACCGCTGGGGCGAAATGATGTTTTCAACAGACAACATTAATGAAGGATGGGACGGCAAGTATCATGGTCTCGCTATGCCCGAAGGAACTTATGCCTTCACAGCCGTTCTTACAGATGAAATAGGTCGTAAATTTAACAGGTCCGGATCAGTGGTATTGCTCCATAAAAATAATTAGGAACTGTAATTCAAATACTCGCTACGCTCACTAAAGCGGGCTTGTCATCTTTCATTCAGTCATTACCAGAATAGCGAAACAGCGACAATTTGGAGATCTGTGCTAAACGTTGTGTCAACATTAACAGGTTCGTGATATTAATTACTAATTTTGCCAATCTATAAACACTACTAACAAGTCATACCATGTTCGACATGATGAAAATGATGGGGAAAATGAAAGAGGTGCAATCCCGTCTGAAAGAAGCACAAGATAATCTGGTAACCATCAAAGCTCACGGCGAATCAGGAGCTGGCCTGGTAAAGGCTACTGTCAATGGCAAGCGTATGCTGGTGGCATTGGATATCGACCCAAGCTTACTAAAGGCTGAAGATAAAATAATCGTTCAAGACCTCATTGTTGCTGCTATTAACAAAGCATCAGAAGAAGCAGATATACTGGCTAAGGAAGCATTGAAGAAAAGTACGGAAGGGCTATTGCCAAATATTCCTGGTATGGATTTAAGTGGTTTGATGGGATGATCAAAACCGCCGTTGTTATCTTAAACTATAACGGTGAAAAACTCCTTCGCCAATTTCTGCCTTCCGTTTTGCGAAACACTACGGATGCAGAAATCATTGTTGCTGATAACGGATCAACCGACCAATCTGTAAAA
>Ga0310811_10008053_pt1 | contig 13543 bp, 9 predicted proteins | sample YCmetagenome_FD_207642 | JGI IMG/M metagenome (GOLD analysis project Ga0310811, IMG submission 207642) | Soil microbial communities from experimental microcosm in Duke University, North Carolina, United States - YC | ecosystem: Engineered > Artificial ecosystem > Soil microcosm > Unclassified ... | reverse complement strand
CAACTATCGACATTCCCATCGTCGCGAAGTAGTTGGGTGTCACGACGCGAAAGTTCGCGTGGTACGCCTCGGCCGGTGCGTTCGCCAGACGGAACCCGTAAATGCGATTGTCCCCGCCGAGCGGGAGCATGAACGTTGCGGCGGCTGACGAGACGCCCGGAAGGCCTTCGAGCCGCTCGATGAGCGCCGGATAAAACGATCGCACCTGTTCGACGCTATAGCGGGGGCTTGACGGGTGGAGCGCGAACGTCAGGACGTTGGCCGCGCGAAACCCGGGATCGACGCCGAGCACGCGCGCAAAGCTCTTGAGCAACAGTCCACTGGCCGCGAGCACCACCAGGGCCAGCGCCAGTTGGCAGACGATGAGAGCACGTCGCGTCCGCCCGCCCGAGCCCGCGCTCGGGCCGGAGCGGCCGCCTTCGCGAAGGACGGCTTCCAGGTTTATCCGGCCGACGTGCACGGCCGGGGCGACGCCAAAAAACAGCCCGGTCAGAATCGAGAGGGCGATTGTGAAGAGCAGAACGCGGCCGTCGATCGTGATATTGGTCACGCGCGGCAGGCCGTCGGCATTCAGCGCCAGCAGCGTCGGCAAAACGAGGCGCGCCGCGAACAGCCCCGCCGCTCCGCCCAGCACGCCTATGAGGAGGCTCTCCGTGAGGAGTTGGCGGGCGATGCGCCAGCGCGACGCTCCGAGCGCGGCCCTCAGCGCCAGCTCGCGCAGCCGGGTCGTTGCGCGGACCACCAGCAGGTTCGCGAGGTTGACGCATGCGATGAGCAGGACCAGACCAACCATCGCGAACAGCAGGAGGAGCGCCGGCCGGACCGGCCCGACTTCTTGATCGAGCAGTCGTATCACGTTCACGCCTACGCTGTTGTTCGAGTTCGGGTACTGTTTCTGCAGGCCCGACGCGATCGTCTCCATCTCCGTCCGCGCGGCGGCGAGGGTACTCCCTGCCCTCAGCCTCGCAACGACGTTCAAGAAAGCCGCCTGCCGCGTCGAAGGAAATGTCGACGGCCGCCACAGAGCGGTGGCGCCCGGAAAGCTGAACCCGGGCCCCATCACCCCGATCACCGTAACCGGCAATCCGTTGAGGACGATCGTCCGCCCCAGCACCGCGGGATCGGCTCCATAGCGCCGCCACCAGAGCGCATGGCCAAGAACCACCAGCGCTGCACTCGACCGTGTGTCATCAGGTAGGAACCCGCGCCCCAGAAACGGCCGGACGCCAAGAACGTCGAAGAAATTCACCGTCACGCCGGCGGCCGCGATCTGCTCGGGATCGCCGCCCCCGCTCACGGCGACGTCACCGGTGGTGAAGGCCGCCATGGCTGGAAGCGTCTGGCTTCTCGCCTGCCAATCGATGAAGTCTCCCGGCGAAACCTGGGACTGGTCGCTCCCCGGCTGAGACTGCTTGAGATCGCGCGCCCAGACGCGCACGAGCCGTCCTGAATCCGCGTACGGGAGCGGCGATAGAAGGACGCCGCTCACAACCGAGAACATCGCCGCGTTGGCGCCGATGCCCAGGGCCATCGTCGCGATCGCGACGATGGCAAACACTGGAGATCGTGCAAGTGCGCGCACCGCGTAACGAAGGTCGTGCAAAAGTGTTCCCAAGGGCAGCTCAGACGCCGGCGATCCCGGCTATAGTCGCGTGGATCTGATCACAAGGCGCGTGCCACGCCGCGCCGGCTCGAACGTCCGTCACGGGTGCTGATTTGCACGGGGCTCTGTCCCACCGGTCGCACCAGCGCGACGGCGCGTCGCGCGCGCGCGACAGGGACTCCGGTCCCGTCTCCGGGGCCCCCTGGCGCGGTTGGCATGTATCTTACTTGCGACTCGGGTACCAATGGCCGACACGACGCCCCTCCGGATCCTGATCGCCGACGATCAGCAGGACATCATCGATGCCCTGCGGCTGCTCCTCTCCGACGAAGGGTACGACGTCGTCCCCGCGCGCTCGCCGGCCGAAGCGCTCGAGCGGCTCGAGGCGGCCGACTTCGACCTGGCGATCCTGGATCTCAATTACACGCGCGATACGACCTCTGGACAGGAAGGGTTCGATTTGATCGAGCGGATTCGCGCGCTCGATCCCACTCTTCCGGTTCTGGTCATGACCGCATGGAGCAGCGTCGCGGGCGCGGTCGAAGCGATGCGCCGCGGCGCGCGCGACTACATCGAGAAGCCGTGGGACGACGACCGTCTGTTGGCGGCCGTTCGGACGCAGACCGAGCTTCGCCGCGCTGTCCGACGCAGCCAGCGGCTGCAGGAGGCGAACCAGCGCCTTCAGCGCGGGGCGACCCCGCCCTTTGTCGGCAGCGCCCCGGCCATCGTCGAGATCCGGCAGACGATCGAGCGCGTCGCGCCATCCGACGCGAGCGTGCTGATCACGGGGGAGCACGGCACCGGCAAAGAAGTCGTCGCCGCGTGGCTGCACGCGTACAGCGATCGGCGCGGCAAGGCGCTCGTCACGATGAACGCCGGCGGGCTGGCGGAAGGGATCGCCGAAAGCGAGCTGTTCGGCCACGTCAAGGGCGCATTCACCGACGCGCGGGTCGATCGCATCGGGTGCTTCGAGATGGCCGACGAGGGAACGCTCTTCCTCGACGAGATCGCCAACATGCCGATGCGGCTCCAGGCGAAGCTCCTGCGCGTGCTGCAGACCGGCGAGATGGCGCGCGTCGGCTCCTCGCGACTGCGATACGTCAACGTTCGCGTACTGTCGGCGACCAACGCGGATCTCCAGGCGGAGATTGCCGCGAGCCGCTTCCGGGAGGACCTGCTCTATCGCCTGAATACCGTTGTGATTCACCTGCCGCCGCTGCGCGATCGACGTGGCGACATCGAATCGCTCGCGCGCCACTTCCTGGCGATCTACGCCGCCCGCTACCGGAAGCCGATCGCCGCCTTCGATCGCGACGCGATCGCCGCGATGCAGGCGCACGTCTGGCCCGGCAACGTGCGCGAGCTCGCGCACAGCGTCGAACGGGCCGTGCTGTTCGCCGGGTGAATCCTCGTCCGCGGAGGATCTGTCGCTCGAAGAAGCCGAGCGCGTGTTCATCGAGAAAGTGCTCTCGAAGCACCAGGGCGACGTGCGGCTCGCCGCCGAGCAGCTTGGCATGAGCCGCAGCGCCCTCTATCGCCGGCTCCAGCAATATGGCGTCCGCGACTAGCCGCGCCCACAAAGTCCGCTGGAGCCTGGAGCAGGCCGTCCTGGGACTGACGCTCCTTGGCGGCCTTCCGGCGGCCGTCGCGCTCGCGTGGATCGTCTGGGGACAGAATTTCACGTTCGAGGTCCGCTGGACGCTCGCCGCCGTCGTCCTCGCCGTGTGGGTCGGCTCCGCAGTCGCGGCGTATCAGATGGTGACACGCGTCCTGTATCTGTCCGCGAATCTGCTCGGCGCGCTGCACGAGGGGGATTATTCGATCCGCGGCACGGGCGCGAAGCCGGGCAGCGCCGCGGATCTCGTGCTGAAGGAGATCAACTCGCTCGGCGACACGCTGCAGCGCCAGCGGTCGGTCGCCGTGGAGTCGACCGCCCTGCTGACGAGCGTCATGGGCGCGATCGACGTGGCCGTCTTCGCGTTCGACATGAACGAGCGTCTCGTGCTGGCCAACCCCGCTGCCGAGCGGCTCCTGAGAAAGCCCGCCGCGGACATCGTCGGCTCGGAGGCGAGCGCGCTGCGCCTCGAAAAGTATCTGGCGGGCGAGACGCCGCGCCTCATCGAGCGCGCCTTCGGTCCGGAGAGCGGCCGGCTCGAGCTCCGGCGATCGACGTTCTATCGCGACGGCAAGCCGCACCAGCTCCTCGTCTTCGCGGACCTCAGCCGCGCGCTGCGTGAAGAGCAGCAGCTCGCGTGGCAGCGGATCGTTCGCGTCCTGTCGCACGAGATCAACAACTCTCTGACGCCGATCAAGTCGATCGCGCACAGCATCAAGCGCATGATCTCGCGAATTCCGGACGTGCCGAGAGCGGCCGACATCCAGGACGGATTGAATCTGATCGAAACCCGCTCGGGAGCCCTCGGCCGCTTTCTGCGCCAGTACGCGCAGCTCGCCAAGCTTCCGAAGCCGCAGGAACGCCCCATCCAGATTCTGCCGCTCGCGCGCCGGATCGCCGAGCTGGAAAACAGGCTGCCGATCGAGGTCCGCGCCAGAGACGATCTGCAGGTGGATGCCGATCCCGATCAGCTCGAACAGCTTCTGATCAACATCGTCCGGAACGCCGTGGACGCGACGGTCGACACCGGCGGAAAAGTCTGGATCGACTGGAAGCAGGCGGACGGGTTCCTGCAGTTGACGGTCGAAGACGAAGGACCCGGCTTGCCGGATACATCGAATCTGTTCGTGCCGTTCTTCACGACCAAGCCCCAGGGATCCGGCATCGGTCTCGCCCTGAGCCGGCAGATCGCCGAAGCGCACGGCGGCACGCTCGCGCTCGAGAACCGCGGCGAGGCAAAAGGCTGCCGGGCGACGCTCAGACTGCCGATGGACTGACGCGCGACGCGCCGGTCGGCATGCTATCTTGCCGGAATGTCCTTCCGTGCTCGCCCGTATCCGACGTCAGCGCGCCTCTTTGCCGCCGCCTCTCGCATCCTGCCCGGCGGCGTCGACAGCCCGGTGCGCGCATTCAAGTCGGTCGGCGGCACGCCATTGTTCGTGACGCGCGCGCGAGGATCCCGCATCGAGGACGCCGACGGCAATACGTTCATCGACTACGTCATGTCGTGGGGACCGCTCATCCACGGGCACGCGCCGAAGGGCCTGCTCAAGGCGCTCGGCGCCGCGGCCGCGCGCGGCACGAGCTTCGGGGCACCCACGGCGATCGAGACGCACCTGGCGCAGCGCGTCGCGATGCTGATGCCGTCGATGGAGCGCGTGCGGTTCGTCAGCTCGGGGACGGAGGCGGCCATGAGCGCCGTTCGCGTGGCCCGGGCGGCCACGAAGCGGGACCGGATCCTCAAGTTCGAAGGGTGCTACCACGGCCATGCCGACTCGTTCCTGGTGCAGGCGGGATCGGGCGCGATGACGCTGGGCGTCCCGACGAGTCCGGGGGTTCCTGCCGCAGCGGCGGGGGATACGGTTCTTGCGCGCTACAACGATCTCGAATCGGTCGAGGCGGCCGTGGCGGCGCATCGAGGCCAGATGGCGGCGATCATCGTGGAACCGATCGCGGGCAACATGGGAGTCGTTCCGCCGCGGACGGGATTTCTCGAGGGCCTCCGCGCCATCTGCGGCCGCGACGGCATCGTCCTCATCTTCGACGAAGTGATCTCGGGGTTTCGCGCGGCGGCGGGCGGCGCGCAGCAGGTGTTCGGCGTCAGGCCGGATCTCACCTGTCTCGGTAAGATTATCGGCGGCGGCCTTCCCGTCGGGGCCTACGGGGGCCGGGCGGATCTGATGGAGCTGGTCGCGCCCGCGGGACCCGTGTATCAGGCGGGCACGCTCTCGGGCAATCCGCTGGCGATGACCGCCGGGTTGTGGTCGCTGACGGAGCTCTCGCCGAAACTGTATCGACGGCTGTCCGCGCTCGGGGCGCGGCTCGCGGCGGGCCTGGCCGAAGCGGCCCGCGCGGCGGGCGTTCCGCTGCAGGTCAACGCGTTCGGCTCGCTCGCGACGCCGTTCTTCACGACCGAGCCCGTCCGGGATCTGCAATCGGCGCTGAAGGCGGACACCGGACGCTACGGCCAGTTCTTCCGCGGCATGCTCGCGCGCGGCATCTATCCCCCGCCGTCGCAATTCGAAGCGTGGTTCCTTTCAGGAGCCCACTCCGAACGCGACGTGGAGAAAACGATCGCGGCCGCTCGTGCGGCCATGAAAGAGATCGTCTAGATCAGCGCACGTTCAGCGGCTGTTCGAGCCGGACGCGCAGGACCGTGTCCGCGGGCAGCGCGACGTCCTTCCCTTCGGTCGCCGCGATGGTGCCGCCGCCGCCGATCAGCACGCCAAGCAGCGCGCCCTTGGCGCCGCCGAGGATGCCGCCGATGATCGCGCCGACGCCCGCGCCCGCCCCGATCTTCGCGGCCTCGCCCTTGATGCCCTCGCTCTCGATGGCCTGCGTCACGGTGCCGTGAATCGGATAGCTTCGTCCGCGTACCGTGATCTGATCGAACGCGACGGTCATGCTGCCCTTGCGATCCGTGCGCGTCGCCTTGTTCACCGAGCTGACGACGCCGCGAAGCGTCGAGCCCGCCGGAATCAGCACGTCGTTCCCCTGATAGAGATCCGCAACGGTCGTCGCCGTGAACCGGTCCTCGACCTGCGCGGTGCCGGAGTTCAACTCGCGCTCCAGACGGACGTCGAGCTCGGTGCCCGACGGCACTTCGCCGCGGCGGACCGGCGCGTTGCCGCGCGGCGCCTGCTGGTCCTGCGTGCCGCCATACACGCCCGAGCCGGCTGCGCCCGTGCCGGCGCCGTATCCGGTCCCGCTTCCGCTGCCCGACGGATTGCCGGCGCCCCATGTGGCGCTTCCAGGCCGCGCCGGCGTGGAGTTTGCGGCGCCGCGCGCTTCCGATCGCACCGACTCGATGCGGCTCCGCACGTCGTTGAAATCGTGCCGGCTGACGCTGCCTTCCTTCCGCAGCTTCACCTTCAGGTAGATGACTTCATCACGCGCGTCGTCGAGCTGCAGCTGCAGGCGATCGGCAAGCGATTGATCGTGGCTTCTCAGCCGATAGATCTCGTTGCTGGTGTCGTACACCTGGTCCTGCAGGCGCTGAATATCCGAGGTCGTCACGCTCGCCTGGCCGCTGCCGTACCCTGATTGCGCCGACGCCGGAGCCGCCAGCGCCAGCGCCAGCGCGAGTACCGGCATTGCGCACACGAGCCGCACGGGCGCCGTTCGTATCATCGTCATGGTCTTGCCGCTCCTCTCGTAAGATCACCACTATTGCAAGACGAGCGCCGCCCGCGATCGGCCGGGAAACGCTACGGATGGGCTGGAATCCGGGTGGTATGATCGTCCTGCTGTCCCCCCGAATGCATACAGTCAAGCTGCACAAAACGATTGGCGTCCGAGTCGGCCGCGTCCAGGTCGGCGGCGGTGCGCCCGTCGTCGTCCAGTCGATGACGATGACCGATACGGCGGATGCGGCAGGGACGGCGAAGCAGTGCATCGAGCTGGCTGAGGCGGGTTCCGAGATGGTCCGGGTGACCGTGAACGTGCCCGAAGCGGCGGCGGCGGTGCCCGAAATCAAGAAGCGGATGCTGGACGCCGGCGTAACGGCTCCGCTCATCGGCGACTTCCATTACAACGGCCATCTCCTGCTCACGCGCTTTCCTGACTGCGCCGACGCGCTCGACAAGTACCGCATCAACCCGGGAAACGTCGGCACCGGCCGCCGCCGCGACGAGCAGTTCGCGACAATCTGCGGCGTCGCGCGCGATCGGGGCAAGCCCGTCCGGATCGGCGTCAACGGCGGGTCGCTGAACCAGGAGCTGGTCGTCGCAAAGATGCAGGAGAACACGGACCGCGCGCTCGGGCACACGTCGGAGGAAATCATCAACGAGTGCATGGTGCTGTCCGCCGTCCAGTCGACCGAGCTGGCGCTCGAATCGGGGCTGCGCCGCGATCAAATCATCATCTCGTGCAAGACGTCGCGCCCGCGCGATCTCATCGCCGTCTATCGCGAGCTCTCACGCAGGACCGAGCAGCCGCTGCACCTCGGTTTGACCGAAGCGGGCATGGGGACGAAGGGACTCGTCTGGTCGGCCTCCGCGATGGGCGTGCTGCTGAACGAGGGGATCGGCGACACGATCCGCGTGTCGCTGACGCCGCGGCCGGGCGGCGATCGGCGCGAAGAAGTGTACGCCGCATGCGAGCTGCTGCAGGCGCTCGGACTTCGCTCGTTCGCTCCGAGCGTGACGGCATGCCCGGGCTGCGGCCGGACGACGAGCAGCACGTTCCAGGAGCTTGCCGAGCGGACGCAGCGCTATATTCGCGAACGCATGCCGGAGTGGAAGAAGGATTACGACGGCGTCGAGACGATGACGCTCGCCGTCATGGGCTGCGTCGTGAACGGGCCCGGCGAATCGAAAGCCGCCAACATCGGAATCAGCCTGCCGGGCACCGGCGAGGCGCCGAACTGCCCTGTCTATATCGACGGGCAGCACGTGAAGACGCTTCGGGGCACGTACGACGAACTGGCGGTAGCCTTCCGCCAGCTCGTCGACGACTACATCGCGACAAAGTACCCGCGGCGGAAGATCTCCTAATCAGTCCTCGGCGGTTCGTCAGGTCAGCCGTGCGCGCCTCCGGCCGCGAGAGGAGCGAGCACGGTGCCCTTTCTAATCCAGACGATCAGTAGGGCCACGCCGCAGATCATCAATCCTACCGACAGTCCCCACCACAGCCCGACGACGCCACGGCCCAGGTGGAAGCACAGGAGATAGCCGAGCGGGAGCCCGACGAACCAGTGTCCGCCCAGATTCCAGAACATCGGCGATCGCGTATCGCCGAGCCCGCGGAGCACGCCGGTTGTGACGCCCTGCAGCCCGTCGAAGAGCTGGAAGATCGCGGCGACAAAGAGAAGCGCGATGCCGATCTCGATTACCGAGGCGTCGTGGGTGAACGCGCGCATCAGCCATCCGGGAAACGTAAAGAACAGGCTGGCGGCGAACGCCATGAAGGCGACGCCAATCGTGATCGCCGTCCAGCCGGCTTCTCGAGCGCCTCGTGCATCCCGACGCCCGACGGCGTGGCCGACGCGCACGGCGCCGGCCGATCCGATGCCATACGGGACCATGAAGGTCAACGACGCCATGTTCAGCGCGATCTGGTTGGCCGCGAGGCCACTCGCCGACACGCGTCCCGCCAGGGCGGTCGCGAGCGCGAACACGCCGACTTCGAACAGCACCTGGCCGGCCGCGGGAAGCCCGAGCCTCACCAGCGTGCGGATTCGCGCCGGGTCGAGACCGAGCGGAGTCTCGCGCAGACGAGGCGTCATGCGCGCCTCGTGCGCGAGGATCACCGCGAACAGCGCCGCCGCCATGAAGATCCGCGCGCCCAAGGTCGCAAACGCCGACCCGCGCACGCCCAGCGCGGGCGCGCCCAGATGGCCGAAGATCAGAATCCAATTCGCCATGGCGTTCACCACGTTCGCCGCGACGAGCGCGATCGTCACCGGCCGGACGATGTTCATGGCCTGGAGGTACCGGCGAAAAGCGACGTAGAGCAGCAGCGGCGGGAGGCTCCAGGCCAGGACCGACAGGTACGGCTGCGTGAGGGCGAGCACGTCCGGCGGCAGCCCCCAGAAAACAAGGCCCGAGCGGATCAGCAGGATCAGCCCGACGCTCGGGAGCGACACGATGAGCGCCAGCCACACGCCGGTCCCGAGCCAGCGATGACACTCGTCGAGGCGTCCGGCCCCGAAGGCCTGGGCGACGAGCGGATCGAGCCCGAGCAGCAATCCCATCGAGAAGACCATGACCGTGAAGAACAGCATGGCGGCGAGGCCCGCGGCGGCAATCGCGCTCGCCCCGAGACGCCCGACCATCAAGGTGTCGACGGTCCCCATCAGCACCCAGCCGACCTCGGCGATGACCACCGGCGCGGCAAGCGCGAGCATCGGGCGCAGTTCGCGTCGGAGCATCGTTCCCTTATTCTAGTGAGGTGCTGGCCGCGATCCGCCTTGCCGCCGTCCTCATGCTTGCCCTGAGCGGAGTCGAAGGGCAGCAGCCGGAGACGTTGTCGATGCTCGAGACGCCGCTGTACGCGCCGTCGTTTCCCCGCGACGTGCGGACGCGGCTCGAGGCGGAGCTCACGTCGGCGAAGGCGGCGTACGCGAAGGATCCGAAGAACGCCGACGCGGCGCTGGCCTGCGCGCGCGCCCAGGAGGCGCTCGGGCACGTCGGCGACGCGCTCGAAACGCTCGCGCGCGCGATTGACGCCAGCCCGGACGAGGGACGTCTGCGGCTGGAACGCGCGCGCGCGCTGATCGTGTTCCGCAAGTTCGAGTCGGCGGAGCGCGACGCGCGCAAGGCGCTCGAAACGATCCCCGATGCGAGCTGCACGCTGGGCCTGGCGCTCTATCTGCGCGCCGATTTTCCGCACGCGCGCGACGCGTACTCGAAGTGCCCGAGCGCCGGCATTTTTTACTACTTGTCCGACCGGCGCTCGGGCGGGCGCGCGATGTCCCGTCCGGAGCCTGCCGCCGGACCCGAAGAATCGCCGGTGCCAGAGGTGAAGCTGCCCGGCTCCGTCGTCGCGCATCCCGAGCGGTCGCGGCCGACGATGACGGCCGCCTATCTCGATGCCGCCGAGAAGATTGCCGCCGAGACCTCGCCGCCGCGGCGCGGACGCAAAGATCCGGCCGAAGACGCGCTGAAGGCGATTGTCGAGAAAGAGGGGAACCGCTGGATGGAGCCGGTCTACATCGCCGCCGAAGCCGACTACGCGCGCATCCTGAAGGCGGAAGGCAAGTTCAAGAAGCCGGGACGAAAGAAGAAGTAGCCGGCAATTCTATCGCGGCGCCCCGTTGACGCCTTCGCACCCCGGACGCGCCCGGCGCCTCGGAATCGACATCTCGACGAGACGGCGCAGCTCCTTGATCGGCTCGGGATTGTCGTCGACCTGCAGGCGCAGCACGGTGTCGTTGTGCAGCCAGACGCCGCAGTCCTTCTTGACCACGATCAGCGCGGCGGACTCCTGGCCGCGTTTGTCGCCGCCCGCGGCCTGGCCGCCTTCGAGCGCCGCGACGAGCCGCAGCGAGAGTGCACCCTTCGTTTCCTCGAAGTTCTTGACCATGTTGTCGACCACCGCGGCGCCGGCGAGAATGTTGCCCTGCGCGGTGCAGAACTTGCCGCCCTTGTTGCCTGCCCAGGCGTCAGCCTGGGGGCCGGTGTAGGCGGCGTACTCGCCCTTGGGATTCATCACGGCGAACTGGCGGCCCGCCTTGGGCCACCGCTGGCCGGCGTACCCAGGATCCGGATCGCCGTCGAGGATGGTTTTGATGATCGCGTCCGGCGCCAGACCGGTGCGCAGCAGCGCGAGCGCCTTGGGCCCGTAGCTGACGTCCACGATGGCCTGCGTCGCGGCGACGCCGACGCCGGCTTCCGCCCAGAGCACGCCGTTGCCGACCGAGAACACGCGCGATTGGACCGCTGCGCCGAGCTCGCCGGTGTCGGGATCGTAGCCCAGAATGGAGAACGTCCCCGTACCGAGCGGATCCTGATGGTCGGCCGCGTGCGTAAGGAGCGCTGCGCTGCAGACGAGCGCTAGCGCCAGGGCACCAGTTTTTCGATCCATGGAATGCGCATGAGATCGTTGTAGATGACGGTGACCATCAGCATCAGGAGGAGTACGAAGCCGCCGAGCAGCATCTTCTCCTTGACCCTGATGCTGAAGTCGCGGCGCGCGAGGCCTTCGAGGCCGAGGATGAAAATGTGGCCGCCGTCGAGCACGGGAATCGGCATCAGATTGAGGAGTCCCAGGTTCAGGCTGATCATCGCCATCAGGCTGAAAAGCTGGATCCATCCGGCCTCCGCGGCGCTGCCCGACAGATCGGCAATCGCGACAGGCCCCATCAGTTGCTTGACCGACGTCTCGCGCGTGAAGAGCCCGACGAGGGTCTTGACGATCAGCTCCGTCCACTCCCAGTTCTTCGCGACGCTCAGCTTGATGGCGTCGATCGGCCCGGGATCGACCGTCCGCGTCTCGAACACGTTCAACTGGGCGCCGATGATGAAGGTGTCGCCGGATCGCTGCGGAGTCACCACCACGGTCTCGACGACGCCATGGCGCTTGACCTGCAGAGGAAGAGGCTTGCCTTCGCTCCCCTTGATCAAGCTGACCAGGCGATCGCGCGTGACGTTCGATTCCTGTCCGGCGCCGAGGATGACATCCCCTTTCTTGAGGCCGGCGGATGCCGCGGGCTGGTTCGGGTTGACTTCGAGAATCTCCGGGTGGACGACCGGCTGGACGCCGATGTCGCCCATCTCGTATTTCCCCTGCCCGTCGGGGACGACGGTGATCTGGACTGGACGGCCGGCGCGCTGGACCCCAAGCACCACGGGGCGCTTGGCCTTCGGCACGATCTCCATCGCGAATTCTTCCCAGGTGTCGACCGCCTTGCCGTCGACCGTCACGATCCGGTCGCCGAACTGCAGGCCGGCCTTGGCGCCGACCGAGGTGTCGGTGAACGCGCCGACGACGACCGGCTGCTGCTCGAAGGCGGGAAGCTGCGCGCCCTGATAGAGCACGACCGCCATCACCACGACGGCGAGGATCAGGTTCATGATGGGACCCATCACGAGTACCTGGAACCGCTGCCACTTGCCTTTCGAGAGGAACTCGTCCGGCGCGCCGGTGCGCGAGTCTTCCGGGTTCTCGCCGGCCATCTTGACGTAGCCGCCGAGGGGGATCGCGCTGATGCAGTATTCAGTCGGCCCGCGTCTGAAACTGAGAAGCTTCGGCCCGAAGCCGAGCGAAAACGTCAGCACCCGGACGCCGATGCGGCGGGCCATCAGAAAATGCCCGAGCTCGTGCACGAAGATCAGGACGCCCAGGACGAACAGAAACGCGAAGGTGCTGGTCAATCATTCACCTGTTGGCTGGGCATCGATTGTACCCTACCGGCCGCCTGAGCTGCTCGCCGACGAGCCCATGTATCGATCCCGCGCACGTCGGCCAGTCCAATGACCGGCGACACGCCCTCGCGCTCGTAGGCGTCCATCGCCTGCGCGATCACATCCGGGATGGCCGCAAATCCCAGACGCCGATCCAGGAATGCCGATACGGCCACCTCGTTTGCCGCGTTCAGCACGATCGACAGTCCCTCGGGCCCGCGCAGGGCGCGGAACGCGAGCTCCAGGCAGGGGAAACGCTGCACGTCGGGCCGCTCGAATTCGAGGCGGCCGGCACGCGCGAGATCCAGCGACGGCAGCGGCGCGCTCCAGCGACCGGGATAGGAGAACGCATACTGAATCGGTAGACGCATATCGGTCACGCCAAGTTGCGCAATTACGGATCCGTCGACGAGCTCCACCATCGAGTGGACGATGGACTGCGGATGCACGAGAACGTCGATCTGGTCGGCGCCGACATCGAACAGCCAGCGCGCCTCGATGACCTCCAGTCCCTTGTTCATGAGCGTCGCGGAGTCGATGGTGATCTTCGGACCCATCCGCCACGTCGGATGCCGAAGCGCATCGTCGGCCGACACCGCCGAGAGCTGGGCGTCCGTCATGCCGCGGAACGGGCCGCCGGACGCGGTCAGGATGAGACGCTTCAGATCGGACGCCGACCGCCCGTGCAGGCACTGATGAATCGCGTTGTGTTCGCTGTCGACGGGCAGGACCGCGACGCCGCGACGCTTCGCGGCGGCCATCACGACCGAGCCCGCCATCACGAGGATTTCCTTGTTGGCGAGCGCGATCGTCTTGCCGGCGGCAATCGCGGCCAGCACGGCGTCGAGCGCCGTGGTGCCCGAGGACGCGAACAGCACGATGTCCGCGTCGGGATGCGTCGCGATTTCCAGCAGGCACTCGGGTCCGCGCTCGGCCGCGAGCGCGGAACGCGACGGCCGGTATTTCTCGACCTGGGCCGCG
>Ga0310811_10008051_pt1 | contig 13543 bp, 10 predicted proteins | sample YCmetagenome_FD_207642 | JGI IMG/M metagenome (GOLD analysis project Ga0310811, IMG submission 207642) | Soil microbial communities from experimental microcosm in Duke University, North Carolina, United States - YC | ecosystem: Engineered > Artificial ecosystem > Soil microcosm > Unclassified ... | reverse complement strand
GACACAAGACGCCGTTGTCGAAAAAGTTGGCGGTCGAGCAGTCCTGACCGCTGACGGCGGACATGGCGTGGTCGGTCATGGTCTTGCCGCTGGCGGCGAGGCTCGCGCCATCGGCCGCGACGCTGGCGACCGTCAGCGCCGCGGGCGCCGCGCAGCCGTTCAGCGACAGCATCGCCACGAGCGCGGCCGCAACCAGCATCGCGGCCCTCGACACTCCGTCATGCATCGCCGTGGTCCCCATGGCGCCCTCCGCCCATTGCGGCATGACGCTAGGCTCCGCCCACGGCTTTAACCGAAGGTTAAAGGCCTGCCCCGGTCGCGGGGATTTTGCGGAAAATGAGATTCAAAAGCGACGAGCGCGCACGCTGTCACCGCTCGGTCGTCGCTTCGTCCAAGACATCGACCTCAGATGTTGGTCGAGACCTCGATGTGGGACGGGAAGATATCCTCGGGCTTCATCAGCCGCCGGGCGATCCCCTGCTCGTAGGCGTACGTCAGATACGCCTCGAGCGTCGGCCGGTTGGCCTCGATACCGTAGGAATGGGTGTCGTCGCCGAACGCTTTTTTCAGGCTGCGGGCGTAATCGGTCAGCCACGGCACCGGATACGACGAGATTGCGTTGTCGTGGATGCGGTGCAGACTGTTCTTCTTCGACTCCTCGAAAGCGGTGAACAGATTGCGCGCCACCCACGGGTGCTTCGCCAGAACCGACTTCTTCATGGCCATGATGTGCATGATCGGGAAGATCTTCGTCTTCTCGTAGTACGCGAGCTCCATCGCGCGAAAGTCGGGGAACAGCCTCGCCACGTCCGGATGTCCCTTGCGGAAGCAGCTCGGCTCGCGGGCGATCATCGCCGCGTCGATCTCGCCCTTGGCCAGCATGTCCGACAGCGTCTTGTCGGCGATGCGCTCGACCTTGATGCCGTTCGGCAGATCGAGCTCCACCTTCTCGATGCGTCCCGCCTGTTCGGTTCCGGCCTGGACCCAGTGGATCTCGCTCAGGGGAATGCCGACGTCGTGCATCAGGTAGCCGCGGGTGTAGACCGCGGCGCTTTGCGCCCACTCGGGCAGACCTACGCGCTTGCCGCGGAGATCCGCCGGGCCTTTGATGCCCTTCTTCGTGTTGATGTAGAACGACGAGAAGCGGAACTGCCGCGACGGGAACACCGGCAGGCCGATCAGGTCGCTGTTCGGCTGCGACACCAGGTTCGCGAACTTCGCCGACGACAGCTCCGAGACGTCGAACTCGCGGTTGAAGATCATCCGCGAGAACACCTCGTGGATCTCCATGCAGAGATAGGTGACGTCGATGCCCTCGGGCCGTACCAGCCCGAAGCGCAGGTCGCGCATGTGGTCGTAATCGTCGGTCGCAATGGTGATCGGAACGTTCGGCACGCGGTTCCCCTCTCGTCGGATGCGCCCTCGGGCGGCGCGCATGCTAGCGGGGGGAACCCCTCAGGGGAAGAGATGTGGACGCGGCGAGGCGCCAGCCGGAGGCGGGCACCCGCTCCTGCCGCGATCGTCAGATCACGACCCGCGGCTCGGGGATCGGGACGATGAACTTGGTGCCGCGCGCCCGCAACGACGAAAGCTGCGACACGATTTCCTGCTCCAGGTTCCACGGCAAGATCAGCACCCAGTCGGGCGGCGCCTCGAACAGGCGATCCACCGGCTCGACCCGGATGCGCGTCCCGGGCAGATAGTGGCCGTGCTTGTGGGGATTGCGGTCGACGGTGTAGTCGAGGATGTCGCCGCGGATACCGCAGTAGTTGAGCAGCATGCAGCCCTTGCCGGGCGCTCCGTAGGCGGCGATTCGACAGCCCCTCCCCTTGAGTATCACCAGCATCTCGAGCAGCTTGCGCTTGGTCTCGAAGACCCTCTCGCCGAACGCGCCGTAGGTTGTGACGTCGCACAGTCCGGCGGCGCTTTCGGCCCGTCGCACGCGATCGACGCTCGGCTCCTCCGCCCGGTCGCTGCCCTTGCCGCAGCAGAACACGCGCAAGCTGCCGCCTTGTGTCGACAGCTCTTCGACGTCGAACACGCGCAACCCGCCGCGCCCGAGAACGTCCTCGATCGCGTGGAGCGAAAAGTACCAAAGGTTCTCGTGGTAGATCGTGTCGAACTGGTTCCTTTCCATCAGGCGCATGAGATGGGGCACCTCGAACGTCGCCACGCCGTCACGCTTGAGCAGCGTCGCCACTCCTGTCGCGAAGTCGTGGAGGTCCGACATCTCGGTCATGCAGTTGTTGGCCACCACCAGGTCGGCCGACATGCCCCGCGCCACCAAAGCCGCCGCCAGTCGCTCGCGGAAGAACGCGGGGATGGTGCGGATGCCGGCGTGCTGCGCCTCACGGGCGAGAATCCGCGCGGGTTCGATGCCGAGACACGGGATGCCGTGCCGGATCACGCTGCGGAGCAGATAGCCGTCGTTGCTGCCGATCTCGACGACGAGGCTGCGCGCGCCCAGCCGGAAGCGACGAACGGCGTCTTCGACATAGGCGCTCGCGTGGGCGAGCAGCGATTCCGACATCGACGATGAATTGGCGTACTCGGGATAGATCTGCGTCGGCGCCACATATTCATGATGCTGCGCCAGCCAGCATTGGCCGCACACCTTCACGTCCAGCGGATAGAACGTCTCGGCCGACTCGAGCTGATCGAGACTTAGCAAGCGGTCACACAGCGGCGACAGGCCGAGGTCGATGAAGCGATGAAGGAGGCCGCCGCACACGCGGCACGTGTCGTCTGCGACGGTGCGGCGCGCCAGATCGTACGCGATGCCTTCGTGCGCAATCGCGTCGTCTCTCTCATGTTTTGTGAGGAGGTCGGTGCTCATTGGAGCGCCTCTGGACTGTTACTGGATTCCAAGGCTGTAGAGCGGCCACACTAGACAAAACCTCGGTGACCCAGCGCGACCTTTGTCGGGCAAAGTCGGCACGCTTTCCGCTTGCCGCGTCCAGTGAGGCGATGCGTCACGATGTCATTCGACGACATGCGATCGCGGCGAGTCGCTGCATTGCAACGCGGCGTGACCGTGGCGATGCGCGATGCACGTCCCACCTCCGCGGGTGTGGAAAATTTTCTGCGGAAATCCGCGAGATCATTTCCCCGCGCGAATCGTTTCGCGCGACCTCATCGTCTAACGCATTCTGAAACGCGTCAGCGAACCGCGACCGAATTCCACCAGCGGAGCGGAGCGCGATGTCCCGATTATCGAGCGCATGCGTTCCGCATCGCGAAGCATCGCTTTCACATCCGACCGTGGAAATTCATCTTGCTCAAGGTGAGTCGGAGACACGGGTCGACCCCCGCCCGATTCGCGCGGGTGCGGTTTTTTGTCCGGGACAACCGAGAATCAAAATGAACGGTCGTGCGAAAATCTCGATGCCATCGTGTCAAGTGACATTGGATATGACCGCTAACAGCAAGTCGTTATTGCGCAATTAAGAGATTCCCCGTTACACAGAACCCCGATCTGAGTTGGTCCTCAGAAGACGTCGGTTCGGAGCGATACGTTGAAAGTCACGGGGACCCCGCGTGTGTGCGGGAGGGGGCCTACGTACTCCAATCGTCATGTCCGGGCGCGCACCTCAGCGGCGCGCGCGGCAATTGTCTGCGCTCTTATCGCGGGCACGCTGACGATCGCGCGCTCCGCTGTCGCCGCCGCGCCGAGCATCGAGGACCTGTCGCGACTCTCGATCGAGGAGCTGTCCGCGATCGACCTGCAAGTGACCAGCGTCTCGCGCCGACCCGAGCCGCTGAGCAAGGCGCCGGCGGCGATCTACGTCATCACCCAGGACGACATCCGACGCGCGGGCGTCACCAGCCTCACCGAGGCGCTGAGGCTCGCCCCCAACCTGGAGGTCGCGCAGCTCAACGCCAGCACCTATACCGTATCGGCGCGCGGCTTCAACCGCTTCGAGGCCGCCAACAAGCTGCAGGTCCTGATCGACGGACGGACCGTCTACAACCCGCTCCACGCCGGCGTGTTCTGGGACGTGGCCAACGTCATGGTCGAGGACATCGACCGGATCGAGGTGATCAGCGGCCCCGGCGGCGCGCTGTGGGGCACCAACGCCGTCAACGGCGTGATCAACGTCGTCACCAAGGGCGCCGAGGCCACCAGGGGCGGGCTCGCCAGCGCCCAGATCGGCAACGTCAACCGCAACGGCGCGCTGCGCTACGGCGGCGCGCTCGGCTCGAACGGCGCCTATCGCGTCTACGGCATGACCTTCGCCGACGGCCATACCGTGAACGCCAACGGCACCAGCCTCGGCGACGACTGGTACGGCAGCCAGGGCGGCTTCCGCACCGACTGGAAGACCGACGGCAACGCCTTCACCGTTCAAGGCGACGTCTTCAACAATCCGTTCCACACCGGCGGCCAGGCGCGCGGCGGCAATGCGCTGGCGCGCTGGACGCACACGCTCGGCGCCGCGTCGAGCGTCGAGGTGCAGACCTACTACGACAAGACCGAGCGTGTGACGCCCGGCGTGGTCGATGCGGTCGAGACCGGCGACCTGCAGGCCCAGCACACCTTCGCGACCGGAGCCCACAAGGTGGTGTGGGGCGGCGGCTATCGCGTCCAGACCGACCGCTTCTCCAACACGCTGAACGGATTCGCTCTCAACAAGGAGCGCGACACGACCTACATCGGCAACGTGTTCGCTCAAGACACCATCGCGCTCGACAGCGACCTCGCCCTGACCCTCGGGACCAAGCTCGAGCACTCGACCTTCTCGGGGACCGAGTACATGCCGGAGGCCCGGCTCGGCTGGAGCGTCACCGACGACGATTTCCTGTGGGGAGCGGTGTCGCGCGCGGTGCGCACGCCGTCGCGGATCGATCGCGAACTGCAATTTCCCGGATTGCTGCTCCCGGCGCCGAGCTTCGATTCGGAGAAGCTGATCGCCTACGAGATCGGCCATCGCGGTCGCCTGTCGCCGCGAGCAAGCGGCACCCTCGCGCTCTACTATCACGACTACGACGATCTGCGGACGACGTCGCTCGCCAATGGCAGCACCTTCCCGGTGCAGCTCCAGAATGGCATGGAAGGCTCGACCTACGGTCTCGAGGCGTGGGGCGATTACGCGCTCACCTCGTGGTGGCGGCTCAGTCCCGGGCTCAACGTCATCAAAAAGCACCTGCATCTGAAGCCCGGGCAGACCGACACCTCGAACCGCCAGGCCGCCGGCAACGATCCCGAGTACCAGGCGTCGCTGCGCTCGTCGATGGATCTCGGCCGCGACGTCGAGTTCGATATCGGTATCCGCGCCGTCGACCAGCTCTCTAACCCGAGCATCCCGTCCTACTACAGCCTCGATACCCGCGTCGGCTGGACCGTGACTCCGGGCGTCGAACTGTCCCTCGCCGGGTTCAACCTGCTCGACTCGCACCATCCCGAGACCGGGCCCGCACCGCAGGCCGAGATCCGGCGCACGGTGTACGTCGGCACGCGCTGGAGATTCTGACCTGAGCAGGACCACGGCCATAGCCGGTTGGCGTCGCTCGCTCGCAGCGCTGGTTCTGTCTGTGCTTACGACAAACGCGATGCCCGCGGCCGCCCAGCTTTCGCTGCCGGAGGCGGTGAAGGCGGCGCAGCTCTACAAGTTCGCCTCGTTCGTCGGCTGGCCCGACGACGCATTCCCGTCGCCGACGACGCCGCTCCAGGTCTGCGTCGTCGGCAATCCTACGGTCACCGCCGCCGTCGCCCGCGCCGCCGAAGGTCAGACGGTGAACGGCCGATCGTTTGCCGTCCGCGACGTTCCCGCCTCGGAGACCGACACCTGCCACATCGCCTATCTGTCGGGAATGTCCGGCGCGGACCGCGCCGAAGTGGTCACGCGGCTGTCGGGCCGGCCCGTGCTGACGGTGACCGACGACGCCCACGGTTCGAGTCGTGGGGTGGTGAATTTCCGGGTGCTCGACAATCGCGTTCGCTTCGAGATCGACAATGCCGCCGCGGCGCACAACGGCCTGACCGTCAGCTCGCGCCTTCTGGCGCTGGCGGTGCCGCGATGAGCGATCGCATGTCCCTGCCCCAGGCGATCGGGTGGAAGCGGACGCCAGTCGTGGCCGGCATCGCCGCGATAGCGTTGCTGTTCGCGGGCGTGCTGCTCGCCGTCATCAGCGAGCACAGTTATCAGGCGGCGAAGGCGAACGACCTCGCGGTGCAGGCGCGCATCCTCGCCTCCACGGTCTCGGCCGCGGTGGCGTTCGACGACGTTCCCGCGGCCCGCGACAACCTCGCGGCGCTCGACGCCAATGACGCCGTCGAGGCGGCGGCCGTCTACGATGCCGACGGCTACCTGTTCGCCTCCTACACCCGCGGCACCGCGCGTCTGCCGGCGGGCCGGGTCGCAGTCCACGACCCAGAGATCCGCGGCGAATCGATCGACGTCGTGGTGCCGGTCGAAGCCGGCGGCTCCGGCTTCGGCACCGTCTACCTCAGCGTCGTCTCCGATCCGATCGAGCGGCGCGTCGCCCGCTACGGCTTCTTCGCCCTGCTCGTCGTCATGGCGGCGCTGGTCGTCGCCGTTCTCGGCATCGCCCACGGCGCGCTTGCCGGCGTCAACCTCCGGCTCGAGCGCGCCAACCAGGACCTGCGCCAGGAGATCGCCGAACGCGAGAAGGCCGAGGACGCCCTGCGCCAGAGCCAGAAGATGGAGGCGGTCGGGCAGCTCACCGGCGGCATCGCCCACGACTTCAACAACATCCTCCAGGGCATCGTCGGCTCGCTGGTGCTGATCGAGAAGCGGGTCGCCGACGGCAGGACCACCGAAGTCAACCGCTTCATGACCACGGCGATGACCGCGGCGAACCGCGCCGCTGCGCTGATCCAGCGCCTGCTCGCCTTCTCGCGCCGCCAGCCGCTGATGCCGAAGGCGCTGAACACCAATCAGCTCGCGCTGTCGATGGACGATCTCCTGCGCCGCACCCTCGGCACGGCGATCGAGCTCCGCTACGAGCTCGGCAACGGGATCTGGACGACGTTCTGCGACCAGAACCAGCTCGAGAGCGCGATCCTCAATCTCGCGATCAACGCCCGCGATGCCATGCCCAGCGGCGGCCTGCTGACGATCGCGACCGGCAACAGCACGATCGACGGCGCGCGTGCCGCCCGCGATCCCAGCGTGCGCGCCGGCGAATACGTGCGGCTGTGCGTCGGCGACAACGGCGTCGGCATGACCGCCGACGTGGTGTCGCGCGCCTTCGAGCCGTTCTTCACCACCAAGGCGCTCGGCCAGGGCACGGGCCTCGGGCTCTCGATGATCTACGGCTTCGCCCAGCAGTCGGGCGGCGGAGCGCGGATCTACAGCCGCGTCGACGGCGGCACCTGCGTCGCCATTTATCTGCCCCGCCACATGGGTGCCCCGGCGCCAGAGCCCAGGGCCGTCGCGACGTCGCCGGTGCCAGTCGGTAAGGCCGAGCAGGTCCTCGTCGTCGAGGACGATCCGATCGTCCGCGATCTCGTCGTCGATACCCTCAACGACCTCGGCTACCGCACTCTCGAAGCCGCCGACGGATCGTCCGCGGTCGAGCTTCTCCGCACCAGCGTGCCGATCGATCTGCTGGTGACCGATATCGGGCTCCCCGGCCTCAACGGCAAACAGGTCGCCGACGCCGGACGCGCGCAACGGCCGGGGCTCAAGGTGCTGTTCATGACCGGTTACGCCGAGACCGCGACCTCGGCTAAAGGCTTCCTCGCCCCCGGCATGGAAATGATGACGAAGCCCTTCCAGCTCGACGACATGGCCGCGCGCGTCCGCAAGCTCCTGGAGAACGGCAAGGCGTAGGGGGCGAGCCGGCTCAGCGCGTCTTGGCGAACACCTTGAGGTTGAGCTCCGGCATCGCGCCCATCCACATCGCGTGTTGGGTGTGGTCGGTGAGATTGTCGCCGGTCTCGGGATGCACCAGCACGACGAGTCGTCCGCGGTTGAGCGCGAGCCACGGCACGACGTCGGCCAGCAGCTCGGGACGGAACAGGACTTGGAACATCGGCATCGGGTGCGGGCCGACCGGCTGGTCGTGGACGCGCCCGACGACGACGTCGAATGCTTCGGCGATCGCCAGTCGCAGGCGCAGCGCCTCATCGCGCGTCATCGGATCGAAGTAGATGTGGGCGTGCCACGCCTCGATGCGCGGGGTGCCGCCGATGATGTCCCGGTCGCGCGCTGCCATCGGACTACTGCGCCGGCGTGATCACGCCGCTCGGTCCGCTGTTGGGCGATCCCGACGGCACGTCACCCGGTACGACGGTCTGCGGCTGCGGCGATACGGTGGGCCCGGGCGTCGGCTGGTTGCCCCCTCCACTGGTGGGCGCGCTGAAATTGCCGATCGGCCCGCCCGGAACGCTCGTCTGCTCCTTCGGCAGCGCATTGGGATAGGCGGCGAGGACTTTGCTCCGCACCTCGTCGACGCTGTAGGTGCCGGAGACGACGCGCGGCTCGAGCCGGACCTGGAGCCGCACCGTCGCGTTGACCGTGGTCTGCCGGTCCTGGCTCATATACGGCGCGGTGTAGTAGCCGGGCCCGCAGCCGCGGCACGGATACGGGCGATAGCCCCACGGGTCGTAGAACGGATCGGTCTCGACGTCGACGCGCGCGTCGTTGTCGCGGTTGAGCTCGCGGAATGCCGGGAAGCCACGCATCTTTGCGATCTCGGCGGCGCGCAGCAGCGCCATGTCGTGCGCCAGCGCGAGCTGGTCGTTGACCACCCGGTCGCGCGTGGAGCGGCCGTAAGCGTAGGTGCGGTAGTCCGGCGGCCGGTATGAGACTTCGTAGGTGTCGTTTCCGAGCGACCGGTCGGCGAAGCCGTAGGTCGTATTGACGCCGTAGGGCACGTACAGGGGGCGCTCGGCGCAGGCGGCGGCGAGCAAGGCCAGCGCCAACACCGCGAAGATGCGCGTTCTGCGAAACACCACCAAGATCCGTCCTCCTGTCGCGCGCCCCCTGATCCGGCGCCCGCCTTTAATAGCGGACGACCGCCGGTGCGGGGAAGCGGGCGACCGACGGCTGGCCGTTATTGTCGACCAGCCGCACGTGCACCGTCCAGTTGGCGGCGGTGCGGTTGTAGGAGTCGGGGTCGGCAAGCTGGAAGCGCGCGATGGTGTGCGTCGCGTTGTCGTCGCTCGCGCTTCCTCCTCCGCCGCCGAGCGGGACGCCGATGCCGACTCCGGTCGACGTGCCGCCGCCGTGCCAGCCCCCGCCGCTGAAGGTTCCGAAGCCGATGCCGATGTTGGGTCCGCTGCCGCCGTATCCGGAGTCGCCGGTCTGTCGTGTGCGGTTGATGTCGCGCGACGCAAACGCCTGGCCGTCGGGCGCGACCAGATTGACCTGGTCGACGCGGTAGTACGACTGGGGATCGATGATCTCGACCCACACCACGTTGCCCTCGAGGCCCGAACGCCAGTTGACCGCGGGGCCAACCGGTGCGCCCGGCACCGTCGCGGTCTGATTCGGCTGCTGATCGTTCCAGCGGATCGAGCCCGAGTCGGCACGGCCCTCGGGCGACACCACCGCGCCCGATGGCGCGCCCGGTGCGGGAGTCACGGTCGCGCGGTTCGTGGCGTCCGCCGGGCCCGCCGCCTCCGCCACTGGCTGCACCGGCGTGCCCTCGGCTTCGCGCGGGCGGTTCTGACACGCGGCGAGCAGCAGCACCGCCACGATGGCCGTCGAGGTCACGAGTGCGGAGCGCGTCTTGGTCATGGCTTACCTACCTGTGAAAGGAAGCCGGCCTGTGAACGGACGCCGGTGCGTACAACTCGTCACAGTGTGCCGGGAGCCTCGGCCCGACGATGGGGCAAAATAAGGACAGGTTTCGCCTGCGCGACCTCGGATTCCGCGTCGCAGGTTAGCGGCGGGCCGGTATCGGCGCCGGGAAGCGCGCAGTCGACGGACCGCCATTGCGGTCGACCATCCGCACCAGCACCGACCAGTTGGCGGCGGTGCGACGGTACGTCCTGGGGTCGGCGAGCTGGAAGCGGGCGACCGAATGCGTCGCGGTGTCGGCGCGCTCGACGCCGCGCCCGTTGAGCGGGAAGCCGACGCCGACACCGACGCCGCTGTGGTGCGATCCGCCCCACGCGCCGACGCCGACGTTGCCGCCGCCGGCGGTGTAGTCGTAGCGCGCCTGGGTCCGGGTGATTTCGCGCGAGGCGAACGCCCGTCCGTCGGGGGCGACGAGGTCGATGCGCTCGACGCGGTAGAACGATGCCGGATCGATGACCTCGACCCAGATCACGCCGCCCTGGAATCCGGAGCGCCAACTGACGGCGGGACCGCCCGGCGTGGCCGGCACCATGGTGGACGCGCTCGGCTGCGGCGTGTTCCAGCGGATGCTGCCGGAGTTTGCGCTGTCGGGTGGCGGCACCACGGTGCCCGGCGGCAGCTTGGTGGCGCCCGGCGGAGGCGCGCCGGTGGCGGCACTGTCCGGTAGCGGCACCACGGTGCCCGGCGGCAATTTCGTCGCGCCCGGGGGCGGAGCGCTGGGAGTGGCGCTGCCCGGTACCGGCGATACCGTCCCGGTGCTCGGCGCCTGCCCCGGCGGATCGTTCCACTGGATGGTGCTATTGGACGTGGCGGACTGCGCATTCGCTCGCCCCGCGATCAGGACGAGCGCGGCAAGGCCGAACGCGGCGACGGAGATATGAGCTGCGGAACGCGTCATCGCAATTAACCTACCTGGGACCTTTGGCGGGAACGTTTGAAACCGTTCGACCGCCAAAGCGTCAACCTCAATACCGGCAAAATAAGGACACGTTTCGGGGGAGGAAATCCGTCGTTCCGCCTATGGCTCGCCGAGCGCCAAAACCGCCGGCGCCTGCAGCGGCTCTCCGTCGGCCGAGAACTGCGAGCCGTGGCAAGGACAATCCCAGCATTCCTCGAAGCCGTTCCAGTGCACCATGCAGCCGGCGTGGGTGCAGGCGGCAAGCCGGCGGGTCACCGCTCCGGTGTTCGCCCGATGGACCGCGTTCATCCTGCCGTCGATCTTGACCAGCGCGCCGCTGCCCGGAAGCACGTCGTCGACCGACTGCGCCTCGCCGCCGCCGAAACCGGCGACCCATTCCTTGGCGGTATCGACGTTCTCCTTCACCGTCTCGGCCATGTTCTGGCTGAACTTGCGCAACGGATCGTAGAGCTCGGCCCATGGGTTGCGCTTGCCGGCAACGAGGTCGCGCAGGAGCAGCGCTGCGGCGACGCCCGTCGTCAGTCCCTGGCCGCTGTCGCCGGTGACGACAAAAACACGCTCGTGCTCCGGGCTCTTGCCGATGAAGGCGACGTAATCCTCCGGCTCGTAGACCTGCCCTGACCAGCGGTGACTCACGACGCCCGAGGCCGGATAGCGCTCGCGCATCCACTGCTCGAGGCGGCCGAGCCGCTCGCCGATGTCGTCGGCCTCGCCCGATTTGTGGTCCTCGCCGCCGACGATCAGCACGTCCTCGCGCTCGCCGGGCTCGATCCGCACGTAATGGTACGGATCGAGCGTGTCCCACAGCAGCACATCGGCCACCTCGCCCTTCGGCACCGGCGCGGCGATGACATAAGTGCGGTACGGCGCCTGCTTGGAGTGGATCGCCGCCTTGAGGTGGAACGGCGCATTTGTCGCGACGATCACATCCTTGGCGCCGATCACGGCACCCCGCTCCGTCTTCGCGGTGACGCTGCCGCCCTTCTCATCGAGCGAGACGATCCCGGTGTTCGCGTACAGTTGCGCGCCCCGGCGCCGCAGCGCCGCGATCACGCCGTTGAGGAACTTCATGGGATGGAACCGCGCCTGGCGCGGGAAGCGGATCGCTGGTGTGGTCAGCCACGGCTGCTGTCCGGCGTCGACCCAGGCCGCATCGGCATAGCCGCAGGCGCGCGCCGCCTCCAGCTCGTCGTGCAGGAGATCGACATCGGCCTCCTCTGCTGGCACGAGATAGCCGTCGAGGCGCGCGAAATCGCAGGCGATGCGTTCGTCGCGGCAGATCGCCTCGATGCGGTCGACCGCCGCCGACTGGCTCGCGTACCAGCGCTTCGCCGCGTCGCGGCCGCGCAGATCCTCGAGTTCGCTGTAGAAGTTGTCGAGCTCGAACGAGAGATGGGCGCTGGTGCGCGCCGTCATGCCGCGACCGAGCCGACCCCGGTCGATCACCGTCACCGCGCGGCCGATCAGGGCCAGCTCATAGGCGGTGATCAGGCCGGCGATCCCGGCTCCGATCACCAGCGCGTCCACGGTCGCATCGCCGTCCAGCGGCGGAGCGTCGATCGCGGGCTCGTCCATCCACAGCGACCGGCTATGCTCCTGCTCGACGCTCGCCATCGTTCCCTCCGTCGGCCACACCTCCCTTCGCTCCGGAGGCGCTCAGAAAACGGACAGCGACAGGATTCGTTGCTCCGTCATGCCGAAAGGGGCGCGGCCATGGCCGCGCGGATGCGAAAGGGGCGCGGCCATGGCCGCGCCCCTTGTCCAAAGCCGATCGGCGAACCTCAGCCGATCGCCGCCTTGATCTTGTCGGGCGTGAGCGGCGCATCGCGCAGCCGGAGCCCGGTGGCGTCGTAGATGGCGTTGGCGACGGCGGCGCCGGCCGGTCCCTGGGCCGCCTCGCCGGCGCCCAGCGACGGCAGGTCAGCCCGATTGATGAGGTGGACCTCGACCTCGGGCGCCTCGGCGAAGGTGATGATCGGGTATCCGGCCCAGTCGCGGCTGGTGATCCGCGACTTGTCGTACGTCACCTGCTCCTTCAGCGCCCAGCTCGCCGCCTGCACGAAGCCGCCCTCGAGCTGGTTCGCCATGCCGTCGGGATTGATGTACTGCCCGGCCTCGCCGGCGATGGTCGCCTTGAGCAGCTTCACCACGCCGGTCGCGCGATCCACTTCGAGATCGACGACGATCGCCGCATAGCACTTCTCGTTCTTGTACTGGGCGAAGGCGATCCCCTGCCCCTTCATCTTCCCGTTGCCCCCATTGCCGTTGGCACCGGCAGGAGCCGTGCGCTCGCGCCAGCCAGCCTTCTGGGCGGCCAGCGTCAGCACCTCGCGGGCGCGGTCGTCCTTGAGATGGTTGAGGCGGAACTGAACGGGGTCGATCTTCGCCCGGTAGGCGAGTTCGTCCATGAACGACTCAATTGCGAACACGTTCGAGAACGAGCCGAGGCTGCGGGTCGAAGAAACGCGGACCGGCATCTTCTTGCAGAAGTGGCGGACGATGCGCGCCTCGCCGACGTCGTAGATCGGATCGGCGTTGCGGTGCTCGCCGTAGTGGCGGCCGTTGTTGATCTCGGCTTCGGGAAGCGGCATCGCCTCGGCCTTGTGCCACGCGGCGGTGAGCTCCGAGCCCGGCCCCCTGCCTCGTGGCCGGGTGCCGTGCGACGTGCTCCAGAGGTCGTAGTTCCAGTAGGCGATGCGTCCGTCCTTGAGACCGGCCGACACCTCGAGCAGCATCGCCGAGTTGTACGGCTCCCAGCCGTGCTCGTCGTTGCGCATCCACTGGACTCGCACCGGACGGTCAGGGAACCCCGCGGCGAGCATCGCCGCGTCGCCCGCCGCGTCGTCGGCGGCGT